>Ga0302279_10000156_pt1 | contig 97807 bp, 73 predicted proteins | sample III_Bog_N3_3_FD_194541 | JGI IMG/M metagenome (GOLD analysis project Ga0302279, IMG submission 194541) | Peat permafrost microbial communities from Stordalen Mire near Abisko, Sweden - III_Bog_N3_3 | ecosystem: Environmental > Terrestrial > Soil > Wetlands > Peat | place: Sweden: Abisko...
ATCGCCCGCATCAAGCTCGCGAAGTCCTACCCGGTATGCACCCAGCCGTACGCCGTGCGCGCCGCCTGACCGGTCAGTACCCCTGTGGCGGGGTACTAGTAGGAGGCCGTCGGCTTTTGCCCGACACACGCCTAGACCGAGCCACTCGACGCACGTAGCCTCGATGCGATGCAGTCAACAGCCTCGAGGCGGCCCGTGCGCTGGGTGGTCATCGGCGCGCTCAGCGTGAGCGCGAGCGGTGCGTGCGGACTCTTCTTCGACCAGCAGGAGTTCACCGCCGCACCTCCCGACGCCGGCGTCGGTTCGCGCGATGCGACGGTACCCAGAGACACGGGCCGAAGCATGCCCGACGCCACTCATGCAAACGACGCGGGTGTGAGCGACGCGACGGACAGCGGCGACGTCGGCCGCACGAGCGACACCGGCCACGACGTCGCGCACACGGTCGATGCGCACGTCGCCGACGTGGCTCACCCGAGTGATGCGCATGACGCGAGCGCGCCGCTCCGCTTCTGCCAGAAGCAAGATGCGACGTTCTGCGCAGATTTCGACGAAGGGTCGCTCGCCGAAGCGGGGTTCACGACCATCACGACGGGGGCGGGCGTGACAATCGTTCTCGACCCGGACGCCTCGTTCTCTCCGCCGAGCTCGCTGGAGCTCGCCGTGCAAACGACGACGACCTGTGCGGCAGCGGACGTCACGCGGAGATTCTCCGACCACGATGCCATGACGAGTGGCGAGCTCGTTTTCGAGGTGCGGCCAGACTACCTCGCACCGGACAGCGGCCCCGCGAGCAAGGCGGGTGGGTACGTGGGGACGCTGTTCACGAGCAACAACTGCAACTTCATCATGTTCCTGGCCGGGAGCTACTGCGACCTCCGCGTCCAGGGCACCGGCGTGGACGCCGGCGCCGTCGAGCTCTCGACGATGGGAAGCCTGGCTCACGACCTCAACGCCACGACCTGGGCCCAGGTGGAGCTCGACGTCACCCTCGCGACCGGCGACGCCGGCGGTACCGCCAGCATGCTGGTCAACGGAGTCTCCTACGCCACGGTGAGTCCTCTGCCGCACTCGTGCCGAGGCCCCGCCACGATGACGATCGCGCCCGGGGTGTACTGCGACCCCACGTTCCGCATGCACCTCGACAACCTCACCTTCCGCGGTCGATGACCACGATGCCGGCCTTGGTGCTCCCCCGTCGTCCGGGCGTGACGCTCGCTCTCTCGCTCCTCGTCGGCGCCTGCGCAGGAGGGACGACGTCAACGACGCGCGACGCGTCTCCGCCTGACGCATCGACGCGCGACGGGTCCTTGCACGACGCGTCCGCAGCCCACGACGCGATCGCGTCGAAAGACGCTCGCATCGACGCTAGCGGCGGGAGCGACGCGAGGCGCGGCGACGCTGAAGCCTCCGCTGCCCTGGCACCACAGGTGTTCTGGGCCTCCGAGCCCGTCGGGCCCGACGAGACCGTGCTGCTCACGACGGGACGCACCGACCCCACGAGCGCCGTCCGCGTCGCCCAGCTGGGGAACGCGGCCATGACCTCGCCGTTCGACGTCAACTCTGCTCCCCTCGCCTGGCAATCCGTCGTCCCGCTGCAGGCGTCGACCTCGTCGATGAAGTTCGTCGTGCCCGAGGCGTTCACCACGGGCGTCTACGCGTACGAGGTGACCAGCGGCGGCGTCTCGAGCGCGACCGGCTACCTCGACCGCCCCAACGTGTGGTTCGTCGAGGGGGACTACGGAGGCTACGCGACGCCGGGAGGGTGGCTCCAGCTGCACGGCACGGCCATCTCGCTCGACCCGGCGACGCCGTCGTCGATCGCGCTCTGCCAGGGGCAGACCGTCGTCGCGACCATCGCCGGCACGAACGATCCGAACGGCAACCGCTTCCGCCAGCGCTTCGCCTTGCCCGCGACGATACCCGCGGGGGCATACACCCTCTATGCGCACAACGGCTTCGGCGGCAGCGCCGGCTGGTCGCAGTTCGCCGGGTTCGACACCGCCCCCGTCACGACGGTGACCGTCGCTGCGGCACCCGCCTGGCCGTCCACCGTCGTGAACGTCACGCTCGCCGCGGGCAGCACCGCGGACGCGCGGTTCGCTTCGGCGATCGCGACCCTCACCACCAACGGCGGCGGTGTGCTCTACGCGCCGCAGGGCACGTACTCGCTCAGCAAGGGGCTCGTGCTGCCCGAGCACACGATCCTTCGCGGCGACGGCAAGGACATCACGACGCTGTCGTTCACGATGCCGTCAGCCACCGCTGAGGACACGCTCGTCACCGGCGCGACCCTCACGCAGACGCCGCTGACGCGCGCGACCTTCTCGCTGGAGAGCCTGACGCTGAGCGCGACGTCCGCGTACTCCGCGATCGGTATCGACCGCCGTTACACGACGGAAGCCGGCTGGTTCACGAACGTCCACGTCGTCCTCCCGGCGATCGGCAACTACTGCACGGCGGTCGGCGGGACGGCGATGTTCTTGCGCCAGGTCGCGAGCACGCTGGTCGACGGCTGCGAGCTCGACGCGACCAACGCGTTCTTCTCGCGGGACGGCGTGTCGCACGTACGCGTCGCGACCTCGACTCTCGACTGGCGTGCGATGAGCTACACGCTCTCGAGCGCGAGCCACGGCTTCGTGTTCGAGAACGACACCATCAACCTGCGCGGAGACGCGACGAGCAACGACTACGCCTGCCCCTCCCCGAACCCGGGCGCCTGGATCACGTCGTTCTACGCGACGCTCGAGGACGGACCGTTCACGAAGGACGTCTACGTCGGCGGAAACACGAGCACGAGGGACGAGCTCACGAGCCTCCCCGACCCGAGCGTCGGGTTCACTCTCGACGGCGGCAACGCGATTTACCTGGGGCGCGTCGTCTCGGTGTCCGGCACGACGCTGACGCTCGAGGGTCACACCACCGACCCCGCAGAAGCGGGCGCGAGCGCCTCGAATGGCTCTCTGACCTACAACTGGGCCGGCGCGATCGCGATGATCGTCGACGGGACGGGGCTCGGCCAGTGGCGCACCCTCACGAACGCGCCGAACGACTCGAGCACCGTGACCATCGACCGCGCGTGGGACATCGACCCAGATTCGACGTCGACCCTCGAGCTGATCAACCTCCAGGGGCGCCTGCTCTTCGTGAACAACCAGTTCGCCCAGGAGCGGACGAATCAGGAGTACTTCGGCGCGCTCGACATCATCAAGGCGAACAACACCTACTCGATCGCCGGGAACTTCGTCTGGATCGGCAGCCACTACTCGGAGCAGACGCCGAGCTGGCACTTCCAGTATCTCGACAACGTCATCACGAGCGGCGGCTCGCTCGGCTCGAGCGTGCAGTCGGTGCAGCCCGGGTACGCGGGCGTGCTGGCGGGCTCGCAGGTGTATCGAAACAACACCGACCGCGACGCGTCGGCCGCGGCCATCAACCTCCGCGTCAACCCGAAGATCGAGGCAGGCACCTTCAACGACTCCGTCGTCGAGAAGAACGCCGTCGGCAGCATCACGCTCGGTCGCTCGGGGGACACCCTCCGCTACGACGGCGTCGTGCTGCGCAAGAACGTCGCGTCTTACGACGCGGGCGCCCTCGCCGGCAAGGGGGCCGCGAACGTCCCCGGGGTCACGCTCGTCCCGTAGCGCAGCGCTGCACGAGATCGTCTCTGAGGGCGAGGTAGTCGAGCCGAGCGGGGAGCCGGAACGAGCTCTCCTCGAGCCGAGCATGGCTCACGAGGCACCGCGCTGCGCCGCCCCCCTTCTCGCAGAGCTCGCGCATCGTGAGCGGTACGACCGACAGCCCGAGCGAACGAAGGAGCTCCTGCACGCGCGCCGGCGTCACGTCCGGCGCCAGTACGTCCGCGCCGACGGGCAGACCGTTCGTCGCGTACGACCGGACCTCCTCGACGCTGACATGCAGGAGAGAACCCGCGCCGAACACGCTCTCGAGTCGAACGAGCGAACCGCCTCCGAGCACGTCGGGGCAGACGAGCGCTCGATCGGCGTGCGGCAGGGGAAGGAGCGCCATGTTCCCGTGGAACGCAGGCTCGTGGATCTCGACGAAGAGCACGTCGCGCGCGGTCTTGGCGAGGCGTCGCGCTGCGTCCCTGGCGCCTCTCTCCGTCGTCCTGCCGCCGAAGAAGAGGATCGGCGTCTCACGGAAGTAGGCAACGTCGCCCTGGGCTTCCCAGGTCCCGTCGACGTCGACCGTCGCCAGCCCCATGGCCTCTGCGGCGTCCTTCCAGAGCGCCCGCTCTCCCTGTCGATGCGCAGGCTTCATGTTCGGGAGGAGGAACGACGCCCGCTCTCCAGACACGCGTGGAGCGACGATCTGGCCGCACTCGGCCGCGTACGGGAGCCCGGTGAGCGAGCTGTCGTCGGGTGGGAGGAGGCAAACGACCCGACCGCCGCGCGCGACGATCGCGTCCGCGAGAGCGATCCATTCGACGAGCGCTTGCGCCGGATTCACGGCGGCCGCGTCCTCGGAGCGAAAGTTGGCTCGCCCGCGAAGCGCCCAGCCAGGGCCCGGCGGAGACATCAGGTAGAGGTCGACGGCAGCCATCCCTCGACGCTAGCTCACCCGTGCTCCCGCGGCGTACGCTCACGCCGTTGCCTGCCGCCGTGTGCTCCCCCATCGAATGGACCGTCGACGCTTCGCTTGCGTCGAGCGTACTGTCTCTCCACGGGGTCGTCGCGCTCCGGAGACCGCTCTCGCCTGACGTCTGCGAGCGCTGGGTAAAGGGTACGTACGGCGCGAGGGCGAGCTGGACGGCCGACTTCGGCGATGATCAGTTCTCCCTCGGTCGCGCGTTCTACACGCACCTCGAACAGGATCGCACCGCGGCGTACTTCAGGGACGCGGCCACGTCCGACGCGCGCGTCGAGCAGCACGCGCCGGGCCTCCAGTCAGCCATGCATGCGCTCGCCGTGACGGTGACGGGAGGGCAGGTGCGCGCGCGCCGAGGGTGGTGCGGGCCCGGCATTCACGTGTTCCCTGCCCACGGGCACGTCGCGACGCACGGGGGCGTCGTTCACTTCGACACCGAGGGGCTGACCGAGCATCACCTCTCGCGCGGCGCGCGCGCGCTGAGCGTCGTCTGCATGCTGCAACCACCCTCCGTCGGAGGCGGTCTTCGGGTCTGGGACGTGCTGTACGAGGGCGACGACCACCCCGAAGACGACGACCTCGAGACGGAGAGCGTGATGGCGGTCTACGAGGTCGGCGACGTCGTCGTGTTCGACAGCTATCGCCTTCATCAGATCCAGCCGTTCGGGGGCGAGCAAGACCGTATCTCGGTGACCGTCCACCTCGCCGAGGTCGACGACGGGCACTGGGAGTCCTGGTTCTGATGGCCCGCGCGAGAGTGCCCGCGAAGGGCGTGACGGTCGACGACGTGCGGGCGCTGGCGCTGGCGCTGCCGGGGACGACGGAGCGCCCGTCCTACGGGACGCCAGGCTTCCGCGTGCATGACAAGCTGTTCGCGCGCGTGCTCGACGACGAGGCCATCGTGGCGAAGGTCGATCTCGAGTGGCGTGACGACCTCGTCCTCGGGTCGCCCGACGTGTTCCACGTCACTCCGCACTACCAGAGCCACCCCTGGGTCGTGGTGCGCCTCCCCGCCATCACCAGAGAGCAGCTGAGCGAGGTGCTCGCCAGCGCGTGCGAGCTCGCGACGCCGCGTCCGCGCGGAAAGAGCGGTCCGTCGCGCCGGTGATCTCAGCCGGCGCGTCTGGCGCGTGGCCTCGCGAAGATCGAGGACAGAACGAGGAGCGCGCACGCGGCCCCCGCGACGCCGTAGAGGATGTGCGCCGCGCGGTGCTCTCCGCGTCCGTCGAGCTGCAGCCCCGCAAAGCCTCCCGCCACCGTCAGCGTCGTGTAAATCAGCTGCCGGCCGACCGCGTAGACGGTGCGCGCTCCGTCCTCGAGCCCTCGCACTCGCACCTCGAGCTCGCCGCGAACCGCGCGCGTGAGGTACTTCTTCATGTCGTCGGGCAGGGTGATGGCCGACAGCGCCATCTCGCGGACCGTCTCGACCGCGATCTCGGTCCAGTCGCGGTTCCCCAGGACGAACTCCTGCAGGTACGGCTGGATGATCGCCATCGGGTTGAGCTCCGGGTCGAGGAGCGAGCAGGTGCCGAACAGCAAGAGGATCGTGCGCTCGAGCAGCACCCAGTCCTTCGGCACGTGGAACGTCCCGGACAGCTCCTTGAAGCCGATGTCCATCTTCCGCATGTCGAGGAGGTTCGCGAGCCCCTTCTGCGGATCGATCTTGATGTCCTTGAGATTGAAGCTCTCGAGGCGCACGTCCTCCTGGAAGCGTCGGTGGAAGTACTCGATGATCCGCTCGCTCATCGCGGCGTCGCTCGTCAGCGAGAGGAAGCCCATCTTCCTGAGCGCCTTGACCAGCCGATCGGTGTCGCGACGGATGACCCCCTCGAGGAACTCCGGGATGCCCGCGCGCATCGACGGCGACAGCTCGGCGACCGCGCCGAAGTCGAGCAGCACGAGCTCTCCGGTCGGGCCGACCATGATGTTCCCGGGGTGCGGATCGGCGTGGTAGATGCCGTCGACGAAGATCATCTGGCAGTAGACGCGCACGAGGCGCTTCGCGAGATCCTTCTGGGCCGGGCCGCCCGCCGGTCCGCGCGTGGTGTCGGAGACCTTCTTCCCCTCCGCGAACTGGGTCACCAGGACGTGCCGCGTCGAGACGTGGCGAATGGGCATCGCGAACCGCACGCGGATCGTTGCGTCCGCCTTGAAGTTCTTCGAGATGCGCTCGATGTGATCGGCCTCCAGAACGAAGTCGAGCTCCTGCGAGAGGAGCTCCTTGATCTGGTGGTAGTAGGTGTCGAGCCCCTGGACGGGCACGAACCACTGGGCGATCGCCATGATGCGGCGGATGGTCTTGAGGTCGAGCCGGACGGTCTCGTCGATGTCGGCGTGCTGCACCTTCACGGCGACGCGCTCTCCGCCGACGAGGGTCGCCTCGTGGACCTGGCCGAGCGACGCGCTCGCGATCGGCGTCTTCTGGAAGCTCTCGAAGTGCTTCGATATCGGCCCGACCTCCTTCTCGATGGTGGCCTCGATCTCCTCGAACGGCCTCGGAGGGACCTGGTCCTGCAGCCGCTCGAGCCCCTGGCGAAAGTCGTCCGGCAGGAAGTTGGCGAGGATCGACAGGAGCTGGCCGACCTTGATGAACAGCCCCTGGAGCGCGAGGATCGTCTGCTCCACGCGCTTCGCGTTGCGCCTGTGGACGGCGAGGACGCGCGACTCCCGGTAGGCCTGTCCGAAGAGCCGCGTGCAGAAGCCCAGCCACGAGTAGCTCCCGATGACGGCGAACGTCGTCCAGTACGCCCGGAGGAACCGCCAGCGGTTCGACGCAGGAGGGCGATGGAGGGCGGGGACGCCGGTGTTCATCGGCAGCGGGGGGCGGGAGACGACGCTCATTACGGCGGTGCGAGCCTACACTCGTCGGGAGCGCACGCGGGGCAAGACCGAGGACGCGTGCTCGTGCAGCGCATCGTGGACCCGTGGCCGCGCGAGCTTGATGGCGTCGCCGGCGCGCGTGCGACACGGGTGAACGCGGTTCGTCAGGAGAGCCGCGACGACGCCGGCGTCCGGGTCGATCCAGACGCTCGTCCCCGTGAAACCGAGGTGCCCGAAGGAGCGCGGCCCGAAGCGGGCTCCCGCGCTGGAGCCTTCCGGGCTCTTGCCGTCGAAGCCTGCGCGAAGCGTTCCTCCGGGCCGCTCGGCCACGAGCCAGCGAAGGTCGGCGGCGCCGAACGCACCCGCACCGGAGAGCGCGTCGAGCACGGCCTGGGCGAAGCGGAGCACTGCCGTCACCGTCCCGAACATCCCCGCGTGACCCGACCCTCCGACGCCCGTCAGCGCCCACGCGTTCTCGTCGTGCACGCGCCCCTGGATGAGGCCGCCGCGCCAGACGATCTCCTCCGTCGGGGGTGCCACGACCTCGAGGTCGACGCCGTGAGTCAGCAGCTCGCGCGCCGTGCCCAGCGAGCCCGAAAGACCGAGCGGCTCGACGACCAGGCGGTGAATCGCCTCGCCTGCGTCGCGCGACGACGTGTGGCGCGCGAGCGCGTGCCCGACGAGCGCGTACCCGAGGTCGCTGTAGACCGGCGGAAAGCCTGCCTCGGGGATCTCGCCCGACAGCGCCTCGCGCCTCCCGTTCGCCGCGATGCGGAGGGCCACGAGCGGGTCGAGGGGCTCACCGAGGGCGACCGGGTGATAGATCGGGACGTGAGCGACCAGCCCGGCGCGATGCGAGAGCAGGTGCTCGAGTGATGCGTTGCCGCTCACGGTATCGGCAAGCTCGGGGCACAGCTCGCCGAGCCGAGACCTCGCCGTCAGGCCGCGGGCGCGCGCGACCGCGACCGCCGTCATCGGCTTCGTCAGGCTCGCCAGGTCGAACGGGAGCGTCACGTCACCCGCCGTCGCCGACACCCATTCTCCGTCGCGCTTCACAGCGCAGCCAACCGCCACGCTGGGCGCCAACCCGCTCGCGACGAGCTCTGCGGCGAGCTGCTCCAGCGAAGCGGCCGAGGCATGTGACTCTCCCTTTCTCAATGAATCCTCAGGGAAGGAACGAGGGAGGCTCTTGCCGACGGTCGCCATGAGAGCTCACAGGAAGACCAAGAGATCGGAGGGTTGGACAGAGCTCAAGACTTGTATGGCGTTGCTTACCATCTCCCACAAAAGAGCCGGCGTCTTTGACCGTTGTGCCGTGAGACCAGTAGACTGAGCGTCCGAGTCACGGGCGCGACCACAGAGGTCGTGCGCCACGGCTCACGGGGCGCTGAAGATGGCCGAGTTCGCATGGGAAGCCCGCGGTAAGACGGGGGAGCTCAAGAAGGGCGTGATGGAGGCCGAGACCGAGAACACGGTCAACACACGCCTTCGCTCCCAGCAACTCAACCCCACGAAGGTCAAGAAGAAGTCTGCCGCGGGCAAGAGCTTCCAGATCGGCACGGGCGTCGGCCAGAAGGACCTCGTCACCTTCACGCGGCTCTTCGCGACCATGATCGACGCAGGTCTGCCCATCGTGCAGTGCCTCGACATCCTCGCCAACCAGACCGAGAACAAGCTGTTCCAGGTCATCTTGAAGGACGTCAAATCGAACGTCGAGCAAGGCTCCACGTTCAGCGACTCGCTCCGTCGGCACCCGAAGGTCTTCGACCCGCTCTACTGCAACCTCGTCCAGGCAGGCGAGGTCGGCGGTATTCTCGACACGATCTTGAACCGCCTCGCGGTCTACATCGAGAAGAACGTCAAGCTGAAGGCGCAGGTCAAAGGCGCGCTCTTCTACCCGACCGCCGTCATGGTCGTCTTCGTCGGCGTCCTCTCGGTCCTCCTCGTCTTCGTCATCCCGTCGTTCCAGAAGATGTTCGCCGACTTCGGCGCGAAGGACGAGCTACCGGTCCTCACGCTCTGGGTCATCAACACCTCGCAGGCGGTCATCAACCACCTGCCGCTCATCATCCTCGGCGGGATCGGCGCGGCCGTCTTCCTTCAGCAAGCCTACAAGCGGCCGCGCGGGAAGAAGTTCGCGCACAAGCTGATGCTGACCTTGCCCATCCTCGGCAACGTCTTCCGGAAGATCGCGGTCGCCCGCTTCACCCGTACGCTGGGCACCCTCCTGTCGTCCGGCGTCCCGATCCTCGACGCGCTCGACATCGTCGCGAAGACCGCCGGCAACGTCATCATCGAGGAAGGCATCCTCTACACGCGCCTCCGCATCAGCGAAGGTAAGAACATGGCCGGCCCGCTGCTGGAGACGAACGTCTTCCCGCCGATGGTCGTGCAGATGGTCGGCGTCGGCGAGCAGACCGGCGCCCTCGACACCATGCTCAACAAGATCGCCGACTTCTACGAGGAAGAGGTCGACGTCGCCGTCGGCTCGCTGACGAGCCTCATCGAGCCCGCCATGATGGTCGGGATCGGCGGGACGGTCGGCGTCGTGCTCGTCGCGATGTACCTCCCGATCTTCAGCATCGCAGGCAAGATCAAGGCGGAATAAGGCAGAAGTCCGGTGTTCTTCGTCGATCCCTTCGCGATGGCGTCGTCGGGAATCGTCAGCGTACGAGAGTACGTCTCCTCCACCGGGCTTCTGCCGGACTCTCGGCGCTAGATGCCGAGTCGAGCTCTCTCCCCCAAGGCAGCACCGACGTCCGTCGGCCTCCTCGGGCGGCTGACGTGGACGACGGGCCTGCGGCTCGTCTTCTTCACGATACTCCTCGTCGCAGTCACCCGCTTTTTCCTCGGCGGCGAGTTCTCCCGATACCCCGTCAGCCTGCGGATCGTCTTCGTCACCATCGGCGCGGCGTACACGTTCGGCGGCGCCTACGCAGCGATCCTGCGTACGGGGCGCCACCTCTTACCGCTGGCGTACGCGCAGGTCGTGCTCGACCAGATCACGTGGACCGCGATCGTCTACGTCTCCGGCGGGGCCACGAGCCCCGCGACGTTCTTTTACGCGTTCTCGTGCCTCATCGGGGCGATCCTCATCGGCCTGCGCGGCGCGGTCACGGCAGCCGTCGCGGGCGCCGTGTCCTTCATTCTCCTCTGCACCGCCTTCGGCCAGCACTGGATCCTGCCGCCGCCCGACCAGTCTGGCTTCTACGTCACGCGCTGGCCCGATCTGATCTACCCGCTGCTCGTCAACGGGCTGGGCATCCTGGTCGTCGCGGTGCTCGCTGCCTACCTGTCCGAGCGACTCCGTGTCGCAGGCGGCGCGCTGGACGAAGCCAACGCCCGCGCCATGGACGCCGAGCGCCTCGCCGTGCTCGGGCGCATCGCCGCCGGGCTCGCACATGAGATACGAAACCCGCTCGGATCCATCCGCGGCTCGATCGAGATGCTCGGCGAGTCGCCGATGCTGTCTTCGGAGGACAAGGAGCTCTGCGCCATCATCCGGCGCGAGGCGATCCGACTGAACGATCTCGTCACCGACATGCTCGACCTGTCCAAGCCGAGACCCCCGAGGGAAGAGTCGATCGACGTCGTCGCGCTCGCCGGTGACGTCGTCGCGCTCGCCGCGCGGAGCGAGCGAAGCGCGAGCGGGGACGTGAGCGTCGTGTACGAAGGGCCGAAGGACGCCTACTTCGCGCGTGGCGACGGAGCGCAGGTGCGGCAGGTCATGTGGAACCTCGTTCGCAACGCCGTCCAGGCGAGCCCCGCAGGGTCGACCGTGACGGTGGGGGTGGCTCCCGCCCTTGCCGGGGTCGTGCTTCGGGTCGACGACGAGGGGCCGGGCGTCACCGACGAGGCGCGCGCCAGGATCTTCGACGCGTTCTACACGACGCGCACCCACGGCGTCGGTATCGGCCTCGCTCTCGTCAAGCGCATCATCGACGACCACGCGCCGATGGGGGCGCAGATCGAGGTGGTCAGCTCGGAGAGAGGCGGCGCTTCGTTCCGGATCACGCTCGAGGGGGCGCGCGTCTGAGAGGCGAAACCCGACCGCGAGCTCGACCAGAGCTTGTTGAGCGTCCTCCTGCCAGCGGGACTGTCACGCGCTCGCGGACCGTGGTGGGTCGGCACTGCTCTGCTACAGTGCCGCCCCATCCGGAGAGCCTCATGCGCCACCGTCTCGTTCCTTCCCAGCTCCTCGCCGTCGTCCTCGGCCTCGCGTGTCTCTCCATCCCAGGCCGCGCGCACGCCGACGACGCCGCGACCGCGTTCGTGCACACGCAGCAGGACGCGCTCCGCGCACTGCTCCGCCAGCCCGCCTCCCCTTCCCGCGACACTCAGGTCGCGAACGCGCTCGGGCAGATGGTCGACTACGACCAGATGACCCACCGCGCCTTCGGCGAGCCTTGCAACGTCGAGGCGGCCGGCTGCAAAGATCACTGGGCTGACCTGACCGACGCACAGAAGACAGAGGTCTCCGGGCTGCTCCGGCGCCTCGTCGAGAAGAACTACCGGAAGAACATCTCGAAGACGCTCGACTACAACGTCACCTACCAGGGCGCGTCGCCGTCGGCGGGCGACAGCGCGGTCCACACGGAAGCGACCTCCATCAGCAAGCCGCGCGATCCAGCCGTGCTCGTCGACTACGTGGTCCACAGCGGCGGCGGCGCGCTGAAGGTCGTCGACGTCGTCACCGAGGGCTCGTCGCTCACGAAGAGCTACTACGACCAGTTCCACCGGATGCTCACGAACCCGGAGCAGGGCTACGCGTACATCGTCCGCAAGCTGAACGACAAGCTCGCGCAGCCCGACTAGGAGCTTGGTCACCCATCGCCGAGGGATCAGATCCTCTCGCGTTCGTGACGACGGAAGCGATGGATATCCAGATCCCATCGCTCGGGGATCCGATCCTGTCGACCTCTGTGGCGACACTCACGAACGAGGTTGACCACCCGTCACGCTGGGATCCGATCGTCTCGTGCAAGCTGACGAGCCACGCGAACAATGTTGATGGCCCATCGCGCAGGGCTCCGATCCTTTTCCCGCTCCTGGCGACCGAGGTCAACAAAGTTCACGACCTATCGCGAGGGGATCCGATCCTTTATCGAGTCCTCGCGACGGACCTGAACAACGTTCATGACCTATCGCATGGGGATCGGATCCTATCTTCCTCCGTGCCGACGGACCGAGACAATGTGATGTGCCCATCGCGTGGGGATGCGATCGTTCATGATTCGATGGCGACTCGACTCGATAATGTTGATGACCTGACGCGCAGGGATCCGATCCTATTTCTGTCGCTCGTGACGGACAGGAATAATGTTGTCGACCCGCCGCGAAGGGTCACGAACCTCCTGGGGTTCCAGGGCACCGACGTCAATAATATTTACGACCCATCGTGAAGGGATCCGATCTTCTCTCGCGACATGACCATCAACCTCAGAAAGGTTGAGCACCTGTCTCGAAGGGATCAGATCCTCTTTCGATTCGCGGCGACGAACCTCAACAATGTTGAGATCCTTCTTCGCGGGGAAAATATCTTCATGCCCGCGATGCGGATCGACGCGCAAGAGATTGACGCCCCATCCTGAAGGGATCAGATCAAATCACGCGCTGGCGCGGCGAAGCCGGGAGACCGTCGCGACCCCTCGTACGGGCATCGGATCGAACCGCTCGAGCAAGCGACGTCTCCGTGCGAGGACGATGGCCCGTCGTGGCGGGGCGCAGCGGATCAGAAGCCGAACTGCGCGGCCACTTCCGGCGTCGGGATGAACGAGAAGCCGTTCGCACCGATCGCGCCGACGAGCTTCACATCCGCGAGGAACGCGACTCCGGGCGTCACTTCCCAGCGAGCACCACCGCCGACGTCGAGGAAGAACGGGCCGCTCGTCTGCCAGGCCGTGACGGTCTGTGCGCAGAAGCTAGCGCCCATCTTGCACGAGCCCCCGTTCGGCACCTCGTAGACGGCCACAGTGACGCTCGCGTCGAACTCCGAGACGCCGAGCCCGCCGAGGAAGAACGGGTGAAACCCTGCCTGTCCGATGGGGTCGTCGCCGAAGACGTACGTGTAGCGTCCCTCGATGTGGATCGGCGGGAAATGCGGCGCTTCCGTCCCGGTGTAGGTCTTGACGACGTAGCCCGCGCGGAGGCCGAGCATCGTGTTGGTCGTGATCGCGTAGTCGAACGAGGCCAGGATCCGTATGTCGCCGGGGACGATGCCGCCGCCGACGCTGTCGCCCTTGCCCCCGACGATCGAGGCCGCCTGAGCAGGGCTTGATCGTGACGGGTAGTCGTTGCCGTTCTGCGTGCAGTAGTACCCCTTCGTGTTCGTCGGGCTCCCGGCGGAGCCCGTTGTCGGTGGGGGGGATGGGTTGATCGCGTTCGTGGAAGACGCAGGCACGTAGAGCTGGCAGACGTTCTGCGAAGACCCCAGGAACGAGAAGTCGAAATCACCCGCGACGCCGAGCCAGAACTTCTTCCGCTTCGGCCCCTTGTCGGCCGGCGCCGTGCACTTCAGGTTCTTGCACGTCCCGCTCTTGCACTCGTTGTCCTCCTCGCAGGCCTCGTCCTCGTTCTTGAGAGAGGAGTCCTCCGCGACGGCGGCCGCGCCCTTCTTGCAACCGGGGAAGTCGGGCGGGCAGTCGCCCTTCTCGGCGCACTGCGTGGGGGGGGACTGTCCGGGGAGGTGCGGTGCGTCGGCGACCGCCTCGTTCTTGACGTTGACCCTGTAGGGGTTGTTGCGATCGCCGCCCGTCGCGACGGGGTCGTTCTGCTCGTTGAAGCCCTGGATGTAATAGGTGAAGTCGCCCGCCTGCACGTCGGCGCACGGCGTGTTGGCGCCGAAGCCCGTGCCGATTGACTTGAGCTCGAGGCTCTTCCACTCGGTCATCCCGAGCCCCTTGTACTTCGCCATCACGCGCTTCAGCGTCTCGGAGCCCGTGTACTCGACGTAGATGGGGATGGGCGTCCGCACCTGCTGCTCGGTGACGGGGATATGGGTGAAGTCGCCCGCAGGCGGAGGCCCGCTCGGACCGCTGTTCGCGGCCGCCTTCTTCGCGGCAGCGTAGATGGCCTCGAGCTCCTTGGTCTTGTAGTTCGGGTCGAGGACGACGCCGGCGTCGATCTTGAGCGCGTCGATCATGGCGGCCAGCGCCGCGTCCTTCTTCCCTGCCGCGCTCTGGACGGCCGCGAGATCTCGCTTCAGCTCGCCGCGGAGCGGGATGCCGCACTTGTCCGTCCCGCACTTGGCGATGGCCTGGTTCAGCTTGTCGATGGCCTTGTCGAAGTCGGTGTTGAGGTAGTCCTCCCCCATCGCCGCCTTGTCGAGCGCGCGCGCGGCGCCCTCGTTGACCTTGCTCTGGGCGGACGCGACCTGCGGAGTCGCGACGACGAGCAGCGCGAGCAGGCCGAGGACGACGTGAAGCGCGTGGCGGGGTGCGGATGTGGTGCGACGTCGGTATGCGGACGGCACGAAGGACGGCGCGAAGGACGGAAGGCGTAGCACGTCGAGGTCTCCCTGAAGCTCGACTTGGCGAGCGAGCGGCGCGGAGCATAATGCGTTTCCGGCCGTTTCGGCGAATTCAGTAGAGCGCAGCCACCCGCCGCTTCTCGCGTCCCTCAACCCCCCAGCCCCCTTCTCCCATGAAACGGAGAAGGGGGATCACTGGATGGATGCAGCCTCTGACACCCCTTCTTCATGGGAGCAGGGGCGGGGGATCAGGGACGCGGGGCCCAGCTGGCCTGCTAGACTGGGCGCGTCATGAGCGACCCCCAGTCCCGAGCCCTCTTCGAGCGCGCCCAGCGCATCATCCCCGGCGGCGTGAACAGCCCGGTACGCGCCTTCCGCGCCGTCGGAGGCGAGCCCGTCTTCATCTCGCGCGGCGAGGGCGCGTATCTCTTCGGCGCCGACGGCACGAAATACGTCGACTACGTCGGCTCGTGGGGGCCGCTCATCCTCGGCCACGCGCACCCGGACGTGGTCCGCGCGATCTCGGACGCCGCGGCACGCGGGACCACCTTCGGGGCGCCGACCGAGCTGGAGGTCCGCTTCGCCGAGGAGATCCAGCGGCTCTATCCGTCGATCGAGATGCTCCGCGCGGTCTCGAGCGGCACCGAGGCCACGATGGCCGCCCTGCGCGCCGCTCGCGGCTTCACGGGGCGCGACGCGATCGTGAAGTTCGAGGGCTGCTACCACGGCCACGCCGACTTCCTCCTCGTCAAGGCGGGCTCCGGGCTCGCCACGCTCGGCGTCCCGGACTCGGCAGGCGTCCCCTCGGCCACGGCCGCGAACACGCTCACGCTCCCGTACAACGACATCCCTGCTCTGCGCGCGCTCTTCGCCGAGCGCGGCGCGACCATCGCGGCCGTCATCCTCGAGCCCGTGGTCGGCAACATGGGTGTCGTCCCTCCGGAGCCTGGCTTCCTCGAGGAGGTGATCGCCCTGTGCAAGGCGCACGGTGCGGTGTCCATCTTCGACGAGGTCATGACCGGCAGCCGCGTCGCGCGCGGCGGCATGCAGGAGCGCGCCGGGCTGAAGCCTGACCTGACGTGCCTCGGCAAGATCATCGGCGGCGGCCTCCCGCTGGCGGCGTACGGAGGGAGGCGCGCGATCATGGAGACGATCGCCCCGCTCGGGCCCGTCTACCAGGCGGGCACTCTCAGCGGGAACCCTGTCGCGGTCAGCGCGGCGCTGGCGACCTTTCCGCACCTCGACGCGGCCCTCTACGCGCGACTCGAAGATCTCGGCGCGCGCCTGCAGGCTGGCTTCACCGAGTCGATCAAGCGCCACGACCTCCCCGCGTGCGTGCAGCGCGTCGGCTCGATGATCACGCTGTTCTTCACGCGCGGCCCGGTGCGCTCGTGGGCCGACGCGAAGGCGGCCGACACGGCGCGCTTCGGCCTCTGGCACAAGGGCATGCTCGAGAGAGGCCATTACTGGCCGCCGTCGCAGTTCGAGGCCGCGTTCCTCGGCGGCGCGCACACGCTCGCGGACATCGACGCGACGGTGAAGGCGAGCGACGAGGTCCTCGCGACGCTGCGCGCACCCGCGCGCTGACCGGCCGTGCCCGAGCTCCCCGACGTCACGGTCTACTGCGAGTCGATCGCCGCCCGGACGGTGGGGCACACGCTCGAGAAGATCAGGCTCGCGAGCCCTTTCGTGCTCCGGACGTACACGCCCCCGGCGAGCGCGTTCGAGGGCAAGAAGGTCACGGGAGTCAAAAGGCTCGGCAAGCGAATCGTCATCGCGGTCGAGGGGAACCTCTTCGTCGTGATCCACCTGATGATCGCGGGACGCTTCCGGTGGGAGGCTGGTAGCGAGCGCCCCAAGGTGCCCGGGAAGCTCGGGCTCGCCGCCTTCGACTTCGACAGCGGGACGCTGATCCTGACCGAAGCCGCCTCGAAGAAGCGCGCCTCGATTCATCTCTGCGCGGACGAGGCTGCCGTCCTCGCGCTGCACGCCGGGGGCATCGAGCTCGACGCCTGCGACGACGCCTCGTTCTTCGCGGCCCTCACGCGCGAGAACCACACGCTGAAGCGCGCGCTCACGGATCCACGCATCCTCAGCGGCATCGGGAACGCGTACTCGGACGAGATCCTGTGGGCGGCGAGGCTCTCGCCGGTGCAGCTGACGTCGCGCCTCTCCGCCGGAGACGCGCGCGCGCTCCTCGCCGTGGCGCGGACGACCCTCGCTCACTTCACGGAGCTCCTGCGAGCGGCCGCGGAGAAGGGCTTCCCGGAGAAGGTCACGGCGTTCCGGCCCGAGATGGCCGTCCATGGTCGCTACGGTGAGCCGTGCCGGCGTTGCGGCGCGAAGGTGCAGCGCATCGCCTACGCTTCGAACGAGACCAACTACTGCGCGACGTGCCAGACGGGCGGGAAGCTGCTCGCCGACCGTGCGCTCTCGCGGCTGCTCGGGAAGGACTGGCCGAAGTCCCTCGAGGAGCTCGAGGAGATGAAGAGCGCGCGGAAGACCCCCTGACCCTCGGTCAGAGCCGATCGCCAGGCAAGATCGGTGCGGAGGTGGTCGCCGACGGAGCAACGCTCGCGTGATTCGCGCGATGCGCAGGCGCCGGTCGCTTCGGGATCGCCGAGGCCGACGCCGACGGGAGAGGCTCTGGATCCACGCCAACCTTCGGTGCCACGGCGGCCGGCCCCGTGCTCTCGGGCTCGGGCGGTGGAGGCGGAGCGCTCGGCGAGACACTCGCCGCCATCGCGCGGTCGACGCCCACCGCTCCGGTCATCGGTCGCGCGCGAAGCGAGAAGAGCGCGACGGAGGCCAGGACGACTGCGACTCCGAGGCCTGCTGCCAGTACGAGACGTCGTCGGCCGGACTGGGGCGGAGCCTCGAGCACCGGCTGCGCGAAGCCTTGCGTCGCCGTGATGTGCGCCGCGGGGATCACGGCTGGCGGCAGCCGCGGGTTCGTCCCCATGTCTCCTCCGCTGCGACGATCGCGCCGGGAGAGCACGGCGCTGGCGCGAGCCACCGACGCGGCTGCGATTCCCGACCCGAACGGCGCGAGCGCCTGCGCGAGCTCGGCGACGTCCCCGTAACGGTTCTGTCTGTCTTTCGCGAGACAGCGCAGGACCACGGCCTCGAGCCCGGGGACGACCTCCGGCCGCTGCGCCACCAGCGACGCCGGCGCCTCCTCGATGATGGCCGCGAAGACCGCGCCCATCGATTCGCCGTTGAACGGCAGCTGCCCGGAGAGCGCCTCGTAGAGCACGACGCCGATGGCCCAGATGTCAGCGCGCACGTCGACCGACTTGCTCGACCGCACCTGCTCCGGCGACATGTACACCGGCGTCCCGAGCGTCGACATCGTCCGGGTGAGGGCCCCGGCGGGGGCGTCGGCGGACCCGAGGAGCTTCGAGATGCCGAAGTCGAGGACCTTCGTGGCGACCGTGCCGTCCGCGCGCGCCGCGAGGAAGAGGTTCGCTGGCTTCAGGTCGCGATGCACGATGTCGTGCGAGTGCGCCTCCGCGAGCGCGTCGAGCGCCTCGAGGATGCGATCGACCGCGTCGGCGACCGGGAGCGGCCCCTTCTCGGGGTACTCCTCGATGCGCTTCGCGAGATCGATCCCGTCGAGAAGCTCCATCACGATGAACGGCGACCCAGAGTCGAGGACGCCGACGTCGCTCACGCGGGCGACGAACTGGCTCTCGAGCTTCACGACGGCGCGCGCCTCGCGGAGGAAGCGCTGGACGATTTCCATGTCCGCGAGCGCCTCGCCGTGAAGAAACTTGAGGGCGACGCGCTGATCGAGGACGCGGTGCCGCGCGGCGACGACGATGCCCATCCCGCCGACGCCGAGGACCTGCTCGACGACGTACTTGTCCGCGAGGACGGTCCCGATGGGGACGGGAGACGTGGGCGTGTCGTCGGGAGGCATCAGTGGTTCGTGCAGGTCGCGGGGTTCTGATCGGCGCCCATCGAACCGACTTTCGTCGTGATCCTGCAATCGGCGCCGTAGAGATCCGCGGAGATACCGGGCTCCGCGTCGGCGGGGACACCCTGCGCCACCCTGCAGAGCGATGTCGCTCCTAGCGGCCACCCGCTTCCGATCTCGGGAGCGCACGACGACCCCGACGTGACGAACGTCCCGCCGTCGAACCACGGCGCGGGGAACAGGTTCGCGGCGCCGCTCGACGTCGTGTTCCAACCCGGAAACATGTCGAGGAGGCAACCCGCCGCCGTCGTGCACTTCGGGTCGATCGCGCACTCAGCAGGAGGCCCGGGGCACTTGGTCGTGACGAGCATATTCCCCTGCGTGCTGGCGTGCAGCCCGGCCGCCGCAGCGTCGAACGAGGACGAGGACGCGCTCGGACAAAACGTGGCAAACGTGTTGTTCGGAGCGTTCAGCACGGCGTTGTATTCGAACGCCGCGACCTGGATCGCGGGCACGGACGCATCTCCGCAGCCGTTCGCGAGCAGCCCGACCCCGCCGTCGACTCCTCCGTCGAGCGCGTCGCCGCTCTGGCCGACGAGGATGTTCTCCTTGAGCACCGCACCGCTGCCACCGGACTGCAGCATGAGCGCGGTGGGCTGGTCGGAGTAACCGCCCACGAGGGTATTGTAGTGGACCCCCGCGTTCGTGACCGCGTTCAGGACGAGGGCCCTCGTCATCGTCACGACACCGGGAGTCGTGGGCGGCATCACGCCACCGAGGATCATGTTGTTGGTGATCTTGGGTGAGACAACGCCGTTGAGATACACGCCAGAGAGGTAGTTGGTCTTCGTCGTAGGGGCGGTGCAGCTCCCCCCGGAGATGCGGTTCTGGCTGACGGTCACGTCCGCAGCCCCCGAGATCATCAGCCCCGCGCCCCCGCATCCGGGGCCCGTGCCACCCTGAATCGCGTTGCCCACGACGGTGAAGGTCGACGCGCTCCCAGCATCCGGCGCCGCCCCGTAGAGCTTGACGCCATAGCCGAGAGAGCCAGTCCCGCCCGAGATCATGTTTCCCAGAACGACGATCGATGTGATCGAGTTGTCCGTGATGATCCCCGCGCCGTCCACGCCGCAGCCGGAGATGTCGTTGCCCACCAGGGTCGCGCTGCCTCCGTGCGTCACGCTCACGCCGAGGACCTGGATATCGGTCGTGCCGCAACTGCTCGCGGGCTTGATGACGTTGTTCGTGACCGTCGGGCTTGCTCCGTTGGTGGACACGATCCCCGTGTAGGTCGCGGCGGGGTCGTTGCCGGAGACCGTGGCCTCGATCGTGAAGCCTTCGACGATCGTCCCCGGCTTCACGCCGCTGCCGTTGAACACCAGGATCGCGCTGCTCATGCTCGCGTTCGCGTTGTGCAGGGTGGTCGACGCCGCAGCGTTTGCGCCGGGCAGCGTCCACGGCCCCTTGCCCGTGCAGCCGTATCCACCGACGAGACGCGTCGGGGTCGTCACCGACAGGTTGACGTTGCTGTAATCACCCGCGCAGACCGCGATCGTCGGCGGCCCGATCGTGCCCGTCGCCCAGGCGACGCTCGCGACTTCGACCGCCGCCGCCAGGGAGCACGGGTCAGTCATCGTGCATGACGTGCCGGCGTCGGTCACGGAGCTCGACACGTAGAACGTGGGCGAAGGAATCGACACACCTCCCGTGTCGATCGTCGCGTCGTGCGCATCCGTCACAGTCGCGTCGTGCGCATCGGTCGCGGGCGCGTCGTATGCGTCCGTCGTCGCTGCGTCGGCGTGAGTCGTGCGGTCGCTCGCCGCGTCGGCGGGCCGCCCCGCGTCGGCGGAGAGCTGCACGATATCGAAGATCTGGTCACACCCGACGTCGAGCGTGAGGAGCGCGACGAGCCCCGAAAAAGCGCGGACCCGAGCCCGCGTCACCACGTTCGCCCCGCGCCCAGGCCCACGAACCGCACACCGAAGGTGGGCGCCGCCGTCCAGCCGGCCGTGGCTGCCTTCGCACGAGGCGCCGTCAACCAGAGAGCCCCGCCTGCGATCACCGCGGCGGCACCGAGCGACAGCGCAATCGTCGACGCGTTGCCGTCATGCACCGCCGTGCTGCTCGTGCTCGCGGCGCTGGGCGCCGACTCCCCGGTCTCCTTCCCCTTTTCGGAGAGCGCGGCGACTCCGAAGCCCACCCCGAGGCCGAGGCCCGCGACGCCGACGGCGCCGACCACGAGCGCCGCGAGTCGCTGCGTTCGACCCCGGTCGGGATCTGCGCTCTCTCCGGGCTGCCCGACCACAGGAGGAGGCTCGGCGACGATCGGCCCGGGAGGCAGCAGTGGAATCGTGATGTTCGTCGTCGCTCCGGGGTTCGTCGCGGCGGCGCTCGACGTCCAGGCCAGCCTCCCCGGCGCGCTCGCAGCAAGCGCATGCGCGCCGGGATCGACCGGGACGGCCTCTCCCCATGCTGCGCTGGGAACGACCTCGCCGTCGCGCCGGATCTCGAGCCCGGGCAGCCGCGCTGCCTCCGGCACTTCGATGAGGAGCTTGGTCAGAAGCGGGGTGAGGGAAGCGATGTGCTCGGTCGCGACCCTCTCGCGGTCGCTCCTCTTGTCGCGCCGTGCAGCGCTGAGCACCTCGTTGAACACCACCCATGCGGAGGCCGTCTTCCCCTCGCCCTCGCGGCACAAGGCGAGGAAGAGCAGCGTCCCGCCCGCGTGCTGAAGCGCCTGGCTCTGCTCGAGCTTGGGGCATGCGGCGGCGAAGTTCTTCGTCTCCATGAGGGCCTTGGCCTCGTCGAAGAGCGTCTGCGCGGTCGCGGCGTCATCGGCACGCGCCGGCGTCACGACGGCCGAGGCGAACACCGCCGCAATGACGCCGAGAGCACGCGGGCCGACCACGGACATGAAGCGCCGCAATATACGACGCTTCGCAGGCAGCGAGTGCCGAAGTCTCACAGGCATGATGTCGCCGAAGGGAGCACACACTTCCCGCTCACACCGCCATCGAGCACGGTCCCCACACAGCTCGCGGGCGGGCTGCACGCCGGCCCACCGACGGCAGTGTTGCAGGGCTCGCCCTCCGCCGCGCGGGCGACACACATGCTGGCCGTCGTGGCCTGGCGCATGCAGTTCGAGAGGCCGGGGCACGCCAGTCCTGCACAGTCCGCCCCCATCGCCGCGACAGCGAGCGGCTGGCACGTGTGGAAGTTGGAGCTCGTCGACGACGTCACGCAGCCGAAGCCTGCGCCGCAGCCCGGCGCGGAAATCTGCGACGGGTCGCAAGGCACCCCGGCGACCGCGCCGGCGTTCTGGCAGGTGGCCATGCCGCTCGGGCCCACGCACGAGAGGTTGAACCCGCACAGCTGCGTCGCACTGCAGGCTCCGCCGACCGAGGTCACCGGGGTGTAGCAGACGGCGTTCTTGCAGAGGAGGCCGCCGCCGCACGAGTCGAGTCCGAAACACGAAGAGCCAGGGACGGCGGGTGCGGTGCAGGTGCCGCAGGCCTGACCGCCGGGAATGGTGCAGAACTCGGAAGCGCACTGCATGCCAGTCCAGCACGCGGCGCCGTTTGGTCGGGAGCCCGGGGTCGCCGCACACGCGTCGGGTGGGTCGTTGTTCTCGTAGCCATCGCAGGTCTCATTGCGGTAGCCCGACGCGCACTGCGCGACGTGCGCCGCGTCGACCTGAGTCCCGGGCGCCAGCGCCTTCTGCTCGCACTGGGTGCGGAGTCGCTCGGCGCACTGCCCGACGGTCCCGTAGTAGCTCGTCACGAGCGACGGGTTGCACTGGTTCGAGGTTTCGCACTCGGCAACCGCTCGGCTCATGCAGCCGGCGGCGAGCGCGTCGGAAGCGACCGCCGCGTCGCTCGGCGTCCCCGCGTCGCTCGGCGTACCCGTGTCGCTCGGAGCACCGCTGTCGCTCGGCATGCCGCTGTCTCTCGCCATGTGCGCGTCGCCGGGCTTCGCTGCATCGGCCGGCTTGCCGGCGTCGTGTGCGGAAGCGGCGCCGCTCGTGCCGCAGCCCACGAGAGCGACCCCGAGGGCCAGCAGGATCGTGGCCATCCCCAGCGTGCGAGCGATGAGCATGGTCCGGTCCGCCTGCTACCAGCTGCCCGTGCTAGTCATCGATGCCCACGGCTCTGCCGGGGCGAGCGCTGCCCCCTGCTGCAATAGCTCGATGGAGATGCCGTCTGGCGAGCGGACGAATGCCATCCGCCCGTCACGCGGAGGCCGGTTGATGACCACACCCGCGTCCTTTAGCCGCTGGCATGTCTCGTAGATGTTCTCGACGCCGTACGCGAGGTGCCCGAAGTTGCGCGCTCCGGAGAGCGTCTCGGGGTCCCAGTTGTACGTGAGCTCGACACGCGGACCGTCGTCGGCCGAGTCCTCGGGGGCGGCGAGGAATACGAGCGTGAAGCGCCCCTTCTCGCTCTCCGTCCGCCGACGCTCGACGAGGCCGAGCTTCTTGCAATAAAAGTCGAGCGACGCCTCGAGGTTCGAGACGCGCACCATCGTGTGGAGATATTTCATGCGCTCTTCGCCCGCAGCGCCGCCTGCGCTGCCGCCAGGCGCGCGATGGCGACGCGGAACGGCGAGCAGCTGATGTAGGTGAGCCCGACCTTCTGGAAGAACTCGATGCTCGCGGGGTCACCGCCGTGCTCACCGCACACGCCCAGCTTCACGTTGGGCTTCGTCTTGCGGCCACGTTCGGCAGCCATCTCGACGAGCGCCCCGACCCCCTCGCGATCGAGCGAGACGAATGGGTCCTTCGGGAGGATTCCCGCCTCGACATAGGCGGGGAGGAACTTCCCGGCGTCGTCGCGCGAGAGCCCCATGGTGGCCTGCGTGAGGTCGTTCGTACCGAACGAGAAGAACTCCGCGACCTCGGCGAGCTCGCCCGCGACGATCGCGGCGCGCGGCAGCTCGATCATCGTCCCGAACGTGAACGGGACCGTGTTCTCGCTGCCGAAGACGTCCTGCTTCACGGCGTCCACGATCGCGCGCATCCTCACGAGCTCCGCCTTCGTCATCGCCAGCGGAATCATGATCTCGGGGAGCACGACCACCCCGTCCTTCGCGACCATGGCGGCGGCCTCGAGGATCGCGCGCACCTGCATCTCGTAGATCTCGGGATACGTGACGGCGAGGCGGCAGCCGCGGTGCCCGAGCATCGGGTTGAACTCGTGGAGGTCTTTCGTGCGCTGGCGGAGCTTGTCCGCGGAGACGCCCATGACCATCGACAGGTGCTCGAGCTGTCGCTCGTCCGTCGGGAGGAACTCGTGCAGCGGTGGGTCGAGGAGGCGAATGGTGACCGGGAGCCCGTTCATCTCACGGAAGATGCCGACGAAGTCCTCGCGCTGCGACGGGAGCAATTTCGCGAGGGCTTTCTTCCGCGACGCCTCATCGTCCGAGAGGATCATCTCTCGCATGGCAGCGATGCGCTCCTCCTCGAAGAACATGTGCTCCGTGCGGCAGAGGCCGATGCCCTCGGCGCCGAAGCCGCGCGCCGTCCGGGCGTCGAGCGGGGTGTCGGCGTTGGCCCGCACCTTCATCGTGCGCACCGCGTCGGCCCAGACCATGAGCTCGCCGAACTCGCCGCCAAGCCCCGCGGGTACGGTCGGTACGGCGCCCTCGTAGAGCGAGCCCGTGCTGCCGTCGATCGTGATGAGGTCGCCCTTCTTGAGCGTCACCGTCTCGGTGGGCTTGCCGTCCTCGCCGTAGATGGTGATCGTCATCGTCTGCGCCTGGTAGCTGACGTGGATCGCGGAGCAGCCCGCGATACATGCCTTGCCCATGCCGCGCGCCACGACGGCCGCGTGGCTGGTCATCCCGCCACGTGCGGTGATGATGCCGCGCGCGGCCTTCATCCCGTGGATGTCCTCGGGAGAAGTCTCGATCCGAACGAGGATGACCGGCTTCCCCTGCCCTGCGCGCCGCTCCGCCTCGTCGGCGCTGAACACGATGTGCCCCTGCGCCGCCCCGGGGCTCGCGGGGAGCCCGCGCGCGAGGAGCTTCTTCGGGGCGCTCGGGTCGAGTGTCGGGTGAAGGAGCTGGTCGATGCTCGACGGATCGACGCGGAGGACGGCTTCTTCCTTCGTGATGAGCCCCTCCTTCGCCATCTCGACGGCGGTCCGCACCGCGGCGCGCCCCGTGCGCTTCGCCGAGCGGCACTGAAGGATGTAGAGCTTGCCCGACTGGACGGTGAACTCGATGTCCTGCGCGTCGCGGAAGTGCTTCTCGAGCTTGTCGGCGACCGCGACGAAGGAGGCGTAGACCTCGGGCATCTTGACCTCGAGCGAGCTCGCCTTCTCGGATGCATCCCCGCGTGCCGCGAGCGGGTTGGGCGTCCGGATCCCAGCGACGACGTCCTCGCCCTGCGCGTTCGGCAGCCACTCTCCGTAGAGCCGCTTCTCGCCCGTCGACGGGTCGCGCGTGAAGGCGACGCCGGTCGCGCTGGTATCGCCGAGGTTGCCGAAGACCATCGACTGGATGGTGCAGGCCGTCCCCCACGAATCCGGGATGTCGTTCATGCGGCGGTAGACGATGGCGCGGTGGTTCTTCCACGAGTGGAAGACGGCGTCGATCGCGCCCCAGAGCTGCTCGTGCGGGTCGGTCGGGAAGTCCTTCCCGGTCTCCTTCTTCACGACGGCTTTGTAGGCGAGCACGATCTTGCGCAGCTCGGCCTCCGGCAGCTCCGAGTCGGGCACCTTCCGGCGCAGCTCCTCACCATTGAGCCGCGTCGTGTCCACCCCCTTCGCCTTCGCGACCGTCGCGCGCGCCTCTTCGAGGGCGTGCTCGAACAGCTCGCGCTTCACGCCGAGCGCAACGTCCGCGTACATCGCGATGAACCGGCGGTACGCGTCGTACGCAAAGCGCGGGCTCTCCGTCTTGGCAGCGAGGCCCTCGGCGACGGCGTCGTTCATCCCCAGGTTCAGGATCGTATCCATCATGCCGGGCATCGACGCGCGCGCCCCCGAGCGGACGCTGACGAGCAGCGGGTTCGCCGCGTCGCCGAGCTTGGCCCCTTGCGCCTTCTCGACACGGGCGAGCGCCGTCAGGATCGTCTCCTTGAGCGCGGCGTCGTCGCGGACCGTCGCGTTCTTCTGCAGGAGCCCGGTGCACAGCTCGGTGGAGAGAGTGAGCCCCGCCGGAACGGGGAGCCCGAGCCCGGTCATCTCTGCGAGCCCCGCCCCCTTGCCGCCCAGGAGATCCTTGCGCTTCGGATCCCCTTCGGCGTGGCCTTCTCCGAAGTAAAACACGGTCTTGGACATGAACGGCTCCTTGCGGGCTCTCGGCGCGCTCGACAGCGGCGCAATCTAGCAGGGGGAGAGGGCGTGGACGAGGGGGCTGGGTGCGAGGCGGTGCGAGAAGGAGAGACCACACGCTCGGCCAGGCGTGGGCGCCCTGGAGAACGAGCCATCTCGACCGCGGCCGAGGTTGCTCGAGGGGCACACGTCATCCGTTTGGTGACCCGCGGGCCGCTCGACGCCCGCGCGTCGCCGTCGCACAGGATGATCCCATGGTTCTTCCCTTCCCCGTGCGACGTCTCCCCCTGCTCGCACCGCTCGTCCTCGCGCTCATCGAATGCCAGCCGCTCGCCCCGGGCGACACGGGAGACGCCGGCGGGGGCGGGACCACGAACACCGACGTGAATCAGTACAACGCTCTCCAGGCGGACCTCGCGGGCAACGCGACCGCCATCGTCCCGTCCAGCTCCGGCCCGTCCTCGCCGTCCGCCGTCGGCAGCCAGCTCTTTTACCTCGAGTTCCCGGACGAGATGCCCACGCAGCCGACGCTTCATCGCTATGACGACACCACCCACACCACCGTCGATTACACGTTCGCCATCGGAACGACCGATCAGGAGACGCCATACAACTGGAGCGCGAGCGCGACGCTCGTCACCACCGTGGACACGACGCAGTCGACGCCCGTCCTCGACGCGTACGACGCAAACGACGCTGGCGTGCTCGTCGCGTCTCTGACACTGCCTTCGCCCGCTTCGGGGGAGATCTTCCAGGCGAACGCGGTCGACGGGAGCAACGTCTATTACATCGACGACTCCTCGAGCGACCCCGTCCTCGTGGAATGGGTGCCCAGCCAGGGGACGACGACCACGAACGTGCTGACCTTCAGCAAGGTCGGGGTCGACGCGACGCTCGCGCAGAGCTTCACCGTCAGCGGCAGCATGCTCCTCCTCGAAGACGCGATGGGGGGGCTGTGGAACATCGACCTCACGACCGAGAAGGCGACGTCCGTCGGCAACACGACGCAAGCGACGGGCGGCTCGTACGATTCGAGCGCGTTCCTCTACACGACCGGGAGCGGACTGCAGGCTTCGCTCTACTATTACGACTTCTCCACAGGGACGACGACCGACGTCGCGACCGAGATCTCGGCGAGCGCGTACTCACTCAACGCGACGTACTCGATGATCCACGACTACTCGTCGGGCGCGGCGCTCCAGGGCAGCGTCGTCTACTACATCGGCGAGGGCTTCGGGCTCTACAGCTTCGACCTCTCGACCAAGGCCGTGACCCCGCTCCTCCTCGCGCCGCAGGACGACTCGGTCGAGTACCAGAGCCCGATCATCCTCGACGACGGGACGCTCTATGTCCTCGGCGTCGACGTGAACAACCCGGGCCCCAACTCGGGCACGATCTACCGGGTCACTCTCTAGAGCCGTCGCGGCGCGGTGCACCGATGCCGCTTGATCGGCACGCGCGCCGCGATACGGTCGCGCGCATGTCCGTCCCCATCGTCGCCCTGTACGCACCGCTGAACGCGTTCCTCAACATCGGTCTCGCGAGCAAGGTCGTTCGCCAGCGGATGCGCGGCGTGACCGACACCGACAAGGACCTCCTGCTCGCGATCCGTATCCACGGCAACAACGCGGAGTTCGTGCCGCTCGCGTTGCTCATGATGCTGATCGCGGAGCTGTCTGGCGGCGCGAGCCTCGGCTTGCACCTCGCGGGCGGCCTGCTCTTGCTCGCGCGCGTCTCGCACGCGGTCGGGATGCCGCGTCGCGCCCCCAATCCGCTCCGCTCGTTCGGGGTCGTCGTGACCTGGGGGACAATCGTGGCGCTCGCTGCGTACTGCCTCGCACTGCGGATGCGCTGAGCGTTCCGTCACACGCGGCGCGTCACGCGAGCCGCGAGAAGTCGGCCAGGCGGAGCATGCACTGCGCCCCGTACGACAGGAGCTCGAGCCGCGCGGGTGTCCGCGAGTCGGCCGGGTCGTTCACGAGCGTGCTCACGAAGATGGCGTCGACGCGCTGCGCGAGCTCCTCGGTCGCGGCTAGCGCCTTGCGGACCGAGGCTTCGTCGTGCAGCTCGCGCGTGAGTCGATCGACATCCTCGACGACCTTCACGATGGTCGCGTCGTCCGGCTTCTCGAAAGCGGACACGGGGTGCAGGACGGGAGGCGATTGCTTGCTGATGCCAGAGAGCCGCTTCGCGACGGTGCGCGCCTGGCCGAGCCACGGCTGCGCCTCCTTCACGACCGCGTGAAGGGCACGCGCTCTGGCGAGCGCGTAGACCGGATGGCGCACGAGAGCGGAGGTCGACGTGGGTGCGGCATCGAGGACCACGGCATCGGCGACTGCGCTGCTGGTGGCCGTGGCGATGAGGCCACGGAGGCGTTCGGTCGCGAACACCGACAGGGCGGTGAGCGTCCCAGGGGCATCCTTCTCGAGCGCCAGCGTGTACCCGTCCCGTGCTTCGTCGAGCAGCTCGAGGAGATCGAGCTTCGCATACCGAGCATCGGTCGCCCCCTTCTCGAGGAGCGTCCGCAAGACCGCGATGCACGCGCGGCGCAGCGCGTACGGGTCTGCCGCACCGGACGGCTCGAGGCCGACGCCGAAGCAGCCAGCTAGCGTGTCGAGCCTGTCGGCGAGGGCGACGGCCGCCGACACGTCACCCTCGGGTACGCCGTCGGTCGCGAACGCCGGCTTGTAGTGGTCGCGAACGGCGTCCGCCACGACTTCAGCCTCGCCCGCGTGCTTCGCGTAGACGCGGCCCATCTCTCCCTGGAGCTCGGGGAACTCTCCCACCATCAGCGCGACGAGGTCGAACTTGCAGAGATGCGCCGCGCGCTCGACCTGGCCGCGCATCGTCCCCGGGAGCTCGAGCTCGGTCGCCACGGTCCGCGCGAGCCGCTCGATGCGTCGCACTTTCTCGCGGACGGTCCCGAGCTTGTTGTGAAAGACGATGCCCTGGAGCTTCTCGACCCGGTCCTCGAGCTTCGCCTTCCTGTCTTCCTCGAAGAAGAACTGGGCGTCCGAGAGCCTCGCGCGCATGACGCGATCGTTGCCGCGCGCGATCGTCGGCACGTCGAGCGCCGTGTTCACGACCGTGACATAGTGCGGCAAGAGCGCGTCCTCGCCGCCTGCGTCGCTGTGGACGCAGAAGTATCGCTGGTGCCCCCGCGCGACCGCTCGAATGACGGACGCCGGGAGCGCGAGGAACGCAGGGTCGAACGAGCCGATGACGACGTGCGGCTCTTCCACGAGGGACGTGTTCTCGACCACGAGGAGCGCGGCGGGATCGTGGACGCCGCCAGCCTCCTTCGCCGCGGCCGCGACCTTCGTCATCATCGTCGCCTCACGTTCGGCGCGATCGACGAGCACGTGCCGGCCACGGAGAGCCTCGACGTAAGAGGACGCCTCGGTCAGCTCGAAGACGTCCGGCGAGAGGAAACGGTGCCCGCGCGAGCTCCGCCCGCTCCGCACGCCCGCGAACGTCAGGTCGATGGCGTCGTGACCGAGGAGCGCGACGAGCCACTGGACTGGCCTGCCGAACGTGGCAGTCCCCGTCCCCCAGCGCATCGACTTGCGGAACGGGATCGCCCCGCAGATCGACGCCAGCACGGCGCCCAGCACCTCCGTCGCCGGAGCGCCCTTGAACGCGCGACGACCCGTGAGATAGCGCCCGGCCTTCTGGCGCCCCTCTGCAGGCTTGTCGACGACGGAGAGAGAAGCGAGCGGCACGCCGAGCTTGTTCGCGAACGCCTCGGCCGCCTTCGTGGGCTGACCGTCCTTGTACGCGGCAGTCTCCGGCGGACCGGTGACCTCCTCGTCGACGTCCGTCTGCTGGGTAGCGACGTCGTGCACGAGCACTGCGAGACGGCGAGGCGTCCCGAGCGCGCGGATCGCGCCGTGTGCGATGCGGGCCTCGGCGAACCTGGTCTTCGTGAGCTCCGGGAGCGCGGCGAGCGCGGCGTCGACGAACGAGGCAGGGAGCTCTTCGACGCCGATTTCGAGGAGAAGAGAGGTGACCGATGTGTGCGCGAGGGGCATGAAACTACGACGAGGCTAGTCGATCTCGTCTCGCGAGGTCGAGCCGAACCGAAGTGGACGAAGCCTTGCGAGCTCGAGGTGGGTCGACGCAGTGACGACCCGGACGGGTTGCACGCCGCCGCGATTCTCTCCCGCGCGACGCGATCTTTTGGCATCCTTCGCGTCCCCGATCATGACCATCCCCGACGCCACACTCCGCGAACGCGCCGCTCTCTGGGCGAAAGAAGACCCGGATCCCGCGACGCGCGCCGAGCTGCTCGCGCTGCTGGCGAACCAAGATCTCTCGAAGACCGACCTCGAGGACCGCTTCACCGGCTCGCTCGAGTTCGGCACGGCGGGCCTCCGCGGGGTCCTCGGCGCTGGCCCGAACCGGATGAACCGCGCCGTCGTGCTCCGCACCGCGCTCGGGCTCGTACGGTACGTGAAGGCGGTCGTGCCCGACGCGGCGACGCGCGGGATCGTCATCGGATACGACGGGCGACGCTACAGCCGCGAGTTCGCGGAGGATTCGGCGCTCGTGTTCGCGGCCGCGGGGATCCGCGCGCTGCTCTTCGTGCATACCGAGCCGACCCCCACGACCTCGTTCGCCGTGAAGGAGCTCGGAGCGGCCGCCGGCGTGATGGTCACGGCCAGCCACAACCCGCCCGAATACAATGGCTACAAGGTCTACTGGTCGAACAGCGCCCAGATCATCGAGCCGATCGACAGCGCGATCGCGGCCGAGATCGTGAAGTGCCCGCCCGCCAACGAGGTGCCGCGCCTGACGATGGACGAGGCACGTGCGAGCGGGCTCGTACGGGACCTCGGCGCCGAGATGGAGGATCGCTACCTGGCGACCGTGCGGACCCTCTCCGTGCATGCGGACGGCGATCGATCGATGACGATCGTCTACACCCCGATGCACGGCGTCGGCGATGCCCTCGCCCGCCGCGCGCTCGCCCGCGCCGGCTTCGATCGCGTGACCAGCGTGCCGGAGCAGCAGCAGCCGGACGGCGCGTTCCCGACCGTCGCGTTCCCGAATCCGGAGGAGAAGGGCGCGATGGACCTCTCGTTTGCGCTCGCGCGCAAGCTTGGCGCCGAGCTCGTACTGGCGAACGATCCCGACGCGGATCGCCTCGCCGTCGCGCTCCCGGCACGAGCCGGCAGCTCCACGGCGGCGGGCTATGTCCAGCTCACGGGCAACCAGGTCGGCATTCTTCTCGGCCATTACCTCCTCACCGAGCGACCGAGGAGCACCGAGCGCCGGACGGTCCTCGCGTCGATCGTGTCCTCGCCCATGCTCGGCGGGATCGCGCGAGCGCTCGGCGTTCACTACGAAGAGACCCTCACCGGCTTCAAGTGGATCGCCAACCGCGCGATGCAGCTGGAGAAAGAGGGGTACACGTTCCTCTTCGGCTACGAGGAGGCGCTCGGCTACACCGTAGGGAGCGCGGTGCGCGACAAGGACGGGATCAGCGCGGCGGTTCTCGTGGCCGAGATGTGCGCGGTGATGAAGGCGCGCCAGAAGACGCTGCTCGACGAGCTCGACGAGATCTACCGGAAGTACGGAGTCTACGTGAGCTCGCAGGTGAGCCTGACCCGCAAGGGCGCGAGCGGGGCGGCGGAGATCGCCGCAATGATGAAGCACCTCCGGGCGAGCTCGCCCGCCAAGATCGGCGCGCACGGCGTCGTGGCGATCAGCGACTTCGAGACGCAGACGCGGAAGGCGAGCAACGGCGCCACGAGCCGGCTGACGCTGCCGGTGAGCAACGTGGTCGTCTACGAGCTCGAGGGCGGGAGCCGCATCATCGCGCGCCCGAGCGGCACCGAGCCGAAGGTGAAGTTCTACTTCGACGTTCGCGAGGAAGTGACTGCCGAAGAGACGGTGGCGGTCGCCGAGATCCGCGCAAACGACACGGGCAAGGCGCTGCAGACCGCGTTTCAGGCGCTGCTGCCGAAGTAGTCCGTCACCCGGAGCACACCTTTCGCTGCATCCACTCGGCGGCCTCGTGCTGCCGAGGGTGCTTCGGATCGGCCTCGATCATGTGGAAGACGCGCTTCGCCTCCTCGAAATAGCGGAGGCGGAACAGGCAGAGACCAAAGTCGTACTGCGCGTACAGGCGGAGCTTCTTCCCGTCCTTCGTGTCCCCCCGCACGATCGTGAGGAACTCCTTCGCGGCGTCCGACCAGAACTCCGTGCGCATGTCCCGCTGAGCGTGGAGGAACGTCTCGCTCGGGGGCTCGTCGCTGTCAGGCACGTCGACGAGCGCCCCCATCTTGTCGAGCTCCCAGCCGAGCGTCTTCCTCGAGAACCCCCCCTCCGACTCGTCGAGCGGGCTGGCCGAAGAAGACGGGAAGCACGGAGCGGATTCGACCTGGGGGCACCCGGCCAGCGCAAGCGTGAGGGCGGCAAGCGCGACGGCGGCGAGAGTGAGACGAAGCGAGCGCAGCACGGCGGGCAACCTAGCAGAGGCTGATGCGGAGCAGTCCACGGAGTCCCACCCGGCCCGACATGACGTCCAGGACTCCGCGATCATGGGATGGGCTGTGGAGACAGTTCGTCCGCGCGTGACATCCATGCGCTCGCGCTGCCCGCCCCGCGCGTCCGTGTGTCCCGTCACCCGTTCTGGGACGTCCCTGGAGCGGTCCGAGATTCCGCCCCGCCGACGAGCGCCCACCGAGGCACCCTCGCGGCACGACCGATGCAGATACTCCAACTGTCGTAGGCATCACCGAAAAGGTCGCGAGATGCGGCGCCGGAAACGGTGCGTGATGAGCCGGTCCGGTGCAACTCCGGAGCTTACGACCCGCTTTTCCAAGCGACCGGGAGCGGGCGCCGTCCCGCGGCCGGCTAGTTAGCCGCGGGCCCCGCTCCGGCCGGAGGATGGTGCCCGCTTCCGGTCGCGCCGCCTCCCCTTGACAGGAGGGCCGTGGCTCGGTCATAACGCCGGTCCCGCATTCCGTAGGCCCCCAACGCTTGTTCCAGACAAACAGGCGGCCTCTCGAAGCGGTCCAAGGACGCGCATCATGCCCAAGATGAAGACGAAGAAAGCGGCCGCGAAGCGGTTCCGCGTGACAGGATCCGGTCGGGTCCGTCGCCCCAAGGCGGGCGGCAACCACGGGATGCAGGAGAAATCACGGAAGCGTCTCCGCCGTTTGCGGAAGAACGACACCGTGCACGGCGCGCTCGAGCGCCACGTGAAGCGGATGCTGCCTTACGGCTGATCGCTTCACTCTCATCTTCCTGCTGTCCTTTTTCGTCTAGGAGTCTTTCATGCCGCGCGCAAAACGAGGGTTCAAGGCCCGTCGCCGTCGTAACCGTATCCTGAAGCATGCCTCCGGGTTCCACAGCGCCCGGTCGCGCCTCTTCGCCTATGCGAAGGAGGTCGTCCACAAGGCCTGGGTGTATGCGTACGCTCACCGCCGTGCACGCAAGCGTGACTTCCGCCGTCTCTGGACGGTCCGCATCAACGCGGCCGCCCGCGCGAACGGCATCAGCTACTCGCGCCTGATGCACCAGCTGAAGATCGCGTCGATCGGCATCGACCGGAAGGTCCTGTCGGATCTCGCCATCGTGTACCCGGCTGCGTTCACCGAGATCGTCAAGGCGGCAGCTTCGGCCAAGGCCTGAGCGTGTCGGGCGAAGGTGGGCCGCCCAAGTCTGCGGGAAGCGGGCCTGCGGGAAACGGGCAAGCTGCGGAACCGGCCGTCGACAAGGCGGCCGTTGGCGAGAGCATCGATGCAGCGCTCACCGCGCTCCGTGCTCGCTTTCCGGCTCGGTTCGCCGCGGCTTCCACCGAGCCGCTCCTCCGCGACGAGAACGCGAAGATCCTCGGCAAGAAGGGTGAGCTCACCGCCATCCTGAAGCAGCTGGGTGCGGCTCCGCCCGACGCACGCCGTGCCATCGGCGAGAAGGTGAACGTCCTCAAGCAGGAGGTCGAGCGCGCCTTCGACGCTGCGCTCGAGCAGATCGCGCGCGCTCGACGTGACGCGGACCTCAACGCGCGTCCCTTCGACCTCACACTGCCGGGTCGGCCGCTTGCCCCGGTGGGCCACAAGCACCCGATCTCCATCGTGCGCGAGGAGATCGTCGATGTCTTCCGCGACCTCGGCTTCGCCGTCCACGACGGCCCCGAGGTGGAGCTCGAGGAGAACAACTTCACGAAGCTCGGCTTTCCGCCCGATCACCCGGCGACGGACATGCAGGACAGCTTCTGGACGACCTCAGGGCTGCTGCTGCGGACGCACACCAGCAACGTCCAGGTGCGGGCGATGAGCACGCACAAGCCGCCGATGGCGTTCATCGCGCCCGGCACGGTGTACAGGCGCGACAACGACGTGACGCACTCGCCGATGTTCCACCAGGTCGAGGGCTTCCTCGTCGACGAAGGGGTCACGTTCGCCGAGCTCAAGGGCGTGCTCACCGAGTTCGCGCAGCGGCTGTACGGGCCGGACACTCCGGTGCGTTTTCGACCGAGCTACTTCCCGTTCACCGAGCCCAGCGCCGAGGTCGACATCGGCTGCGTGTTCTGCAAACAGCCGGACGGCCGTCGTACAGGCTGTGCGATGTGCAAGGGCTCCACCTGGATCGAGATCCTCGGCTCGGGAATGATTCACCCGGTCGTGCTCGAGCAGTGCGGCATCGACTCCGAGCGCTACACCGGTTTCGCCTTCGGTATCGGCGTCGAGCGCGTCGCCATCCTCCGGTACGGCGTGCCCGACATCCGCATGCTTTTCGAGAACGACCCGCGTCTCCTGTCGCAGTTCTGACCATGAAAGCCTCCTATCGCTGGCTCCGTGCCCTCGTCCCCGGTCTCTCGGCCTCCGCGCAGGAGCTCGCGGCGCGCTTCACGGCGGCGGGGCTCGAGGTCGAGGGGGTGCATGTCTACGGTGCGGCGGCGGCTTCGTGCGTCGTCGCGAGGGTCATCGGTCAGCGGCCGCATCCGACGAAGAGCGGGCTCAACCTGGTCACGGTCGACCGCGGGGATGGGACCGCGCCCGTCGAGCTCGTCTGCGGTGCTCCGAACGTGCCCGCCGCGGGTGGTCTCGTCGTGCTCGCGCCGCTCGGCGCGCACCTCCCGGCAAAAGGCGTCAAGATCGAGCGACGCACCATCGCGGGGGTCGTCAGCGAGGGGATGCTCTGCAGCGAGTCCGAGCTGGGCCTGTCGGACGACGGCGAAGGCATCCTCATCCTCGAGGAGGGCAGCGCGCGGCCCGGCCAGCTCCTCGCAGACGCCCTCCCCGAGACCCACGACACGATCTACGAGATCGGCCTGACGCCGAACCGACCTGACGGGCTCGGGCACATCGGCCTCGCACGCGAAGCCGCAGCCCTGTACGGCATCCCCTGGTCTGCGCCACGACCCGGAGCTCCCTCACGCGTCGCCGACGACAGCGCGAAGACGGTGGTCGAGCTCGCGAGCGTCACGATCGAGGACTTCGAGCGCTGCCCGCGCTACGGCGCAGCCGCCGTCACCGACGTCACCATCGCCCCTTCGCCGTCGTGGCTGCGCTACCGGCTGGCGTCGCTCGGGGTCCGCGCGATCTCGAACGTTGTCGACATCACGAACCTGCTCCTTCTCGAGTACGGCCATCCGATGCACGCGTTCGATCTCGATCGCCTTGCGCCTACGCGCGACGACGGTGCGCGCGCGATCGTCGTCAGGCGCGCGGCCGAGGGGGAGACGCTCATCACTCTCGACAAGGCTACCCATACGCTCACGGCAGACGACCTCGTGATCGCCGACGGCGCTGCCGCCATCGCGCTCGCCGGCGTGATGGGCGGGGCCTCCACCGAGATCACCGGCGGGACGAAACGCGTGCTCCTCGAGTGCGCGTACTTCGAACCGCGTGGGGTACGGCGCGCGTCTCGCAGGCACGCCCTCCACACCGACTCGAGCCACCGCTTCGAGCGCGGCGTCGACCCGGCCGATGCGCGCGACGTCCTCGCGCGGGCGGTGGCGCTCCTGACCGAGCTCGCCGGCGGGACGGCCGCGCGGGGCGAGCTCGAGGTGAGCAAGGCGCCGATCGAGCAAGCGCGTACGTCTCTCCGCGCGAAGCGGCTCGATCAGATCCTCGGCGTACACGTGCCTTGGGACGAGGCGAAGGCGATCCTGATTCGCCTCGGGTTCACGGTGCAGTCGAGCAGCGGCAGCAGCAGCGACGACTGCGCCGAGCTCGTGATCCCGACGCACCGACCCGACGTCACGCGCGAGATCGACCTGATCGAGGAGGTGGCGCGGGTGCGTGGAATGGATGCCATCCCGGCGGTCCTTCCGCGCGTTCGACCGAGCCGCGAGGACGCCCCTCGTGAGCGCGGCACTCGAAACGCGCGGGCTGCAGGAGTGGCGCTCGGGCTCTCGGAGGCCGTGACCTACAGCTTCGTGTCACGCGCGGCGCTCGACAAGCTCGGCGCGCCCGTCCCGGGTGTCGTGCTGAAGAATCCTCTCTCGGTCGAGCAGGAGGTCATGCGCACGAGCCTCCTCCCGGGGCTCCTCGACGCGCTCTCGCACGCGCGACGCCACGGCGAGCGCGACGTGAGGCTCTTCACGGTCGGCGCGATCTTCCTCGGCGGCGTGGGCAACCGCGTGCTCCCAGAGGAGCGCCTGCAGTTCGCTGCCGTCCTCGCGGGTGAGCGGGCGCCGTACCTCGGGAAGCCCGAGCCGATCGATGTGTGGGACGCGAAGGGGCTCGCAGAGGGATTCGTCCGCCACATGACGGGGCGCGCAACGCTCGGCGTCGAGCGCTTCGCGGCCGGCGACCTCCCCGCGCACCTCCACCCGCGCGGCGCGGCGCGGCTCACGCTACAGGGCCAGAAGGTCGGCAGCCTCGGCCCGCTGCACCCCGACGTCGTCGGTCGCTTCGATCTCGGAGCGGGCGCCGTCGTCGTGGAGCTCGACCTCGCCACCCTCGACGCGGGCGCCAGTAGGTCGACGCGCTACGAAGCCATCCCACGCTTCCCGGCGAGCGCGCGAGACCTCTCGCTCGTCGTGCACGACGATGTCACGGCAGGAGACGTCCTCCTCGCCGTAAGGCACGCCGCGGGCGCGCTCGCGACCGACGTCAGCCTCTTCGACCAGTTCACGGGCGGTGCTATCCCCGAGCACCATCGCAGCCTCGCGTTCCACGTCGTCTATCGCGCCGAGGATCACACCCTGACGGACGCCGAGGTCGACACGCAGCACGCGAAGGCCGTGGCCGAGGTCGGTCGGCGCTTCGGCGCCGTACTCCGCGCCTAGACGTTCGAGCGTGCAGACCCCAGTTCCGGCGAGCCCCCCACCCGCGCGCGCCGGCGTGTTCGCGCACATGAGCCGGGCGCTCCGGCACCGGAACTACCGGCTGTTCTTCGCGGGGCAAGGCATCTCGCTCATCGGGACATGGCTCACACGAGTCGCGATGAGCTGGCTCGTCTATCGCCTCACGCATTCGGCGTTCCTCCTCGGCGTCGTCGGGTTCGCGAGCCAGATCCCGACGTTCATCCTCGCGCCGGTGGCGGGTGTGCTCGTCGACCGGTGGAGCCGTCACCGCGTCCTCGTCGTGACGCAGGCCTTGGCCATGGTCCAGTCAGCGCTGCTCGCGGGCTTCGCGCTCAGCGGTCGCATCACCGTGTGGCACGTCCTCGCCCTCGGCGTGTTCCAGGCGCTCATCAACGCGTTCGACACTCCGGCGCGTCAGGCGTTCGTCGTCGAGATGGTCGAGTCGAGGGAGGACCTGCCGAATGCCATCGCGCTGAACTCCTCCCTCGTGAACGGCGCTCGCCTCGTCGGTCCGTCGGTCGCAGGGGTGCTCATCGCAGCCGTCGGTGAGGGGTGGTGCTTCGCCGCAGACGCAGTCAGCTATCTCGCCGTCATCGGCTCTCTCCTCGCGATGCGTCTCCGCGTCGCACCGGCGCGTCCGCCACGGAGGCACATGCTCGTCGAGCTACGCGAAGGGTTCGGCTACGTCGTGTCGACGCCGACGGTCGGCCCCGTCCTGCTGCTGTTCGCGGTGATCAGCCTCACCGGCGTTCCGTACATGGTGCTGATGCCCATCTTCGCCGGCGACGTGCTGCACGGCGGGCCGCACACCCTCGGCTTGCTCACGGCGGCGACGGGCGTGGGCGCGGTCTCCGGAGCGCTCTGGCTCGCATCCCGTCGTGGCGTCCGCGGTCTCGTCCCCGTCATCATCGTGTCGGGGATGGCGTTCGGCGGTTCCCTCGTCGCGTTCGGGTTCTCGCCGTCGCTCTTGGTGTCACTGCCCGTCCTCGTCCTCGTCGGAGCCGGGATGATGATCATGGCCGCGGCAACCAACACGGTCATCCAGACCGAAGTGCCCGACGACAAGCGTGGGCGCGTCATGAGCTTCTACACGATGGCGTTCTTCGGGATGATGCCGCTCGGGAGCCTCGCCGGCGGGGTCCTCGGAGCGCGGATCGGCGCGCCGCTCACCGTCGTGGGTGGTGGGCTGGCCACGATCGCGGCCGTGCTTCTCTTCACCGTGCGCACGGCGCGGGCGAGGCGCAGCACGGGGTAGATCCTGCTGACCGAGATTTGCGGGTAGACTCGCGCCGGACATGGCCCAGGCGAACGACCCTGCCCTACCGAGCCTCGTCGGGGCCGTCCTCTCGCGAAGGTTCCTCCTCACGCACGAGATCGGACGCGGGGGTATGGGCGCGGTGTACGCCGCGACGCCCGTGGAAGGGGGCGCCTCCGTCGCGATCAAGATCCTTCATCCGTTCTACGTCGGCGACGAGCTCGTGATGACGCGCTTCATGGAGGAGGGGCGCACGTGCATGCGTCTCGTCCACCAGAACATCCTCCGCGTGCGCGAGTGCCTCGCTGCGGAGGACGGCAGCCCGTACCTCGTGATGGATCTCCTCGAGGGGATACCGCTGTCCGCGTACACGAAGGATGGAGGTCGGGTCGCGGTCGGTCATGCCATCCCGATCCTTCGCGGGATGCTCACCGGGCTCGAGGCCGCGCACGCGAGCGGCGTGGTCCACCGCGACCTCAAGCCGGGCAACGTGTTCCTCGCGCGTGACGGGGCCGTCTTCAGCGTGAAGCTGCTCGACTTCGGGATCGCGAAGGTGATGGACGCGGCGGGCGGGATGGGGACGAAGACGCGCACGGGCGCGCTCCTGGGAACCCCCGCATACATGAGCCCGGAGCAGGTGAAGAGCGCGAAGGACGTCGACGCCCGGTCCGACCTCTGGAGCGTCGGCGTGATGTTCTACGAGATGCTCTCCGGTCGCGTCGCGTTCGCTGCCCCCACCGAATACGCCCGCCTCGCCGCGGTGATCTCCGCGCAGCCGCCGCCGATCGACTCGATCGACCCTGAGCTCGCGCTGGTCGCGCCCTTCTTGCAGCGGGCGCTCGAGAAGGACCGGGATCGCCGCTTCCAGAGCGCACGGGAGATGTCCGAGGCGCTCGCGACGCTCGGCGCGTCGGTGAAGCAGCCGGCGAGCCTCGCGCGCTCGACGTTCAGCCTGCCCGGCGCGAACGACGGCCGGCCGAGGATGAGCGACGGCCCCTCGCCGTGGGCGCTGGTGACCGACCAGGTCACTCCGCCGGAAGATGCGGACTTCGGGGCGCCGATCTTCGCGCCACCTCGCGGTCCGACTCCGGTGCCGCCGCCTCCTGCGAGAGATGTGCTCACCGCCGCGCTCGTCACGACGACCGAGAACAGCACGCTCGCGAGCCCGAACCGCGCGGGGAGCGCTCCGCCTCCCGCTCCCGCCGTGGTCCTCGTCGTGGCGGACGAGGAGATCGCTGCCGCACGGAAGCGTTCCGCCGACGACAGCCTCGCGAAGCGCGGAGAGCGGACCGTCGCGTTCCGGCTCGTCGTGGTGCTCATGATGGCCGCAGTCGCGTTCGGCTTCACGCTCGGCGTTCTCTTCGGTCGCAGCCAGTAGCACGTGGACGTCGTAGCCCTCACGAGCCTGTCGACGTCGGTCGACACCGAGGTGCCGCTCCTCGCCGCCGATCTCGGCGTCGCTGCGTTCGAGGCCCGCCAGAAGCTCGCCGTCGGCTTCCCGTGCGTGCTGCTCTTCACCACAGACCGCGAGAAGACCGCCGCGCTCGTCGCGAAGCTTCGAGGGCGCGGGCACGGGGTGCTGGCGTGCGATACCGCCGCGGTCGTCTCCGCGAGCGCGATGCTCCCCATCCAGCGATTCCATTTCGAGCCCGACGCGTGGGTCATCGACGCCTCCTCGGAAGGCGGGGCCGTCGAGACCCGGCTCTCTTTCGTCGACATCGCCGCAGTGATCCGGGCGTCGCATCGCCACGCGTCGGTCGTCCATGAGCAGACGAAGGAGCGCAAGTTCCGTCCGGTCGCGGCGCTGGCAACCGGCGGGCTCGTGATGACCAAGACCATCAAGCAAGACGTCACTCGTGTCACGGAGGAGCGCGAGCAGGTGCTGTACGTCTTCCGCCGTGGAGGGGAGCCGTGCTTGCTCGGCGAGAGCTCCGCTCACTACGCCGGTCTCGGCGAGGCGGTACGACCGACGCGGCTCGAGAACTTCAACGTGACGATGCGCATGCTGAAGGAGCTCGCGCCAGAGGTCCCGTTCGACGAGCGCTTGACCACGGTGAAGAAACTCCCGTCGCGCCCGACCGAGACCGGGACGCGGAGGGACTTCGACCCGGAGACGGGCGGCGTCGACCTGCTGGCCCACCTCCTGGCGATGTGGCTGTCCACGGGCCGGTGACGGCCCAATTTTTCGCGACCGGCTCCCCGTGGCTTGGTACCGTGCCGTCATGACCGTGCCGTCCACCGACCCTCGCTATCTCGAGTTATTTCCCGCATGGCTCGGAGCGCTGGGCACCGACGCGGCCGCGCTCGGCGCGATCGTCACGGGGGATGGCGCGGACCCCGTGCGCCGGTACGTCGTCGCGGGCCTGAACTACCTGTTCAAGTCGCTCGATCTGATCCCCGACGGCATCGACGACCTCGGGTTCCTCGATGATGCGTTCGTCCTCCGCGTCGCCGCATCGCTCGCGATCGCCGAGAGCCCGCAAGACGCGGCGGCGGGGTCGGAGGTGCTCCGACGTCTTGCGGAGGACGCGCGCGCCGTGAAGGACTTCCTGGGCGACGATTACGCGCGCCTCGAGTTCTACGTGAAGAACCTGCGCAAGGGCGCGGCAAGAGGGCGCACGGTCGAGGACATCATGTCGGACGGGGCTGTCCGCTCGACGTTCGCGAGCGAAGTGCACGGATGGGCGCAGTCCTTCGAGCGCCCCTCGTTCTCACGTGACCCGAAGACGCTCATCAAGCTGAAGGCATTCCTCAGCGCCAAGCTGCCGTAGAAACCCCCGCGGTCGTTCACCGCCCGGTTGGGCTTTGCCGACGGCCTCCTAGATGCCGCCTGAGTTGCGGTTCTCTTGCGGCAAGGGTCGCGGGCCGCTGCCGTTGCCGCTCTGACCCTGCCCGTGCATGTTGGACATGAGGTCTTGCAAGAGATCACGCACCTCCGGCTTCGCCTTGAGGTGGTTCAGGAGAAGCGTCGACACCTCGCTGAAGGACTTCTCGAACGCGAGCCCCTCGCGGGTGCGCGCGCCGACCTTCTCGCGCCCCTGGTTCAGATCGTCCTCGAGCGCCTCGGCGTATCGGGCGAGCTGACCGCGTAGCTCCTCGATTTGCCGGCGCAGATCGCGCGCCAGCGTGTCCTTCACCGAAGCCTTTTGCTCACGCTCGGAGAGCGCTTCCTTGCGAGCGTCGAGCATCGCCGTCGCGGCGCCGCATCGCTCGTAGATCGGGCGTGAATGCGCCGGGAGCGCGCCGGCGACGAGCGCGTCGGCCTGAGCCTTCGCCATCGCGAAGGTCTTCTCGGCGGCGAGCACCAGCTCCTTGATCCGAGCGACGTCCTTCTGCTCCGCCGCGACCTCGCGGAGCGCGCGCGACTCCTCGTGCGCGAGCTCCTCCACCTTGCGACCGATCTCGGCGCGCAGCGCCCGCCCGCGTCGCTCGAGCGCCTCGAGCTTCCGCGAGTGGCTCGCGACCTCACCCTCGAGCCGGGTCGCGCGCGACGCGAGATCCCAGGCCTGCGTGAGCGCGTTCTGAACCTCCGGCGGCACATTGCTCGTCGGGTACGCGCGGCTCACCATCCGCGAGAAAAGCCCCGCGCGGTTTGCCCACTCGATGACTCCGGGCGACTCGGGCGGCGGCGCGGGCGGCGGCGCAGGAGCGTTCTCGCCTCCGCTGACCTCCCACGGCACGCTCGGGAGCGCTCGCTGGATGGCCTTCAGGTCTTCGTGGAGGTGGTGCGCGTCCTGAAAGCGCTTCCGGCGATCCTTCTCGAGCAGCTTGAGGACGATCGCCTCGGCCGCCGGCAGCACGTCGGGCTTCAGCGCCCGCGGCTTCGGCGGCTGGCTCGTGCGCTGCATTTCGAGGAGCGTCTCGCGATCGCTCGAACGGAAGGGCAGCTGACCGGTCAGCATCTCGAACAGGAGGACGCCGAGCGCGTAGAGATCGCTCTGGGCCGTGGCTTCCTCGCCACGCGCCTGCTCCGGCGCCATGTACTCGGGCGTGCCGAAGACAGCGCCCTTCGGCGCGAGGCGCGGGTCCAGCGCGAGGTGCGCGAGCCCGAAATCGAGGATCTTTACGAAGTCCTTCCGGCCGCCGCGCGTGCTGAGCAGGATGTTGTCGCTCTTCAGGTCGCGGTGAACGACCCCGAGGTCGTGCGCGCGAGCGAGCGCCGCGCACATCTGCTCGAGGATGTCGATGCCACGGGCGAGCGGCATCGGACCGCGCGCGAGCTCGTTCGAGAGCGCGGTGCCGACGAGGTATTCCATGACGAGGTAGAGCTCGCCCTCCTCTGTCTCACCGATGTCGTGGATGTCGATGATGTGCGCGTGATCGACGCGATTGGCGGCTCGAGCCTCCCGCAGCATCCAGGCCCGGAGGTGGGTCTCACCGCGCAGATCGGGGCGGATAAGCTTGAGCGCGACGACGCGATCGATCAGGACATGGCGGGCACGGTAGACGATACCCATGCCCCCTTCGCCAGCGCGCGCCTCGAGGCGATAGCGCCCCGCGATGACGCGTCCGAGCATCGGGTCGACGGGTTTGCCGGGAGCGGTTCCCGAATTGGATCGTTGGGTCATGTTGCCGTCGAGGCTTCCCAAAACGCGCCCGAAAAAAGATAACGGGCCAGCGTGACTGAGGTCACCCTAGCAGACAGCGCACGACGGCTGGAACCAGATCGTGCACATCGAGGACGCTCAGGTGCATCGTCTGCATCGTCAGGCGCATGCGCGTTACCTGCCGAGCCCACGCGCGCAGGAAGTGGAGCGTGCCCTTGATCAGAACGTCACGGCGACGAGCGGGAGCCGCACTTCGGTGTGCTGCGGGAGCCCCAGCTCCGCCTGCTCACGCCGCGTGTACATCGACTTGATGCCGGGAAGAGGGACACCTACACGCACCCCGTCTTCGCCTTGCCCGACGGCGCGGATGTCGAGCAGGGAGCTTGGTCCGGGCGGAGCGGGCGTCGTCGGACCGACGACACTCCCCTTCAAGCTCCCCGGATCGGCGGCGGGCATGTCGGCCGGCGGGTGGTCTTCGGTGGCGTTCTCGCTTGGCTGGTATCGCGTCGCGTTCAGCGTGAGGATGAGCGCAGGAATGAACAGCGCGAGGCCCCCGGCGAGCATGTAGACCGGCCCCTGACCGTTGCCGTCCGAAGCTTGCTCGACGAAGTAGCCACCGACAGCCCCACCGGCGACGCCAACACCTCCGAAGACGAGGTACGGCCAGCCGGCATGGACCCCGGCGAGCGCCATCGGAATCGTGACGACCTCTCCGCCGAGGAGCGCGCCACCGGCGATCCCCTTCCCCGTCGGAGACACCTCGTCAGCGCGAGCGTCGGAAGCAAACGCCGTCAACGCCGTGAACCCGACCACTGACGCCAGACCGAGCGCCGTTGCGCGGGTCGAGAAGGTACGCTTTGCCATGTTCATCTTAGGTGGCGCGAAGCTATCACGGTGTTCAGGAGCTTGCACCCAGGTGAGTAGAGGCTGGGGTTGAGTCGCTGAGCACTGTCACACTTCGCGCGAAACACGCTAGGTCTCTTCGGCTCGGGTCCGGGGGGCCGCGCTCCCCGGACGCCGTGAGAGTTCAAGAATGAGGTCGAGCTGGGCTGTCGCAGCGTTCCGCGGGGCCGTCGAGGCGAGCGCTGTGGCTGCCGCAATCGCGCTCTCGGCTGGGCTCGTCCGCATCCTGCCGTGGCTCCTCGATACCTCGGTCACCTGGCGCGTCGCCGCCCCCTTCGCGCGGAGCCTCCTCGTCGTCGCGCTCGAAGCCGCGGTCGCGGTCGGATGGCCGCTCGGATGGGCACTCGCGGGGGTCGCCTTCGTGCGGAGCGGCGAGGGGCGCGTGATGTCGTTGCTCGGCGAGCGCCCCGCAAGGACGGTCTCGCGGCTCGTGCCGCAGGCAATCGCGTTCGTCGCGCTGCTCGGAGGGCTCTCGTTCGCGTCAGCGCGCGAGTCGACGGAGCCTGGCCGCATCGTGAGCGAGCTCATCGCCGACGGCCGCGCTGCGTGCCTTCATGCAAGCAGCGGCGAGACGCGAACCTACACCGTCCCGTTCTTCGATGCGGCATGGCTGTGCGGCGCCGGCGTCGAAGCTCGCCTCGTCGGTCAGGGGCCGGGACCGCTCGCGTCCCTCACGTTCTCGGCTCGAGACGCGCGCGCGTCGGGCGACCTGGGGAGCATCGACCTCGATGACGCTCACATCGCGCTCGCAGCACCCCGTGTGACTCTTCACGTCGACGCGCTTCACCTTCGCGGAACCGCGCCGTGGGGCCACGCCTCCAACGTGGCTCCGCTCGCCCGCGCGCTCACGCTCAGCTCGGCCGTCGGGCTCTCGGCGCTCGCCGCGGTCGGGCTCGTACTCTCAGGTCGGGACAGGAGCCGGCTCGACGCGATCGTGATCGGGGCGGCTGGCCCCATCGTGACGCTCGCGCTCCTTCGCGCGGCGGAGAGGTTCCTGGGCGCACGCCCTGCGCACGTCGGCGGCGACTGCGCGCTGCTCCTCATCCCACCGATTGCGGTGGCGGTTCCGGTCATCTTCGCGTGGCTTGCGGCGCGCTTGCCTGGCCTGTGGCATGCTGCTAGCAGGAACCGTGTGTGACGGGCCGAGTCATCACCAGGCCTGCACCAAGAAGGAAGCGTCTCATGGGTAGCATTGGTCCGGGCGAGTTACTCCTCATCGCGTTCGTCGCGCTCCTCATGTTCGGCGCTGGCCGTGTCGCAGACATCGGCAAGGGGCTCGGGCAGGGCATCCGCAACTTCAAGGAAGGGCTCCGCGAAGGCGGAGACGACGAGCCCAAGAAGAAGGTCGCGATCGTCGTCGCGCCCGAGAAGAAGGAAAGCGAAGCCTAGTGGGTTGAGCTCTGGTTGAGTTGTTGAGCACTGTCATCCGCACGAGGTGCAGTGCCTGTGCTCGGACGACGCTCCGCGTGGTTTGCAGCAGTCGCTACGCGTCGCCACGCGTTTCTCTCGCTTCGGCGCTGCTCTCCCTCGCGTCGGCCCGCGCCTCCCTCGGCCGATGCCGCGCGTCCGCACCGCGTTGCGCGTCCGCTCTCGCTCTGTTACGAGCGGAGAGACTTCGCTTCCACCGCCTCCGACCGAGCTCGTCCCGACGTGCCCCGCAACCTCGCCAAGCGCCTCGATGCCATCGCCCCCAGCGCGACGCTCGTCATGAACGCGCGCGCGGCCGAGCTTCGTGGACGTGGCGTCGACGTCTTCCCGTTCGGCGTCGGTGAGCCTGACTTCGAGCCTCCGACGTTCGTCCTCGACGCGGCGAAGGCAGCCATCGATCACGGCTCGTCCAAGTACACGGCCGTCAGCGGTATCGCACCTCTCAAGCAGGCCATCTGCGCCGCTACGGAGCGCAGCCGCGGATGGTCGCCGCAGCCGCGAGAGGTCACGGTCTCGGTCGGCGCGAAGCATGCCCTCTTCAACCTCGCGGTCGCCCTCTACGAGCCCGGCGACGAGGTCGTCATCCCCGGGCCGTGCTGGGTCAGTTACCCCGAGCAGGTGCGCATCGTCGGAGCGACGCCGGTCGTCGTTCCCACCACCCAGGCGAGCGGCTGGAAGATGTCCCCCGCGCAGCTCGCCGCCGCGCTCACGCCGCGAACGAAGGCGGTCATCCTGTGCACGCCGTCGAACCCGACCGGCTCGGCCTACGACGAGCGCGAGACCCGCGCGCTCCTCGAGGTGCTCGCCGCGCACGACTGCTGGGTCATCGTCGACGAGATCTACGCGGAGCTCGTCTACGACGACTTCAAGTTCGTCTCGGCGGCGCGCATCGCCCGCGAGAGCTTCCCGTCGCTCGACGGACGCATCGTCATCGTCGACGGAGTCTCGAAGCAGTACGCGATGACGGGCTGGCGCATCGGCTGGTCCATCGCGCCCGCCGCTCTCGCGCTGGCCCTCGACATGGTGCAGGGCCAGAGCACCACCAACCCGACCGCCGTCGCGCAGCACGCCGCGGTCTCCGCGCTCACGGGGCCTCAGTCGGAGACGTTGAGGATGCGCGCGACCTTCGAGGCGCGACGCAACGTGATGATGGCGGGGCTGCGCGAGATCACCGGCCGGAGCTGTCCGTCGCCGGCTGGTGCGTTCTACGCGTTCGTCGACTGCACCTCGATGTACGGCGTCACGCACCAGGGCAAGCGCGTCGAGAACGACGCGGATCTCGCGCTCTGGCTGCTCGACGAGGCGCACGTGGCGACGGTCTCCGGGAGCGCGTTCGGCGCGCCTGGCTACATCCGTTTCAGCTATGCGACGAACGAGACACGCATCAAGGACGGCCTCGCAGCGATCAAGCAGACGCTCGCCCGAAGCCGGTAGCCGGCGATGCCGCGTGCGGGTCGCCGCTCTTGCGTCACGATGCGTCTGACGAGGCGCTTCGCGGTGCGCATCGCGACGGCCGTCGTGACCTCTCTCTTGCTTGCCCCGCTCATGCAGTGCCGGCCTCCGGACCGGGGCGATCTCTCGGCCAGGGAGATCGCCGGATGCTGTACGGACTTTCGCATCGGCTACGACATGCTCGTCACCGACTTCGGCGTCGACCCTGCGGTCAGGGCTCAGTACGGCGCCTTCGCGCAGGCGATGGGGGACTACGTCGTCATGTCGACGAGGCAGCTCGACGAGGTCGCTGGCGCCTGCCGGAACCTCGCGCTCGACTTCGGCGCCAAGGAGGACGACGCCGCGGTGAAGGGCCGTAGCGGATCCGAGGCGAGCTTCGCCTGGTGCAACCTCGCCGCCAAGCGATTGACCGACGCGTTCACCGACTCCCTCCTCCCTGCAGGCCACTTCACGGCGCATTTCGCGCCGGCCGACTGCTGGGTCGATGCTTCCATCGTCGCGCGGTGCGAGAACGCGTGCAGCGCCGACACGTCGTGCGAGGAGAAGCCTGCGACCGAGCGGTGCGACAAGACCGAGCTCGTCGGTATGTGCACGGGCAAGTGCACCGGGACGTGCGACGGGTCGGCGCTTGTGCCCGCCGCGTGCGACGGGACGTGCGACGCCGAGTGCGAGGGGAGCTGCAGCGCGAGCTGCTACGGCTCGTGCGAAGGCGTGATCCAGGCGGGCGGGCGGTGCAAGGGGCTCTGCATGGGGACGTGCGAGGGCACGTGCAAAGGCCGCTGCACCGGCGTGTGCCACTACGGCAAGAGCGCCGCGGCGAAGTGCGACGGGCCGTGCAAGGGCGGCTGCTCGGTGCCGTACACCTCGACGAAATGCGCGACCGATCTGACGGCGCCGAAGTGCCCCGTCGACGCCCCCTGCGAAGCGAGCTGCAAGGCCATCGGCCAGGCGCGCGCGAGCTGCACCGTCCCCTCGGTGACCATCGCGCTCGGCGACGACATCTCGAAGGAGATCTCGGCCGACATGGGCATCCAGACGAAGATCCGCAGCCTCGAGCTCTACTTGCCGAAGCTGCTCAGCGCCGCGCAGGCCCGAGGCCCGCAGCTCGAAGCCGAGGCGAAAGCTGCGTACGAGGCGGGGGGCGGGGTCGTCGCGGACAAGAGCCTAGACGCGAGCGGCCACGGGAAGCTGGGGACGAAGGGGGTCGCGTGCGCGCGCGTGATGCAGGCGGCCGGGGAGCAGGCGCTGCAGGACCTTCACACGTCCATCGAGGCTGCGCGTGCGGTGCTGAAGACGTTGCCCGTCCCCAAGTAAGGGTCAGCTCGGGAGAGCCTGGAGCCCTGTCAGAGCGCTTCTTCGGCGGACAGCTTGCAGGGGTGCGGACACTCCTCGGGATCGACCTGCAGCGTCGCATGCTCGATGCCGAACTGGTCGTGGATCGACTTGCACACGTCCGAGAGGAACGTCGGCGCGTTGCCCATTCCCGGCATGACGAGGTGAGCCGTCAGCGCGGTCTCCGTGGTGCTCATCGCCCAGATGTGGAGATCGTGGATCTCGATGACGCCAGGAAGCGACGCGAGGAAGCCGCGCACGGCTTCGGGGTCGATCCCCTCGGGGACTGCGTCGAGGATGAGATCGAGCGAGCCGCGCATGAGCGACCACGTGCCCAGGAGGATCGACACCGCGAGGACGATGCTCATCGCCGGGTCGACCCAAGCCCACCCAGTGAACAGGATCACGGCGCCCGCAACGGCCACGCCGAGCGACAGCGCGGCGTCCGCTGCGAGGTGCATGAAGGCGGTCCGGATGTTGAGGTCCTTGTCACGCCCGCGGAGGAACGGCAGCGCCGCGAGGAGGTTGAGCACGGTGCCGATGAGGGCGACGACGATGACGACCTTGCTGGCGACGACGTTGGGGGTGAAGAGGCGGCGCACCGACTCCCAGGTGAGACCTCCCGTGATGAAGAGGAGCGTCACGGCGTTCGTGACCGACGCGACGATCGTCGTCCGCCGGAGCCCGTACGTGCGCCGCGCCGAAGGCTTTCTCTGGGCGAGCGCTGCCGCCCCCCAAGCGAGGCCGAGACCCAGGACGTCGCCGAAGTTGTGGCCGGCGTCCGCGAGCAGCGCGACCGAGTGCGCATAGAACCCCGACGCCACCTCGACGAGCACGAACGCAAGGTTGAGCCCGATGCCGATGGCAAACGCCCGCCCCTTGCCAGCCTCGCCACCGTGGCCGTGAGCGCCGTGCGCGTGCGCCCCGTGCGCGTGGCCGTGGTGAGCGTGCGGACGAGCTTCGCGAGCCGGCGAGCGTGTCGAGTGTGCCGGCTCGTCGTGCGAGTGCTCGTCGTGCGAATGCTCGTGGGAGTGCATGGGAACCGGACGCGACGAGTGTAGCCTCGTTCATCGACGGATGCGACCCGCGCTCGACTTCGAGGAGCGTCGCGAGGGATGATGCGGCGACCCGGGCGTCCGCCACCTCGGTCGCAGCGCGGATGGCTCCGGCGCCGGCTTACCGAACGGACCTCATGCGACTCCTCCACACGTCCGACTGGCACCTCGGCCACACGCTGCGTGACTACGAGCGCGGGCCAGAGCACGCTGCGTTCGTCTCCTGGCTGCTCGATGTCATCGACGAGGAGCGCATCGACGTGCTGCTCGTCGCGGGCGACGTCTTCGAGACCGCGAACCCGTCCGCAGCCGCGCAGGAGGCCTGGTACGCGTTCCTCGCGGCGGCGCGACGTCGTGCCCCGGACCTCGATCTCATCGTCATCGGCGGGAATCATGATTCGGCCGCGCGGCTCGACGCGCCTAGCCCCATCCTCTCGTCGCTCGGCGTGCGTGTCGTCGGGGGGCTCGCGAGGCGAGCCGATCGCACGATCGACCACGACCGCATCATCCTCCCTGTCCGCAGCCGCAGCGGCGAGCGCGCGTGGATCGCGGCGGTCCCGTTCCTGCGGGCACACGACGTCGTGGAGACCGTCGGCGACGATGTCCTCGTCGACGGTGTGCGCGCCGTGTACGACGAGATCTTCGCCGCAGTGCGCGCGCGCAGGGCTCCGCGAGAGCCGATCGTGGCCATGGGGCACCTGTTCATGGTCGATGGACGGATCTCGGAGGAGAGCGAGCGCAAGATCCTCGGAGGCAATCAACACGCGCTCCCCGTCGACATCTTCCCGGAAGACGTCGCGTACGCCGCGCTCGGGCATCTCCACCTGGCGCAGCACGTCGGCCCGTCGGAGCACGTGCGCTACTCGGGCTCTCCAATCCCGCTGTCGATGGCCGAGATGAACTATCCGCACCAGGTCTCGGTGATCGAGCTGCGCGATGGGGGTCTGGCCGAGGTGCGTGCGCTGCGCGTCCCGCGGTCGGTGGAGCTGCGGCGTATACCTGCGGTCGGAGCCGCCGGCCTCGCGGAGATCGTCACCGAGGTGCGGCGGCTGCCGAGCGCAGACTCGATGCCGCGCTGGACCTGGCCCTTTCTGGAGCTCGTCATCGCGATGGATGGCCCGGAGCCGCTACTTCAGCAACAGATCGACGACGCGCTCGAGGGCAAAGCCGCGCGGCTCGTGAAGATCACGCGCGCGCTGCGCGCCGGCGGGAGCGCCGGGCTGCCTCTCGTCCTGCGGACGCTCGGGGATCTGCATCCGGAGGAAGTGTTCATCGAGTGCTATTCGCGCGCGCACGCTGCCGCTCCGACGGGCGACTACCTCGCCGCGTTCCACGAGCTGCTCGAGGCAGTGATGCTGGATCCGACGTGAGAATCGTCGCGATCCGCGGGCAAAATCTCGCGAGCCTCGCGGGCGAGTTCGAGGTCGCGCTCGACCGGTCGCCGATCGCCGAGGCGGGGCTGTTCGCGATCGTCGGGCCCACGGGCGCCGGGAAGACCACGATTCTCGACGCCATGTGTCTCGCGCTCTTCGACAAGACGCCGAGGCTCGACGAGCGTGGGGGGCCGAAGATCGGGCGACCGTCGGACGATGCGCACACGCGGCTCACGTCGAACGACGTGCGCGGCATCCTGCGACGCGGCACCGGAGCTGGTTACGCAGAGGTCGACTTCGTCGGGTGCGACGGTGTGCCCTACCGGGCGCGCTGGTCGGTGCGACGAGCGAGAGACAGGCCGAACGGCGCGTTTCAGGGGCAGACGATGACGCTCCGTCGTCTCGACACGGACATCGCCGTCGGGGACACGAAGCAGGACGTGAAGCGAGAGATCGTGGAGCGGATCGGTCTGACGTTCGAGCAGTTTCGACGGTCGGTCCTTCTCGCCCAGGGAGAGTTCGCGACCTTCCTGCGCGCGCAGGGCTCGGAGCGCGCGGACCTGCTGGAACGGATGACAGGGACCGAGATCTACGGGCGCATCTCGATCGAAGCCTTCGAGCGAGCGAAGGCGACGGAGGCAGCGCTCGTGCGTCTCGCCGGCGACCTCTCCGCGACGGTGGTCCTCGGGCCGGAAGATCGAGCCGCTCGTGTCGCGCTCCTCGCCGATCTCATCTCGCGGGCGGAGGCGACGGCCGCCCGGCGCGATCAGCTCGCCGCGTCGAAGCGCTGGTTCGAAGCGCTCGCAAACCTCGTCGCGAGCGAACGCGCGGCGAAGGAGAGCGAACGCGAGGCTCGCGAGGCCGACGAGGCCGCCACGCCTGAGGCGGACGAGCTCGCGCGCGCCGAGGCCGCGAAGCCGCTGCGACCTCTCTTCGCGCAGCTCGACGTCGCCACGAGAGACGAAGACGTCGCGAAGACCGCGCTCTCGAGGGCCGTCCTCGCGGCGCTCGCGTGCAGAGCCAGCGCCCACGAGGCGACGACCGAGCTCGGTCGGGCGCGCGACGACCTCGCGACAGCGGAGCGGAACGAGCGTGCGATGGGGGCCGCGATCACGGACGCGACCGTGCTCGACGCAGCGATCGCCGCGACGCTTGCGCTCGTTCAGAAGACGGACGCGTACGAGTCGCACGCGACCGCCGTCGCTCTCGCCGCGGAGTCCGAGTGCCGCGCCCTCGAAGACGGCGCTCGCGCGGCCGAGTCGACCGAGAGCCGCGCCGCCTCGGACCTCCATGCGCGCCGTGCCCACGCGAAGCTCGCGAACGAGTGGCCCCGATGGCAGGCCGCGATTGGCCGCTTCTCCCGTGCTGCCAGGGCGAGCGCATCGAGCGACCTCGAGCGACTCCGCACCGTCGAGGCGACAGCGACGGCGGGCCGCGAGGTCCTCGTCGCAAGAGTCGCGGCGAGCGAGCGCCAGCTGGAAATCCACGAGCGGGATGCGGCGCGCGCCGAGGAGGCGCAGGCCGAGCTGGCGCCCGTCGCGCTGCGGGGCGAACGCAACGATCTCGAGCGGCGTCGAACCATTCTCGAAGCGTTGCGCAACGCCGTCCTGCTCCTGCTGCGGACGACCGCCGACGCCTCGCATGCTCGGGCAGCGGAGGCGGCCGCGCGCGCGCGCGCCGACCAGGCGCTCGCGGATGCGCGCGAAGCGAGCCACGCAAAGCAGGAGCTCCGCGAGCGGCTCGCCGTCGCGCAGCGTGACCTCGCGACGGCGCGTGCGGTGCTCGACCTGACCGGGAGACGCCGGGAGCTGCACGACGGCGAAGAGTGCCCCCTTTGCGGCTCGGAAGAGCACCCCTGGAGGGAGAAGGCTCCACCCTTTAGGAGGCGCGTCACGGCGGGCGAGCTGCATGTCGGCGAGCTCGAGCAGGAGCAGTCGAAGCTCGAGAAGCTGGAGGCGAGGCACGAGTCGACGGAGGCGCACGCGCGAGAGGTGGCGACCGCGGAGATGGAGCGAGCCCTCGGCCACGAGGCGCGTCGTGACACGGAGCTCCTGAAGTTCCGCGCGTTCCACGGCGAGCTTCGTGACGCGCAGGTCGGCCCGGACCCGACGGCGGACGGGGTCGTCGGGGTGATCGAAGAGCGCCTCGCGGAGGTCAACGCCCAGCTCGCACGCGTCGACGAGCGCCTCGTCGACGAGGCGAGGCGAAGCGCCACTGCGGACCTGGCACGACGGGTGCGCGATGCGCAGCGGAGGGAGCACGACCAGGCGCGACGTGAGCTCGAGAGCAAGCTCCAGGAGCTCGGAAAGCTCACCTCGGATCGTCTGCTGAGCGAGCACGCGCGGAGCGAGAGCGAAGCTGCCATGGGGACAGCGATCGAGGAGCTGTCGGCGGCGTTCGACGGAGACGGGTCGTGGCGCGTGACCCTCGGCCGTGACCCCGCGAAGTTCGAGCGCGCGTGCGGGCTCGACGTCGACGCATACCGAACGACAGAGGAGCTCCGTGAGCGCGCCCGGAGCGAGATCGCCATCCTGCGACCAAGGCTCGAGGGGGCTCGAGCGACCGCGATCGAGCGTAGGTCGACGCTCGCGGCGACGAGCTCGGAAGCGACGCTCCTGCGAGAAGACCTGCGCTCGAAGCGCTCGGCGCGCACCGCGCTGCTCGGCGGCAGGCCTACGGCAGAGGTCAAAGCGGAGCTCTCGGACCGCGCCGAGCGAGCGCGTACGGCGGTTTCGACGACGACCGCGGCGCGCGACGCACGCACGGCGGACGCGACTCATGCCGATGCCTATCGAGACGAGTGCGCGCGCGGCGCTGCCACCGCGACGAGTGCCGCGAGCGGCGCGCGCGATCGGCTGAATGCGGCGCTCGCTTCGTCGGGCCTGAGCGCCAAGGCTGCACAGACCATCCTCGCGCACGCCGATGAATGGATCGACGCCAGGCGGGCGCACCTGGCTTCGCTGCGTGAGCGCGTCGCGTACACAGTGGCGATCGTCGGTGAGCGTCACGCGCAGCGAGTCGCGCACGAGGCGATGGCGCGTCCCGACATCTCCGAGGACGCCCTTCCCGCCGAGCAGAGCGCCGTCCTGCTCGAGCTCGCACGGCTTCACCAGGAGCGCGGCGTCCTCGAGCGGGAGATCCGCGACGACGACGACTCGCGCGACCGACGCGCCAGGGCGGAGATCGAGCTCCAGCGCCTGGACGTCGCCGCTCGCGTCTGGTCAGGGATGCGCGATCTGATCGGTTCGGCCGACGGGAAGAAGTTCCGCCTGTTCGCGCAGAACCTCACGTTCCACGCGCTCCTCGAGCAGGCGAACGTCCACCTTCACGAGCTGAGTCGTCGCTACTCGCTCGCCGCCGTCGCCGACGCGCAGCTCGAGCTGCAGGTCGTCGATCACGAGATGGCCGACGAGGTTCGTTCGTCGAACAGCCTCTCCGGCGGCGAAGGATTCCTCGTCTCGCTCAGCCTGGCGCTCGGTCTGTCGACCATCGGGTCGCAACGCACACGCATCGAGAGCCTCTTCATCGACGAAGGCTTCAGCTCGCTCGACCGCCAGACTCTCGACGTCGTCGTCGCGACGCTCGAAGCGCTCCACGCGTCCGGGCGTCAGGTCGGCGTCATCTCGCACGTGGGACGCCTGACGGACAAGCTCGGGGCCCGCGTGCGCCTCGAGCGCGCCGGGTTCGGGCGCAGCGCCGTTCACGTGGAGCGGATGTGACGCGTCAGCGCACCCGGAAGGACTCGGGAGAATTCGGTGCGCAGTCGAGGAAGCCACGGACGCGGGCCGTCATCTGGGCGCGCTCCGCGAGCGTGCCCTGGGGCTCCGGGACGAGAACGAACAGCGCGCCGCCGAAGGTAGCGAAGCCGAGCGCGAGGATCGCCTGACGGGCTCTGTGCGCGGTCCCCTTGAGGGCGAACACCACGAGGAGGCTCGTCGCGAAGACCACGTGTGGCACGAACGACACGAGCGCGGCTCGCTTCGCGCCGTCGATCCAGTACGCGGACGTCACGCAGCCAGACCGGAGCAACGGCCACGCCAGGCTCGCGACCGGATTCCGGAAGACGTTGGGGAACCACGCGAACGTGACCTCGGACATCGCCAGCGCGACGGTGCTTGAGATGGCAAGGCCGAGCGCGAACGCGAGCCACCGGTCGTTCTCCGTGGGCCGGAGCGCGGACGCGACCCCGACGAGCACGAAGGGGATTGCGGGCACGAGGTAGCGAGAGCCGACGCTCCACCCGCCCGTCCAGTCGATCGACATCATCCCGAAGAGCGAGACCGCCATCGTGACGGCAACGCACGTGACGGCGTCCGCTCGCGCCTTTGCGTCGCCGTCCCGCCACATCCGCCACCAGCCAGGAAGCGCGAGCGCGAGGAAGGGTGAGAGGAAGAGCATCCCGCGTCGTCCCGACAGCCAGAGACCGAACAGCCCGTCCGCCGTCGGCCGGTTGAAGCCGTGAAACCCGCGCGCGTACTTCTCCGCGTAGCCAGGGTCGACGAGGTGATGGATTCCGGTCTCGAGCGGGTGGCCGAAGCACGCGCGGTTGTAAGCCAGAAAGAGCGCGACTGGGCCAGCGAGCCCGACCGCATACCCCACGGCCCGGCGCATCCGCTGCGGCGCGCCGGTCACGACATGGACGCCCAGGACTGCGACCGCGAACCCGGCGAGGGGGTCGAAGAGGAACGCCAGCCCGGCGAGCGCGCCGGCGAGCGCCGCGCGCAGTGGCCCGGCGAAGGTCGCAGCATGCGCGGGCTCGCGCGCCGAGCGCGAGGCGAGGAAGGCGCCGAACAGGGACACCGCGCACGGGACAACCCCGAAGACGTGCGTCGCGTACACGAGCGCGTTCGTCCCCAGCGCGCCGGCGAGGACGATGAAGGCGGCCCGCGACGGAGAGCCCACCCACTCTCGCAGGACCGGGAGGAGCGCGAGCCACGCGACGACCGTCGGGAGAGCCATGCCCAGGATCTGCAGCCCGTAGAGGAGCTCTCTGTACGACGGCAGCGTCATCGTGTCGTGCGGTCCCCCGCCCAGCAGCACCCACGCGAAGGGGGCGAGCCAGAACGAGACTCCGGGAGACTTGTCCGTATAGAAGTGGCCTCCGAACGTCGAGCAATCCTCGGTGCCGAGCATCTTGAGGTACGGGTCGATCGAGAGCTTGTGATCCACCGCGATCGCGAGCGTCAGGTGGACGCGGCTGATCTGGTTCGGATTGAGGAAATGCGGCGCGCTGTCGACGACGTAGACGTGCGCGAAGACGAGCAAGGCCGCGAGGGCGACGAGCTGCCAGCGAGGGAGCGTCGGAGCCAAAGCCCCTCGCATGTAGCAGACTCTCTACTTGTCAGCGGTGGCTCAGAGACCGACGCAGCAGCGGAACCCGAGGTGATAATTCGAGTGCATCGCGTCCTTGAGATCCTCCACGTGCCACCTCGGATCGTAACGGCAGTGGTCGGGGTAGGTCTCGCGCTGTCCGGCCTTCTGCGTCTCGCTAGGCTGCCGTGCGACGTCGACGTAGAAGAACGCGCTCCCCTTCAGCTGGGTGAGCACCTCTCGCTCCGGCCCTGCGCCCAGCCGGGTCATCATCTCCGCCACGTTCCCGTGGAGATCGTAGACACCAAAGCGCGACCGGCACGACGGGAACGCGCCCGAGGGCTCCGTCTCGGTCGCACACGTGCTCCAGGCAGACTCCGCCGTGCGAGCGGAGCAGAGCCAGGTCTCGCCGTCAGGACCGAACGGGTGCGGCTTGTTGGTGTTGCACGCGGTCAGATCGAGCGTATCGCCGTACGCATACATCCGATCCGGCCCTCCCTCGGGATCGCCCGCGCACGCCATCGTCCACTCGGGCTGCGAGCAGAGCCGCTTTCCTTCCGCGCGGCAGAGCCGATCGGCCTCCGCGGGCGTCCCCCAGACGAACGGCAGCTCGCACGCCTCGTTGGGAAACTCGAAGACGTCGATGCAGGCCTGCGCAGTCGCCGCGTCTCCCCCCTTGTAGATCGGCACCATGTTCGGCTTCCCGTGGCACTGCGCGCGCTGCTCCGGCGTCTGCAACGTGACGCCGCGCAGACCTTCGAGGCATGCCTCGCGCGCGACCGAGTGACGCGCGAGCTCGCCGTTCCCCTGGTTGAAGCGACCAGGTTCGACCGCGATCGTGAAGAGAGCCGACGGCGCGAGATTCCCCCCGTCTGGCCCCGCGCCTGCGACGAGGGCTCGTAGCTCCTCCTTCGTCGCGCGGTGCAGCGGCGCGGCTTCATGCGCGTCGGCACCGTCGCCCGACGCGTCCCGTGCGTGGGGCGAAGGACTGACCTCCGGGTGCGCGTGCACCGCCGCGTCGTCGTTACGACCCGTTGAGGCGTCCGCGCTCACGGCGGCATCGACCACGGTTCGCGTTCCTTCGTCGCTCGTCGTCGGAACGTGCGCGCAAGCAATTCCCGCCGAGGCAACACCGAGCGCGAGCGCGAGCGACGCTCGAGAGAGCGGCGAGCTCACCTGGCTCGCCCTTCGAGCGCTTCGAGCCACGCCGACACTTGCTCGCACATGCGCTGAAACGACGGCACGACGAAGAGGACACGCTGGTAATCCGTCGGGTCGTACGGCGTCGCAAGCACCCTCTCTACGCTGAAGTCCTCGATCCTCGCCTGGCTTTCGAAGCGCCCGATCTCCCCGTACGACGAGAGAAGACCGGCGCCGTACGCCTTCAGCGCGCTCCCCTCTCGAACGAGGCCGAACTCCAGCGTGTACCAGTAGAGCCGGGTCAGCTCCTCGATGCGCGCCTCGGACGCGTGCTCCGCCACCCGGCCGAACAGACGCGACAGTCTCACGAAGGCGGGGTGCGCGAGGGAGCCCGCATGGCCGACGAGCTCGTGAATGACGTCGGGCTCCGGCGTGTACAGCGGCGCGCTGTGGTGCCGCATGTACTGCGTCGAGAGGAACATCCCGCGCCCGAGGTGCGTCAGAAACGTCCTCGCCGCGACGAGGCCCGCGACCGGAAGCATCCGCATGCCGGTGGCCGCGTCGGCAAGCCGCGCGTTGACGAACGCCAGCTGCGGAATGCGGTCCGTCGGCAGCGCGATGAGACGCGTGCACTCCATCGCCTCTCTGCTGGCGTAGCGCGCGTGGAGCGTCGAGAGCTCCAGGCAGACCGTGCGCCATACGTCGTGCTCGGCCTCGGTGTAGGCGACGGCAGCGAGGGGGCTCCCCTCGTGGTAGTCGAGCGCTTGCTGCGCGATCGCGTTGCGGCGGGCCCGGTACTCGGGATCGCGAAAGCCAGGGTGGTCGCGGTCGAGACGAACCAGCCCCTCCGTGCCACCGGCGAAGGCGGTGCTGGACGAGGGCGGCTCGTTTTCAACGGAACTCACGCAGACAGTGTGGGGCCTGGACGCTCGCGTGGCCAACTGTGGAGTGCGGCGCGCCGCTGTCTCTGTCTCGTACGCCGGCCTACCTCGTCATGAATTCATGCCGCGACGGCCGGCGGGACGTTGCGCGCGGAGGCGGACGCAGCCTCCACCCCGCAACGCTCGCGATGCGGGGAGGGCACGTGGGCGGGTGGAGCGTCGCTCAGCGGGTCAGCGAAGACGCGCTGTCCTGCTCGACGATCTTGAACTGGACGCGACGGTTCCTGGAGCGCATCGCGGCGGTGACGTTCGGCACGAGCGGGCGCTCCTGACCGTAGCCAATCGCCATCAGGCGATCGCCGTGGATGCCGTGGCTCATGAGCCAGTCGCGGACCGAGTTCGCGCGCTGATCGCTCAGCACCTTGTTGTGCTCCGCAGAGCCGCTGTTGTCGGTGTGGCCCTGGATCTCGACCCGGCGGATGCGCGGGTTCCTGATGAGGACGTCCGCGATCTCCGTCATGAGCGCGAACGACTCCGGGAGGATCGTCGCCGAGTCCACCGCGAACTGGATCTGCTGCTTGATGCGGATCTCGCCCGCCGTGACCTCGACGAGCGCGTTCTTCGGCTTCTTCACGGCCGAGAGCTCGATGGCGGTCACCTGCCGCGGCTTCACCTGGGCCGTCGCGACGAGCGCGAGGTAGCCGTCGGCGTCTGCGGTCAGAACGAGGTTACCGGGCGTGACCTGGTCGAACTTGAAAGCGCCCTGCCCGTCCGTCGCGTACCGGAGCTCCTTGCCGCCGGCGTCGTTGATCTTGATCTGCGCGTTCGCGACCGCGGCGTGCGACTCCGCGTCCGTCACGTGCCCGGTGACAGTGCCGACCTTCGGGAGCGACTCGAGCGCGCAGTCGAGCTGCACGTCCGTCCCTGCCGCGGCGATCTGCGTCTCGCAGTTTCCGTCCTTGTACCCGTCCGCGTGGACCGCGAACTTGTAGGCGCCGACCACGAGGCCCTGCGTCAGGAACCGACCGTCGCTGCCCGCCGCCATCGCGGTGAACTCGGGGTGGTTGTCGTAGGCGACGATGGCGTTCGCGATGCCCTGGTCCTTGTCCTTCTCGTGGACGAAGCCCTTGATGTGGCCGACCGGCGTCTCGATGTTCTTCTCGACGAGCTTCACCTTCTCGACCGGCGGGCGCTCCTGCGTGTCGACCGCCCAGCCGCCGCCGATGTAGACCGTCCACGGCGCCTGCGGGGCGACCTCCTCGATGAAGTTGCCGACGCCCGTCACGCCGATGTCGGCGGCGGCGATGAGGCTGAACCCGCGCTTCCAGGGGAGGAACCGCGCGCCGATCGTCAGCTTGCTCGGGGCGACCTTGTCGCTCGCGAGGCACTGGTCGGAGCTCGGGTTGTTCGGCCGGCACTCGTACCCCTGCCGGTTGATCGGGATCATGATCCCGTACTCGGCGAACGGCCGGATGCGCTCGTCGAGGAGGAACGTTTCCGCGCCGAGGTTGATGTCGAAGTGGTCGACCCGGTTGACCTCCAGGCCGAAGCGCTCGATTCGCGTCACGGAGTTGCCGAGCGCGGTCTCCGTCGAGGTGAGGACGTCGCCCGTGTTGTCGAGCGTGTACGTGGTGTTGATGCTGAAGCGGAGCGGGATGTGGTCGTCGAGCTCGCGGAGATCGCTCGTACCGAGCAGCCGGAACTTCGCGCCCGTGCCCGACCCGTCGAGGCCGACGGCGCCGGTGCCGTTGATCAGGTCGAGCTCCGTGGCAGCTCCGAAGTGAAGCGTCTTCGCCGCGTGAACGTGGAACTTGAGACCGAGGTCCGTGTCGCCGAGGACCTGCAGCAGCGACGGGCGGTTGGCGCTGTCCGAGTTGGCGTACGCGCCGGTGGACGCGTAGGCCTCGAGCCACTTCGTGATGCTGACGCTGAGGCTGACCGTCGCCCCCACGTGGTTCATCGTGTCGCTCGTGATCCGCGACCCGCCCGGGGTCGGGCTCGGGCACGGGTAGCTCGTCGTGCAGAGGAAGCCCGCGGAGAAGAACTCGCTCGTGAAGCCGAGCCGGAACTGACCGGGGGCGCCGCTCTGCGCGTGCTGCATGTGGAGGAGACCGACGCCGCCGGTGAGCGCGTCTGCCTCGTTGATCATCCTGTCGCGCTCCTTCCAGCGAGCGACCTCGTCGTCGGCCGTGGGCACGGCGTCGACCGCGATGACCGCGCCGGCGGGAGCAGCCGCGGCGGGCGCGGCGGCGGGAGCCACGACGACCGCAGAGGTGTCGGCAGCGGGCGGGGGTGCAGCGGGCGGCGCCGGGGCTTGCGCGCTCGCCGTGCCGGCGAGGCCAAGGAGCCCCGCAATGCATGCGAGCTGGGGAAGCGCCGATGCAGTCATCACGCGTCGGGTACGCACCGCAGAAGCTATGGTTTTCATCACTCTCCGGGGGGGTCGGTCGTCCAGGATCGGCAGCGAGAGGCGTTGTAACACCCTTGTGTGCGGTGCGGTGTCCGAAACCGAACCGGCGTAGAAGCGGTCCGCCGCGGTGCGTTGCGAGCCCTGACGAGCGCGCCATCGCGAGCCTCTTTCGTCTGGGAGGCCGCCTCACGGTCCGCTACCCTCGCGCTCTCATGGCATCGCGCGGGAGAGTCCTCATCGTCGACGACGAAGCGAACGCTCGCGCGGCATTGAGCGAGATATTGCACGACGAAGGCTACGCGACCGAGACGGCGGCCGACGGGTTCAAGGCGCTCGGCAAGCTGGAAGATTTCAGTCCTGACGTCATCCTCACCGACCTCAAGATGCCCGGTCTCGACGGGATGGCCTTCATGGAGAAGGCGAAGGCGGCGGTGCCCGGCGCCGTGTTCATCGTGATGACCGCGTTCGGGACGATCCACGGCGCCGTGGATGCCGTGAAGCGCGGCGCCGAGAACTACCTCACCAAGCCCCTCGAGCCCGACGCGGTCACCGCGGTCATCGAGCGCGCCATGGAGAAGGCGCGGCTCTGGAGCGAGACCCGCGCGCTCCGCGATCGACTCCGCGAGCGCAACGTCGCCGGCTACATCGTCTCCGTCGACCCGAAGATGCAGGCGGTCCTCGAGCTCGTGGCCCAGGTCGGCCCGAGCAAGGCGACGGTGCTCATCACGGGCGAGAGCGGCACCGGCAAGGAGCTCGTCGCCGAGGCGATCCACGGGGCGTCGCCGCGCGCGAAGCTGCCGTTCGTGCGGCTCCACTGCGCCGCGCTCGCCGAGTCGCTCCTCGAGAGCGAGCTCTTCGGCCACGAGCGCGGCGCGTTCACCGGCGCCGCGGTTCGTCGCGAGGGGCGCTTCAAGCAGGCCGACGGCGGGACGCTCTTCCTCGACGAGATCGGCGAGATCTCCGCGGGCACGCAGGTGAAGCTCCTCCGCTTCCTCCAGGAGCGGACGTTCGAGCGCGTGGGGGGCAACGAGACGCTGCGCGTCGACGTGCGGGTCATCGCCGCGACCAACAAGGATCTCGCCGCCGAGATCCGCAAGGGAACGTTCCGCGAGGACCTCTACTACCGCCTCAACGTCGTCTCCGTGGAGCTGCCGCCGCTCCGCGACCGGCGTGGCGACGTCCTTCCGCTCGCCGAGTTCTTTCTCGCCCGCTACCGCGAGGAGAACGGGAAGCAGATCACGGGCTTCACCGACGCCGCCGCCGCACGGCTCACGGCGCACGGCTGGCCAGGCAACGTCCGCGAGCTCGAGAACGCCGTCGAGCGGGCCGTCGTCCTCTGCGAGGTCCCGGTCATCGACACCCATCACCTGCCACCGAGCGTCGTCCCCGAGCGAGACCGCGAAGGTCCGCCCGCAGTTCCGGGCGCCACGATCGCCGACCTCGAACGCTACGCCATCCTTCGCACCCTCGAGGCGTGCGCGGGCTCGACCTCGAAGGCCGCGCTCATCCTCGGCGTCTCGACTCGCAAGATTCAGTACAAACTGCACGAGTACGGGGGCGGCGACGGCGCGGCCAGCCCCGCGCAGATCGCATTGCGCGTCGAGGAAGGACGCGACGACACGTGACGACGACACCCGTTCTCCGAGTAGACCGACTCGCCAAGACGTTCTCGAAGCCGTTCACCGGGAAGAAGGTCGCCGCCGTGAAGGGGGTGAGCTTCGAGGTCGCCGAGGGGGAGATCTTCGGATTCCTCGGCCCGAACGGCGCGGGGAAGACGACGACCATCAAGATGCTGACGGGCCTCATCCGGGCGACGTCGGGCTCCGCGACCCTCTTCGGCGAGGAGATCCCCTCCCCCAAGGCGATGGCGCGCGTCGGATTCCTCCCCGAGAACCCCTACGTCTATCCTTATCTGTCGCCGCGCGAGTTCGTCACGCTCTGCGCACGCCTCAGCGGGATGCACGGCCGCGAGCTGACGCCCAAGGTGGAGAAGATCCTCGAGCGCGTGGGGATGGGCCACGCGATGGACCGAGCGGTCCGAGCGCTCTCGAAGGGGATGCTGCAGCGCGTGGGTCTCGCCGCGGCGCTGGTGCACGGGCCGGAGCTCCTCATCCTCGACGAGCCGATGAGCGGGCTCGACCCGATGGGGCGCAAGGAGGTCCGCGACATCATCGCGGAGGAGGCGAAGGCGGGCCGCACGGTCTTCTTCTCGACCCACATCCTCGGCGACGTCGAGACCCTCTGCGACCGGGTGTGCATCCTCCGGCGCGGCGAGGTCGTCGTCTCGGGTGTGCTGCGCGAGCTGCTCGATACCGGGACGACGTGGAGCGAGGTCACGCTGACCGGCGTGAGCCCGACGCTGCGCGAAGAGATCCTCGCGCTCGGTGTGAAAGGCCACGACATGGCTGGCGCATGGATGATCGAGGTGGAGGGGGAGGAGCGGACGCGCGAGTTGCTCCAGAAGGCCCTCGCGGGTGGCGCCAACGTCGACGCGCTCACCCCGAAGCGAGAGACCCTCGAGGCGATCTTCGTGAGGAAGGCGCTGTAGGTCGTCTCGCCCCTCGGGGCCGTCGCCGCGTCGTTCCAGGCCGTCGCCTCGTCGTTCCAGGCCGTCGCCTCGTCGGTCCAGGCCGCCGCCTCGCCCTTCCGAGCCGTCGCCTCGTCGTTCCAGGCCGTCGCCTCGTCGGTCCGAGCCGTCGCCTCGCCCTTCGAAGCCGTCGCCTCGTCGGTCCGAGCCGTCGCCTCGTCGTTCCAGGCCGTCGCGTCGTCCTTCCGAGCCGTCGCCTCGCCCTTCCAGGCCGTCGCCTCGTCCTTCCAAGCTGTCGCCTCGTCGTTCCAAGCCGTCGGGTCGCCATTCCAAGCCGTCGCCTCGTCGGTCCAAGCCGTCGTCTCGGCGTGTTGCGGCGTCGTCTCAGCGACCCAAGCCGTCGCCTCGTCGTGCCGAGGCGTCGTCTCGCCCTTCCGAGGCGTCGTCTCGGTGTGCCGACAGCCGCCCTCGGAGCAGCGACGGCCTCGCGCACGTCACCCGAAGCTGACGGAAGTCTCGCTGCGGCTCGTCTGCGGGATCGCGCGCACATCGCCTGACACCGCAGCGCCGCATGGCTGTTGCAACCGGGACATCGTGTCGTCACACTAGCGGCACGCATGACTACCCTCTGCAAGCTTTCACCTTTTTGCCATCCGAACGCCACATGATGCGCCGCGCCAGGACGTGGCTCTCGGTTCTTGGCTCCACAGCGGCGTGCGCGACGCTCGTCGCTTGCTCGCACTCGTCCTCGAACGGCACGTCGTCGTCATCGAGCTCGGCCGCAGCGCCGACGACGATCAACGCCGGCCAGGTGACGGCGCTCCAGGTGATCGTCCAGTACGCGCAGCCCGACGCGAGCGTCCCTCAAGATACGCAGACCGCGCAGGTCGCCGCGCAGATCGCCGAGCTCGACCTCGATCGCGCGTCGTCCATCTTCGCCGCCAACGCGCTGCAGGTGGCGGAGCAGGACCCGAGCCGCGCGGCGACCGCTGCCCAGCTCGAGATCTACCGCCAGAAGCAGCTCGCGCAGGCAGCGAGCGACGTCTCGAAGATCCAGGCGCTCCAGGCGTCGACCACCGCTCCCGGAAAAGCGCTCCTCACGACGGACGGAGGCGCAGGTCAGGTGCTCAGCTCGGTCGTGGCCACGGCGTTCGCGGCGCAGGCAGCGGCGTACCTCGCCGCCGGCAAGAAGGCCGCGGCAAGCGGGACGCCGGGTCCGTCGGCGGACGACATCACGGGCTTCTTGCAAGGAGAGGCGATCGCGACGGCGGACGAAGGACCAGGTGGGCACGACGTCGCGGGTCGAGTCCTTGCGGCGGCGCTGCTCGCGGACGCCAGCGTTTCAAGCATCATCGCGCTCGACGGAGGCACGCCATGAAGTACTCGGTCGCATTACTCGTCTGCGCGGGTGCGCTCCTCCCCTCGGCGACGGCCAGCGCCTGGGGCACTCCCGAGCACGAAGGCTTCGGCAAGTACGCCATCGACACCGCGTGTGCGGCGACACCGAACGCGCCCGCCTGCAGCGACGCCAACCGAGCGCTCGCGTCGCACGCCGTCGGCGTCCCGGATTACTGTCACAGCTACTGGTTCAGCGAGACCGGCCTCGCGGTGAACGGCACCAACTCCGCCGCGCGCGCGAACTGCAGCATCGAGTTCGGCACGCCGAGCAAGACGATCAACACCTTCGTCCACAACCTCCAGTACCTCCTCCTCACCAACGCCAACCACTTCGGCGACAACACCAAGACCCACTGGAGCGCGTTCCACGCGATCGCGCGCAAGGCGGCGCAGCTCGGGGCGCAGCTCACCACGTACTACTCGAGCGCGAGCGCTCCGCCCGGCGTCACGACTCCGAACCCGCTCATCAACCAGTGCGCCCGGACGGCGCTCGGGATCGAGGGCTACTCGCTGCACTACCTGACCGACCGGACGGCCGCCGGCCACGCGTGGGACCCGGAGCCTCGCTACGACACGCGCTTCCCGCTCACGATGCACGTGATGCGGAGCTGTTTTCACGGGCAGGCGCTCGGCAACCGGCTCGGGCAGGGCATCATCTTCAGCTGCGTCGACGGCGTGACCGACTCTGCGAGCACCGGCGTCCACGTCCTCGCGGGGCTCGGCGACGTCGGCCGCAACTTCGGCGGAGACTTCGCGGGCATGGGGCTCTGGAAGAGCGACGAAGCCTACGACCCGAGCGTGACGGCTCAGACCCACGCCGCGCAGGATCCGGCGGAGGCTTCGTTCACCGAGGTCCTCGCCGATCTCGGCGGCACGCAGGCGACGGACCCGACGTGGACCGACACGTTCATCTCCGACCACGACTTCTGCAGGGTCGCGCTCGCCGAGTGCTGCCGCAGCTCCACGGTGAAGGGGGTCCTCAGCAAAGCGGGCCTCGGCACGTGCAACTACTGCCTGCCGGACGTGACGGACGCGAGCATCAAGAGCTCGTGCCCCGTGGACCAGGTCGTGTCGGGCGGCGTGTCCGGGGTCGACTGGGTGCCCCTCCAGAGCACGGGCGCGGTCTACAACTCGGTCTATTACGCGCACCTCAACTTCGGCAGCGGCGGCGGCACGGGGATCTCCCTCGCACGGTCGCTCGGGAAGGCGGGGACCATCCCCGTGAGCACGCTCCACCCCGACGCGAACTGGGACAACACCAACGACGTCGTCACGCTGAGCGGCTGCGCGCAGTTCGACATCACGGCGGCGACCCTTCCGCCCGCTCCGCTCGACGGGATGTTCGTGAACGCGAGCATCACGTACACGGGCAACCCCGTGCTCCCTCTGACGGCGCACTGGGTGCCGAACACCGACGCGAGCAAGGGGGCGGTCTGCACGCCGACGACGGGCATCCCGACCCTCTGCCAGTCACAGAGCTATCCGGTACCCGACGTCACCCCCGCGACGGGCGGCGCCACGACGATGGTCTCGATACCGACCTGGGCATGCCTCGGCGCGACCACGATGAACCCGACGGGCGTCGGCCCGGGGTACCTCTACCTCACCGACGCCAACGGTTCGTGGACTCCGCCGTTCGCGGCGAGCTTCACGTGCGGGACCGACGACGCCGGAGCCTGCAGCACGGTCGCGCCCACACCCGCGCCGGACGCAGGAGGGGCCATCCTCTCGTGCCCCGGATCGATGCAGCTCCAGACGTGCGCCCAGCCGGACGGCGCCGCGATCGGCATGTGCGGCGGAGCGGGAGCCGACTGCTGCAACGGCGGCGTCTGCCCCAACGTGAACGGGAAATGCGTCTCGTGCGGAGGGAGCTTCATGTGCGTCACGGCGAACTGCCCCTCGAGCTGCAGCGGCGCAGACGCGAGCATGGACGCCGACGGCAGCAGCGACGCAGACGCGAGCTTCGACGCGGACGCAACCGGCAACTGACGCCGTCGGTGCCGCGAGGCGGTGCCGCTAGGCGACTCTCACCTGCGCTTCACGTCTTCGAGGAGTCGATCGAGCGCGGCGCGATCGTAGAAGGTCCCGCGAGACACGACCGCGCGGATCTTCTTCGTGTTCGCGATGTCGACGAGCGGGTCCGCGTCGAGCACGACCAGATCCGCGACCTTCCCGCCGGCGATGCTCCCCATCGAAGACTCCAGCCCGAGAAGCTTCGCAGGGCCCGAGGTGGCTGCGCGGAGCGCCTCGAGCGGCGATAGCCCGGCGGAGACGAGGAGGCCCAGCTCGTCGTGCAGGCTGAAGCCGGCATAACAGAACGGGTTCCCCTCGTCGGTCCCGGCGAGGATCGGCACCCCTGCCTTGCTCATGGCTCCGACGATCTTCTTCTGCACCTCGAAGGCAGCCCGCATCTGCGCGTAGTCGGCGGGCGTCTTCCGCTTCATCCGGAAGTCCTTCGTCGGGTCCCAGCTCGCGCGGAGGTAAGGGCTGACGTAAGCGAGGCGCGCGTCGCTCGCGTGAGACGGGTCGTCGAGCGTCGCCATCGCCTGCAACACCGTGAGCGTCGGCGTCTGCCAGGTCCCGTTCTGGACGAGCCGGGCGAAGAGCGCCGCTGCATGATCGACGTCGAACGTCGTCAAGGCCTCGATGCGCAGCGCGCGATGAAGCTCGGCGCGCTCCGCCCGTAGGTGCGGCATCGCGTCGATCTCGGCGCTTCGCTTCCGAAGATCGGCCTCGCGTGAGGAGCAGGCGAACAGCATCCCGGTGAGGTGCTCGATGGTCTTTTGCCCGGCGTCGCTGGCCTCTCTGACCGTGACGGCATCGGGGACATGCCCGGCGAACGCGAGCCCCTGCTTCTTGCTCTCGTCGGCGATGGCGAGGAACACCGACCTCGGAAGACCGGAGTACACCTTGATGAAGTCGTCACCGCTCGCCTTCGCCTCGTCCACCGCGCTGCGGCCTTCCTCGGGCGTCGAGAGCGAGAGCGAATGCGGCCACACGGGGTGAGGGCCGTCGAACAGGTTGCTGGCGATGACCATTCGTGGGCCGACCTGGCTCTTCGCGTCGAAGCCCCTGCGCATCTCGTCGTGAACGCGGCCGACGCCGGGAGCGAACTGGGGGTTCCCCCACATCACGCGGACCCCGGTCACACCGTTCGCGACGAACAGCTTGCCCGACGCGGGGTCGATGAAGTGGACGTGCATGTCCCAAAGCCCCGGGATGACGTACTTCCCGTGTGCGTCGATCGAGCGCACGGCGGGCGAGTCAGGCACAGCGTCGGCGGCCACCACCATGCTGATCCGGTCGCCGTCGATCACGATGGCGCGGTCCGGCTCCTCCGCGCCGCTGCCGGGGTCGACGACCGTGACGTGGACGATGGCGAGGCGTCTCGGCGCCACGGGAGCCGGAGGCGCTTCGTTCGACCCGGTCGACGGAGCCGACGGAGCCTGAGAGACGGGGGCGGGTGCAACAGGACCACACCCGCCGAGCAGCGAGGCGGCGAGCGCGACGGCGAGCGGTCGACGAAGGCTCAGGGGACCTTGAACGCGTAGAGGCCGTTGTCGGCGGCGACGATGACGCGTCCGTTGGCCACGATCGGGCTGTTGAAGTGCCGGACCTGGTTGGGCATCGTGCTGGCCGTCCCGCCGCCCGCATACACGAGCGCCCCGGTGTCGCCGTCGAAGCCGTGGAGCTGCTTGCTCGCGGTGACTCCGGACCCCTCGGCGCCGGCCGTCCACACGACCGCGTTCGACTCGCCGTCGGTGGTCGTCGTGATGGGCGAGCCTCCGCCAAGATTGTCCGCGCACCAGGCGACGTTGATCGTCGGCGGGCTGGCGGCGCCGATCCTGAGCGCGACGAGGTTGCCGATCTGACCCGCGGGGCAACCGACCCCCTTGCCTCCGCCGTTCGACACGAACACGACGTAGACGCCCATCGCCGTCGTGTACATCGTGGGTGCGTTCGAGATCTGGCCCGCCGACACCGACGCGCTCACGAGCCCTTCGCCCGTCGTCCCGTTGCCCGTGCCGACGCCGCCGAAGTTGCTTCGATCGAGGAGGTACGCGACGCCGTTCTTGCCGAGGCCGACGACGAGCGCAGACGGCGTCGCACCGGGCACGTCGACGATCATGGCGCCGGTGCCGCTGAGATCGAGGTCCTTGCTGTCGAGGTACTCCCAGTTCGAAGGAGCGAAGAAGTCGACGGTGCTCCCCGAGAACACCGCCCCGGCGCCGAGGCGAACGATCGATTCGCCCTGCATGGGGACGGTGGAGTTGAACGCGTTGCCCGTGCTCAGGTAAATCGACGTGCCGTCGCTCGAGGGGCCGCCTGGAGCCCAGATGCCGCTCCCCTGCGCGGCGGTGACGTACGCCGTCGCCCCCGAAGGGTTGGCGGTGGGCACTCCGATGACCCAGCCGTAGTAGGTGCCGCAGTCTCCGTAGTGGCCGCCGTAAGGGACGTACACGGTGTCGCCGAGAAGGAGGAGCGCGCCGCGCTGGTTCTGGGTCACGGGGTTGAACGTCAGGCCGCTCGCCTTGAGGGTCGAGGCGTTCACCGGCCACCCCGCTCGCTCGGTCCCGTCGTCGATCGAGAGGGCGTGGATCTCGTGCCGCAAGATCGTGGTGGCGTTCCCGATGACGGCGTCGAGGTACATCGTGCGCGAGACGGGATCGATCGCGGGCGTCCCCGTGATCCCGAGCGGGCCGATGTTGCCGCATCCCGCGCCCGTCTTGGTCGCGGGGGTGCCGATTGTCCGTGACCAGAGGTTCGAGCCGTCGGCCTCGGAGATGGCGTACACGGTGTTGCTCTGGGTCGCGACGAAGAACGCGCCGTTCCCGCCGGGCCCGTTCGTCATGTAGAGCGGCGCCGCGTACACGTTGCCGGCAATGCTCGTCACGTTGAACGTGCTGTCGAGCACCATCGTCGCCGCAGCGGCCTTCGTGAGCGTCGGCTCGATGAACAAGCCGTCACGGTTCAGGTGCTTGTTCCGCTGGAGCACGGACTCGGCGCCCGTGCCGCCGGCGTCGGACGTGGTCGCGCCGGAGCTGCTCGTCGCCGAGCTACCCGAGGAGCCGCTGTCCGTGCTCGACGTCGACGCGGTGCTCCCGCTGGCGGTGGCCCCCGAGCTGTTCGTGCTCGAGCCAGGCCCGCCCTTCGAGCCGGAGCTCGCCTGTCCAGACCTCGTCGACGTCGCCGTCCCGCCCCCGCCGTCCGCGCCGGTCGCGCCGGTCTTGCTGTTGCCGCACGCGATCACGACTGCCGCGACCGAAAAGGTGACGAGCGCCCCGGGAAGTCTCGAACCGTTCATGGTCACCTCCCGGCCGAGCGTACCACCGGACCCGTGACGTGGAGGCGCCGTTCGCCGCGCGCGCTGCTACCGTGGGCCGCGATGGGGCTGCTCATTCTTGCGATTGCCGCGCTCTTGAACGGCGTCGTGTTCTTCGCGGTTCGCCACTTCGCGGGCCAGTTCTGCGGCGCGAAGGACCTCGAGGCCGCGTTCGGAGTGCGACTCCGCTGGTCTCGAGTGTCGCTCTTCCGCCGGGCCGTCTTCGCCGCCGCCGGCCCTTTCGGTTGTTACATCACCGCCGGGTGGCTCCTCGCCGGCGGCGCGATGGCAGGCGGAAAGCGCGTCGTCGACGACACCAGCATGCGCGTGTCCGTCGCGACCGACGGCCCCGCGGCGAGCGCTGGTTTCGTCGACGGCGATCGGATCGTGTCCGTCGACGCCGAGCCCATCGCGGACTGGGCGCACCTCAAGGCGTCGATGACCCGGCACCCTGGCGAGAAGGTCGACGTGACCGTCGCACGCGACGGCAGGGAGCTCGTCCTCACACCCGTCCCCGGGGCGAGCGGCGCGGCGAGAGGAAAGATCTACGTCGGCCCCTACACGCACATCGAGCCGGTCGGTCTCGGCGAGGGCTTCTCGATGGTGCTCACCGAGCCGGCGCGAGTGAACCTGCTCGCCGCGCGCGGCTGGCTGCAAGTCCTCACGGGCCGCGGAGAGCACGAGCTGATGGGTCCCGTCGGCATCGTGAAGGCCACGAAAGCTTCGGGCGGCATGCTCGCCGCGGGCGTGCAGTTCGCGGGAATGCTGAACGCGTACTTCCTCTGGATTCCCACGATGCTCGCGCTGCTTCTGTTCCCGCGCGCGGAGAAGCCCGCCGTCAGGCTCGATTGATCGCGATGGGGAGGTAGTGCTTCCCGACGACGGTCGTCACGGCTCGCTGGATGATCGGGTTCTCGAGCGCCCCGACCGTGCGGAAGATGCGGCCCTTCAGCCCACGGTCGCTGCCGCCGATGTAGAGGAGCATCGAGTGCGCCATCTGGTCCTCCGCCGAGAGGAACGCGCGCCGCGCAGGCTCCGCGAGCTCGGTGAAGGAGAGCGGCTCGAGGCCGACCTTGCGGAAGTAGCGGCTGAGCGTGTCGGGGCTGTAATAAAAGAGGTGCCCCTCCGGGTGGAGATAGGGCCACCACTTGCCGAGGATGCGCGCATAGAGCCCGCGCGCGTTCCCCGTCGAGTAGATGAAGACGCCATCGGGAGCGAGGAGCTCCTTGATGCGCCGGAACGACGCGAGAGGGTCGCGCAGGTGCTCGATGACCTCGGTGGCGTTGATGACGTCGAACGAGCCCAGCGGGAGATCGAGGTCGAGGAGGTCGCCGGTCATGACCTTCGTCCCCTCCACACGAGCCGCGAGCCGCGCCGCGTACTCGGAGAGCTCGACTCCCCAGACGTCCTTGTAGCCGGCCTGGGTGAGGGCCTTCAGCAAGCACCCCGTGCCGCAGCCGACGTCGAGGATGCGGATGTCGCGCTTGGTCTTGAGCGCCGCGATCTTGCTCAGGATGCCGGCATTCTCGCCGACGCGCGTGTGCGCCTCCGCGTCGAGGAGGACGTAGTTCACCGAGTCGTCGAAGCCGTCGCCGTTGAAATACGCCTCGTCGTAGAGGGCGTGATTCTCCTCCGCAGACAGCCGCGGCGAGACGAACTTGAGCCCGCACCCTTCGCACTCCACGATCTGGAAGAGCTGCTTCGTCTTGTGCCCTTCCTTCTCGGTGAACAGGGCGAAGCTCTTGCCATCGCAGAGGTTGCAGCGGTCGAGTCGTTCCACGGCGCATACCTAGCGTCCGCGCGCCATCGCGTCGAGCCTTAGAAGGTGCCGCCGATGCTCAGCATGCCCCCGCGCATGCCCTCGCCGTCACGACCGGCAAGGGGCGCGGCCCCGAACGAGAACGGGAGCGACGAGAGGCCGTGGGACGGCGCAGGCGGTGGCGGGCTGGTCAGCTCGGGGACGGCGCGCGGCTCGATCGCGGTGGGGGACGGGACGAAGGCGACCTCGGCCTGGATCGCTCCGACGATGACGGTGAGGGCGAGGGCGCCGTAGCACGCGAGGTTCACGTCTCGAGCGAGGTTCGCGCGGTCGAGGTACTCCTGCGCGACGGCTCCGTTCCCGGTGTACGTGCTGTGAGCGTCGGCGAGGTCGACATAGTAGATCGGCACCGTCACGACCCCGGCGGCGGCGAGCGTCGACTCCGCCGCGAGGAAGAACCAGCCGGCGGTCCGCTGGCCGTTCTGGAACTGCCCGATGCCGAACGGCAAGAGCGCGATCCAGCGCGAATGCTTCTCCGTGACGAGCGCCTCGCCCGCGAGCTTCTCGAGCATCTTGATGCGCGCCGCCTCGCGGGTGCGTGCCTCCTCCTCCCTGGCGCGGCGCTCGGCGGCGAGGCGGTACCCCTCGCGCGCGATCGCTTCGAGCTTCTCGTGGAGATGTGCCTTCGTATCGATGAACGCGTTCACGACCTCGGTCGGGAACGCGAGCGGGTCAGGCTCGTAGTCGTGATCCTCCGTCAGGATGATCTCGAAGAGACGCGTCGCGTCCTCCTTCTGTCGGAGGGCGAGCCGCGTGGCGGCCCAGTACATGCGGGCCTGCTTGACGAGCACCTTGTCGTGGAGCGTGCCGTGCTCCGGATCGAGCATCTGCAGGAAGCGTGCGTCCGCCTCGTCGTACTTCTGGGCACGGTACGCGTTGCGCCCCTTCTCGAACTCCGACTCCTCGTCGACGACCGGCGCCGGCGCGGGCGCCGCTGGAGCCGGAGCGGCCCGGCAGACGCGCGAGGTGAGCGCGACCGAGCCTGGCGCGACGAGCAGCAGCGCGAAGAGGAGGCGGGGTCGCATCGCGGGCCGGCCGCACGTTACCGCGCTACGGAGGCGAAACGAAGTCCACAGGTTTCGACACCTTGCCGGCGTAGAGGTCGACCATCCGGAACTGTCCGGTCTCCTGCTCCACGACCTTCACCACCCGCGACGCCTCGTGGGTCATCGGAATTTCGGTCGCGACGTCACCGACGTCGAGCCGGCGCCCCGGGTCGTTCGAGAGCGTGTAGTGGTTCGCCGGGTTCCCGTGGATGAGGAGCCTGGCCGGCTTGATCGTGAGGCGGACGGCGAGCGCGACCGGACGATCTCCTGGCTCGATGGTCCGAGTGAGGGGCGGGTCACAGAGGTCGAACTGACAGGAGAAAGTGAGGGAATGAGCCTTGTCGTCCAGGACGATCGGCTTGCTGGGGTCGAGCGAGATCGCAGAGGCACCGTCGATGGCGACGCGTACGCCCTGCGCAGGCTCCACGCTCGTGAAGCGCACCTCGTGGGACGTCGGTTTCGGAGGCGGCGGACGAACGCTCACAGCAGGGCGCGCGAGCGTGCGTACCGCGGACGAGATCTCCGGCGGGAACGACATGGGGGCGACGACGGGTGGTGCGACAGGATCTCGCGCGAAGGTCATCGGCGGGTCGAAAGGCTCGAGAGGCCGCTGCGGCGCACGGTGCGTCCACGCCTTTGCCAGCGCGACGCCTCCGGCGACCAGCACCAGGCTCACGAGGACCGCAGGCATCGCACGCTTCAGCGCGTCGCGACGCGCGCTCCTCCGGTTCATCCTCGAGACGAGCTTCAGGAGCGCCCCGTCGTTCGGGGAGTACGCCAGCGCGCGGTTGTAGTCGGCCGCAGCCGTGAGCACGTCGCCGCGACGGGAGGCTTCCTCGGCGCGTGCGCAGAGGCGTGCGGTCATCGTGGGCCCGTGCGCGGCCGCGAAGCCTTCGGGATCGTCGAGCCAGGCTTCGATCTCGCCGCGCGGTGAGGTGACGCCGAGGCGTCCGAGTTCTCGCATCACCACATCTCGCATCTGCGGTGCGCCGGCGAATCGATCCTCCATCGCCGAGGCGAGCGCCTGGTCGAGGATACGACTCCACGTCCGGCCGATCGTCGGCAGCTCTTGCTCGGCGCTCGCGTACTCGCTCTCGAGCACGCGACGGAGCACCTGCGCCGGGTTCGTGCCCTGGAACGGCAAGTGCCCGACCATGCACTCGTACATCAGGACACCGATGCCGAACACGTCGGCGCGGGCGTCGACCTCGCGTCCCTCGATCTGCTCGGGCGCCATGTGCGCAGGGCTCCCGAGGACCTGCCCGGTGGACGTGACGCCCTGCGCGTCGAGCAGCTTCGCGATGCCGAAGTCGGTCAGCTTGATCGTGATTCGATCGCCCTGGGTCTCCGAGCCGTGCGAGGACTTCGCGGCGGGCGCGACGCTTCCCGACGTCGCGGCGTCTGGCGAGCTGGGCTCGCCGGGGGCGGCCGGACGCGCCCGATGCTCGAGGATGACGTTCTCGGGCTTCACGTCGCGGTGAATGACACCTACATCGTGCGCGTGCGCGAGCGCCGCGAGGAGCTCGACCGCGATCGACGCCGCGATCTCCGCCGGCAGCGCGCCATGCTGCTCGAGCAACCGCCGCAGCGTGACCCCACGGAGGAGCTCGACGACGAGGTACTGCTCCGGGTCCGTCGCCGCGGAGACGTCGTACACCTCGACGATGTTGGGGTGCCGAAGCTTCGCGACGGCACGCGCCTCGATGGAGAACCGCCGCACGGCCTCGACCGAGTCGCGCAGGTGGGGGTGAATCACCTTCACGGCGACGTCGCGCCCCAGCCTCAGGTCTCGGGCGCGATAGACCGTCGCCATCCCGCCGTGACCGAGCTCCTCGATCACGTCGTACTTCTCCAGAGTGGGGAAGCGTGAGCCGCGCACCGGCTGACTGCTGGCTGCCGTCATCCGGCGACGAGTCTATCCCCGGAAACCACCGAGGTCACTGTCCGCGGTCACCTCACCGGACGCGGGCGAGCACGTGGAGGAGCTGCATCTCGTCGCAGTAGACCTCGGCGACGTCGGGCATGTCGATCAAGATGCCGAGCAACACCTCTACCGCTGCGTTGCCGTGCGCGTAGAAGGCCGAGATGGCGCGCTCGACGTTTCGTCGGCCGCGGGCGGTCACGAGCTCGATCATCTTCCGACGCAGCAGTGCGTCGACGACGCGCTTCGCGTGAGCGTCGTGCTCGTCCTCCCCGGGCCGCAGCGGGTAGAGCTTCTCGGAGCAGGCCTCGCAGTCCTCCTGCCACTCGAAGACCTCGATGTGGCACGCAGGACAGTCCCCGACGGGCTCGAATCCGACGAGATCGTCCGAGAAGACGTAGAACCCGCTCCCGATCTGGAGCAACTGGAGCAGGTTCGCGAGCTCGCTCCGGTAAATCGCTTGCTCTTCGAGCGTCGTCGTCGCCCCGACGAGGACAGGCCCCGGCCGCACGTCGATCTGCTCGGGCCTCATCGTCACCCGCAGGGTCGCCCCCCCCGCCATCTCGATCACGACGTCCGCGCCGACGTCGGTTCGCTTGAAGAGACGGATTCCTTCGTCCTGCTGCAGAAGGTCGGCGAGGAGCTGGATGCGCGCCAGAGCAGGCTGCTTTCGTGGCTTGTACCAGCGAGAGGCCTGCTCGGCCGACGGCTCCCGGAGGACGGCGATGGAGCTCATGTTCACTTCTTGCAAACCTAGCGGTTGGAGCTTCGTAGACCTACCTGGACTTCGCAGAGCTCCGTCGAGCTCGGTTCGTCGCCAGCTATTCCTTGAGGCCGAGGCGCTTCAGCCGGCTGCGGAACGTGCTCTCGCTCAGCCCGAGGGAGCGCGCCGCGCGCGACTGGTTCCCCTGCGCGCGTGAGAGGACCTGCACGAGGATCTCTCGCTCGAGATCATCGAACGTCGTGCCTGATTCGGGGACCTTGAGCATGATGGAGGCACCGTCAGCGGCGGAAATGGATGAGTGGGCGGCAGGGAGCGGCGGCAGATTCTGGGCATCGAGCGCTTCGAAGCGACCGCTGCCGTTCGCGCTCGACTGGCCGCCAGGGCTGACGGAGGGGTTGCTCGTCGATGGGTCGGGCGCGACCTTTGGCAGGCCGAGGCCCGCCGGGGCCACGTCTTGCCCCGCATGATAGATGACGAGGCGCTCCATCACGTTGCCAAGCTCGCGCACGTTCCCCGGCCACGGGTGGCCTTCCAGCGTTCGCCACGCCGCGTCCGAGACGTGCGGCAGCGCGCGGTTCATCCGCTTCGCGGCGGCCTCCAGGAGCGGCTGACCGAGCCCGCGCACGTCGTCGGGGCGAGCACGGAGCGGCGGGATCGCGATCGGAGCGACGGCGAGCCGGTAGTAGAGATCGAGGCGGAACGCGCCGGCCTTCGCCTCCGCGAGGAGGTCCCTGTTGGTGGCGGCGATCACGCGCAGATCGATTCGGCGCGGCTCACTCGACCCGACAGGCCAGATCTCGCGTGATTCGAGCGCCCGGAGGAGCATCGCCTGGAGGCCGAGCGGCGCCTCGCCGATCTCGTCGAGGAAGAGCGTCCCCCCGTCCGCCAGCTCGAAGAGCCCGCGCCGCGCCTGCTGCGCGCCCGTGAACGCCCCCTTCACGTGGCCGAACAGCTCGCTCGTCATGAGCTCGGGCGGCAGCGCGGCGAGGTTCTGCGCCACGAAGCGCCCCCGGCGGCGTGCGCTGCGCTCGTGGATGGCGGAGGCGACCAGCTCCTTCCCTACCCCGGTCTCGCCGTGCAGGAGAACGCTCGCCTCCGTGCCGGCAACGGCGTCGACCTGCTCGAGGACCTCGGCCATCGCCCTCGACGTGATCTGCAGCTTCGAGCGTGGCGCTGCGCGAGTCACGACCTCGACGTCGTCCTTCAGCCGCACGTTCGCGCGTGAGAGCTCCTCGAGAAGGCGTCGATTCTCGAGCGCGAGCCGCCGCTGGTCTGCCGCGCGCTGGATGACGAGCCGTAGCTGGTCGGTGTCCCACGGCTTCTGCATGTACGCGAACACGTGGCCGAGGTTGACCGCAGCCGCGATGTCCTCGAGGTCGCCGAAGCCAGTGAGCAGGATCCGCTGGGTGTCGGGGTGGTCGGCGCATGCGCGCGCGAGGAGCTCGGAGCCACGCATCGGCTCCATCCTCATGTCGCTCACGAGGACGTCGAACGGCGATCGCGCGAGCTGGCCGAGCGCTTCCGGGCCGCTGGCAGCCGTCGTGACGTCGAAGTCGGTCGCGAACACGGCCTCGAAGACCTCGCGCACGTCGTCCTCGTCGTCTGCGTAGAGGACACGCACCCGGGACGGCGGAGCCAGGGAGGCTCTCGACGGCGGCGGCGGAGGGACAGCGGAGACGGTGGACATGCGGCAACGAGGCTACCACCATCTCGGGGGAGCCCTTCACGTCGAACCGCTCGTCGTGCCTGCGCGACGAGAATGCCGCCGTGAGGCGGCGATGAGGTCGCTTGCGCTGGCGACTGCGATTGTGCCCGCGAAAAGACGGCGGCTCGATCATTGCGTAGCAGCGACGCATGCCCCAACTTCGCTCGCTCGTCCGCCCCGCCTCGATGATCGTTCTCTCCTTCGCCTGCCTGTCGCTCGCACCCACGCTTGCGCACGCCGGGATCTCCGCGTGCGGCAACATCGACGTGCTGCCGACCACGCAGTGCGAGGTCGTCGACTCGACGGCTTGCACCACGCAGTGCACCGCCACGAGCTTCGAGACTTGCTGCGCCGCCAAGCTCGAAAAGACCTGCAACTCCACGTGCAACGCGACGGCGGAGGCGAGCTGTACGACGAGCTGCGGCAGCGACTGCGTCACGACCTGCACCGCGAACCCAGGATCGACGACCTGCGGCACCACCTGCACGGACACGTGCCAGGCGAGCTGCAGCGGGAGCTGCTCGAGCTCGTCGACGCAGACCGACTGCGAGGCCTCCTGCAGTGCCTGTTGCAGCGACCACTGCGACACGACCTGCGTGACGATCCCGGCCTCCGACTCGTGCTCGACGAAGTGCGACGCGAGCTGCGCGGCGACGTGCACGGCCGAAGCCAACACGACCTGTCAGGCGAAGTGCCAGGAGTCTAGCTACGAGCAGTGCAAGAACGACTTCGTCGACACGTGCACCACGCAGTGCGGCCAGACGGGCGGGGCCCTCTTCTGCGACGGGAACTATGTCGACGTCGGCGACAGCCTGACCGACTGCGTCACCGCCGTGAACCTCGTCGTCACGTCGAAGATCACGATCTCCGTCGCGGTCGCGGCGTCGTGCTCGGGAGACACCTGCACCGTCAGCGAGTCGACGAAGACGACAGGATGCTCCGCGTCGAGCGCGCCGGCGCCCCGCGCGCCGTTCGCCGCTTTCGGCGCGATGCTCGCCATGATCGCGCTCGGTGCGCGTCGCCGCGCGCGAAGCTGAGCGATCGAGAGATTCGCGGACGTCGTACATGCTCCGTCGCGCCGCCCGCATTCTACGTTTCGCGGGGGTCGCCGCGATCGCTCTCGAAGCGCTTTACCTGGTCGTGATCAACGTCTTCCTGTCGACCTCTCTGTTCGAGAAGGCGATCGACGGGACCCCCGAGGCGGTCGACATCCACTTTGGACGCGGCTGGTCGGTCTTCCCGACGCGGGTGCACGCGCAGAAACTGAGCATTCGTGGGGCCGACAGCCACCTCGAGTGGATCTTGCGGCTCGACGAGGTCGAGTTCGATTGCTCGCTCCTCGCGCTCCTCCACAAGGAGTTTCGCATCACGATGGCCCGCGGAAGCGGGATCACGTTCCGCGCGCGCTTCAAGGAGCCCTCCCCCGCTGCCACACCGGAGCTCGACCGCGAGCTCCCGTCGATCGATTCGCTCGGCTCGCTCGGCTTCGTCCCGAGCGAGCCGCCGTACGCCGGCGAATGGGACGACAAGCTCTGGCATCTCTGGACGGTCAACATCCGTGGGGCGGACGCCGAGCACGTTCGCGAGGTGTGGATCGAACACGCTCGGTTCACTGGCGACGCGCACATCGTGGGCGGCTTCTACCTGAAGCCGATCCGGCGCGCGGAGGTGGGACCGGCGACCGTCCTGGTACGCGCCGGCCGCGTCGCGCTCGACTCCAGAGTCGTCGCGGACCACCTCGTCGCGAGCGCCGACCTGACGCTCGCGAGCTTCGATCCACGTGGCGCGGGCTCCGTGCTCCGCCACGTGTCCTTGTCGACGGACGCGTCACTGGAGGTTCCGGACCTCCAAGACCTCGGGATCCTCGGGGGGGACGATCAGCACGTGTCCGGCAAGGTGACGGTTCCTCGGCTGGCACTCCGGATCACCAACGGCGTTCTTCGCGACGGGACGGAAGCCACCGCGGAAGCGCCGAGCGTCGCTGTCCGCAGCGGGACTCGCGAGGTGTCGGGCGCCCTGGACTTCCGCGCCGAGGTAGAGCGAGACCAGCTCGCGGCCCGGATCGTCGCCCGCGACATCGACACGAGCCTGTCGGTGGCGGTGCCGCTCGCCACGATCTCGCTCGACAGCGGCGAGCTCGAGCTGGACAAGCCATTCGGCGACCTCCACGCCGTCGTCGACGTGCCCGAGGCGCTCCTCCGAGACGCCTCGCGCCTCGCTGCGATCATGCCTGCGGCTTCACCGGTTCGGGTCAAACGTGGGTCACTTCGCGGCTCCGCCCATGCAGAAGGTTGGCGCAAGGGAGCGCGTGTCGCGGGAAACGTCGCGGTTCATGGCGAGCGCCTCGAGCTGGCCGCGGGGCCGCTGGAGGTGCACGGTGAGGCGACGATCGACGCGTCCGTAGGCTCACTCCAGCTCGACACGCTCGTCGCGACCGACGCCCGAGCCACTATCGTCCTGCCGGAGGCCGCTCTCGCACGCGGGGCAGCGCCGACGCAGCGCTTCATCCGTGTCGTGGGCGTTCGAGTGCACGGCGACGCGACGGAGCTCGACCTCGGCCAGCCGCAACACTCCATCGCGACGTTCGAGGCCAGCGCTGCACACGTCGATGTCGAATATGCGGGGCGTCGGCTGGGCCTCGAGCTCCGCGCGAGCGCCCGAGCACACGGGGTCGACGCGCATCGTGAGCTCATCAGCCTCGACGACGCACGCGTGGTCGCAACGCACGTCCAGCTCGCGGCTCGCGGCTCGTCGCCTGGGCTGACGATCGAGCGGGTCACCGGCACCGCCGAGAGCCCCGTGCTTCGTCTCAGCGACCCGCTCGCAGACCTTCGCGTCACTGCAGCGGTCGACGGGGCACATCTCGTGGACGTCTCGGTGCTCCGCGACCTCCTGCCGCCGAGCACGAACGTGACGCTCGCGGGCACTGCAGCCACGCTCGACGCGAAGCTCGCCGCGCGCGTCACCCACCGCGTCATCCGGGGCACCGCGTCGGCGCATGTCCACGGGCTCGGCGTGATGAGCCCGAAGCTTCACGTCGCAGGAGACGTCGAGGCGGCGATCGACGTCGCTCGATGGGACCTCGCACAGCAGACGCTCGCAGGGACGGCGCGAGTCTCGATTGCGGGCGTGACCGGCGGATTCGATCCGCACGCGGCGGCGCCGGACTTCGTCGCGAATCTCATCACTCTCCGGGCGTCCTCGAGCGCGCTCGACCTGGGAGAGCCATCGATGCGCGGCGTGGGATACGACCTCGAGCTGAAGGAGGCCGAGCTCGTCGACGCGCGCGCGTTGAACACGTTCCTGCCATCCTCCGAGATCCTCGCGATAGAGTCCGGGCGGGCGTACGCCTCTCTCCATGCACAGGGAGACGGGGAACGCGGCGTTGGGGCCCTCGAGGTCCGGCTGTCCGACGCCGGCCTCGTTCTCGACGAGACTCACTTCGTCGGTGATTTCGAGCTCGCCGTTCGCGCCGCAGAGTCGAGCGGCGACGGCGGCGAGACGTTCGACCTCGAAGGCTCCCATCTCGCGATGACCCACGTGATCGTGACCGGCGCATCGACCGATACAGCCGGCTGGGCGGGCGATCTGATGCTCGAGACTGGCACGCTCAGCCTCGGCGCGACGCCGAAGCTCGACGCCGACCTGACCCTGCGCGCGCGCGACGCGAACCCCTTTCTCGGAATTCTGTTTCGCGACACGCTCTCCCCGCTCATCGCGAGCTGGACGCGCATGCCGACGTTCACGGCGGTGACCCACCTCGTCGTCGAACCGCAGCTGCTCCTCGTCTCCGACCTGATCGCCAGTGGCGGGAACCTGACGCTCCGCGGGACTCTCGCGCTCCGACCTCACGGCGCCGGGGGCTCGAGCGGTGCGTTCGTGCTGCACAAGGGACCCTGGTCGGCTGGCATCAACCTCGATGATCATGGGTTGAGTCTCAGGCTCTTCGGGCTCGACGGCTGGTACCGAGACCGGTCGCGCGAGATCACGCGGGCGCCGCAGTTCCAGCGTGTCGCCGGAGCGCCATGAGCTGGCGGAGGCTCAGGGTGGGGCTTCGGCGATCGCGCTCGGCGCGGCTGCGCCGGCCGTCGTCGTGTCGCGCTCGTAGATCTTGAGCACGGCGAGAAAGAGCGACATCACGATCGGCGCGACGATGAGCCCTGGGAGGCCCATCACCTCGATCCCGCCGATGAGCGACACGAGCATGAGGAGCGGGTGACCGCTCCCCTTCTTTCCGACCAGTCGCGGCCGAATGACGTAGTCGGTCGCGAGGCTGACGAGCAGAAATCCCCAGATCAAGAGGAAGACGCCGCGCGCGATGTGGCCGTTCCACAGCTCGTAGCCCGCGAGAGGGACCCAGACGAGGAATGTTCCCACCGCCGGAAGGAGCGAGGAGATCGCGGTGATGACCCCCCAGGTCAGCGGAGTCGCGACGCCTGCGATGGCGAAGCCGACGGCCGCGAACCCACCCTGAATGACTGCCGTCGCGACAGTCCCGACGAACGCGCTTCGACTGACGTCACGGAACTCGATCATGAGCGCGCGTGTGTGCCGCGGCTCGAGCGGGAGCACGGCTTCGAGCCGCGTCGCGATCTCGGGCCATTCGACGAGGACGTAGAACTCCGTGATCAACGCGATCAGGAGACCCAGCATGCCCCCGGTCGTCGCCTGAAGGACTGCGGACGCCGCAGCGACGGCCCTCCCGCGAGCCTGCGCGAGGAGATCGTTCAACCGATCGCCAATCTGGGCGCGGTTGACATGGATCTCGTCGAGCAGGTGGATCGCGCGCGGGCCGAGCACGTCCAGAGGCGTGCCGAGCGCGAGGCGCTCCTGCAGGAGCTTCCCGATCACCAGGAGCTCGCGAGCCAGGATGTAGAGGGACGCGGCGCCGACGACCGTCGCAATCAACGCGCTGAGAAGCGTCACGAACGCCGCGGCGAGGTAGGCCTGACGCGAGCGCGTGCCGTCAGGCTTCCGCGCCTTGACGGACACGAGCTTGCGATAGAGCGGCTGCGCGGTGAACGCCATCACCGTCCCGAGCATGAGGCCGACCCAGAGCGGCGACGCGATCCAGGCCGCGGCGAGGAAGGCGAGCACGAGCAGCACGCCCAGCCCGACCCTCCGAGCTCTGTGCGCGGCGGGTGAGACAACGATCGGATCCACGGTGCAGGGCTCGCTCGGACGCGGAGCGGACGGATGAATCGAGGCGGAATCGGTCAACGAGAGACCTCCTGCTCAGTCGGATGCAAGCCCGAGGCCTGGCCGAGCCTCCGCGAGGCAACGATCCGCGGACCAAGTCCTGCAGGTGGAGGCGGCTGGCCGGCAGAACGCCGGCGCTCCGTGACTCATGCCGCAAGCGAAGAAGCCAGTGATCCCGCGCCGTAGCACGTCGATAGTCGGCGCGAGCCTCGTTCTGGCTGCCGCCTCGATGGTGTCGAGCGCGCGTGCGGACGCGCCGGGGCTTCGCGATGCGGTCCTCCATGCGACCGTGCTTCGCCTGGCGGACGACCCTGAGTGGCTTCACCTCGTCCACTACGGCTCTGGCTTCTTCGGAGGCGGCGAGAGCGAGGTGAATCCCGGCGACTTCTTCCTCTGGCCGCGAGGGCGGAGCGATCATGAAGCCGAGCTGATCGCCACGCTCACGGCGTTCTTCGCGCCGGTCGTGCCCGGTCAGGAGGACGCGCACGCGCTCTGCCGCTTTCCGGCGCGTCGCGAGTGGCTGGACCACCAGCTACACTTCCTGGGCAAAGGCCGCGTCGTACGATGTCCGGAGCTCGACGCCGCGGTCGCCGAGCTCGCGCCGGCGCAGGTCCATCTGGTCTATGCGTCGAGCTACCTCGGCAATCCCGCGTCCGCGTTCGGCCATGCGTTCCTCCATCTCACGACACGTGGAGGGAACGCCGCGCCGCAGGGCTCCGAGGAGCGCGACTCCCGAGATCGTGGCATCGAGTACCGCGCGCTCACCGACACCAAGAATCCCATTCTTTACGCGTTCGAAGGCCTCGCGGGAATGTTCCCCGGCAAGGTTCTCAGCGTTCCGTACGACCAGCAGGCTCGCCGATACACCGCGGAGCAGGGGCGCGATCTCTGGGAGTACGAGCTCGCGCTCACTGACGAGGAGGTCGTGTTCCTCATGCTCCACCTGTGGGAGCTCCGGACAGCGCAGATCAATTACTTCTATCTGACTCGCAACTGCGCGTTCGAAGTGCTCGCGCTCCTCGAGACGGCGGCGCCTCGCCTCGACCTGCTCAGCGGCTTGAAAGCCGTCGTCCTCCCAATCGACATCGTGCAAGTGATCGCGAGGGCGCCGGGGCTCGTCCGAGGCGTGGCCTATCGACCCTCGCTGGAGACGAGACTTCACACGAGGCTCGCGGCGTTGAGCCTCTCCGAGGAGGTTCTGGTGAGAGACCTCCTCCTCGACCCGAAGACAGCCTGGCCACCGTCCATGCCGGACGCGCGGCGGGCGCTCGTGCTCGACGCGGCGCTCGTCGAGCTCGATGCCCATTCATCGGTCGCGCTCGAGCTCCACGAGATGAACGCGGCAAAGCGTACATGGCTGGCGCTCATGGCGCGTCGAAGCTCGGCGCCAACGGCCGTTCCCGTCGTGCCGGACTGGGACGTCAGACCGGATTTTGCGCACGGCTCCATGCGCGCGACGCTTGGCGCTGGCGTGACGAGTCAGTACGGCGACAGCTTTGGCTCGATTGGATACCGGCTCGCGCTGCATGATCTGACCGATCCCCCGGACGGATCACCCGAGCTGGCGCAGGTCGTCCTTTTCGATGCGAGGCTACGGTACACGTGGGCGCGGCGCTCGCTGACGCTCGACAACCTCACGTTCGTGGACCTGCTCGCGCTGAATCCGGTCTCGCCGGCGGAGCCGTTGCTCTCGTTTCGCGTGCGCGCGTTCGGGATGCGTCTCCACGATCGTGACTGCCAGGACTGCTTCGCCCACGGGGCTGAAGGAGGGGCAGGCGTGACCGTGGCGACGCACGACCGACGGGTCTCGGTCTTCCTCATGGCCGACGGCTATGTGGCATTCCTTCCGCAGCTCACGGGGCTCGACGGCAGCTTCGTGAGGCTCGGCGTCGGGCCCTTCGGCGGCGTCCGTATCCGTCTCGGCGAGATGGTCGTGCTCGCGACCGCGATGGGGTCCTACTTGCCTGGCGAGAAGCTCGCGGCCACGTACGACGCCCGGCTCACCATGAAGTACGCGCTCGGGCGGAACGTCGCGCTCGGGCTCGAGCTGGCCGCGCAGCCGCTCTCGGTGGAAGGGCAGCTCTCTTCATTCGTGTACTTCTGACGAGGCTCCGAGCGGCGCGACGGCGTGACGGTCTGCAGAGCCGCTAGACCGCAGGCCGTCTGCCCACGAGGAGAGACACGACCGCGAGGACGAGGAACGCGAAGAACAGGATCTTGGCGACGCCGGCTGCGCTGGCCATGACGCCGAAGAATCCGAAGAAGCCCGCGATGATGGAGATGACGAAGAATACAGCGGCCCAATAAAGCATGGTGTCCTCCCGGACGTTGAGTTTCAGGGTGCGAGGCGCCCACCGCACGTCGGCGAGCGATCACTCGTTTCCCGCGGTGCGCAGCGGCGACCTTGCTGTTCCAACAAGCAACGAGCGTGCCGCGACCTGCCGTCACGGAGCCTCACGCGACGCGGACGTGCGTCTCCGGTACACGCGCCGACACCGGGGGCGTCGGAACCGCGCGCCCGCCCTGCTCATCGGCCGCGCGGATGCGGAGCGAGCCATCCGCAGGGGCGAGCAGCTCCCCGGCCGTCTTCAATCCGAGGACATGTTGCGCGGCGAGGAGGCCGGACATCGACGCACCGGCGATGCCATGACTCAGTGTACTTGCGCCACACATGTGCAGGCCGTCGACGGGGCCTCGCTCGCTGAACGAGAGCGGACCTAGCTGCCACGGTGTCTTCATCGTTCCGTAGGCGGCGCCACGGTGTGTCTCGCAGAAGAAGTCGTTCGTCAGCGGCGTGCCGACCTCGAGAAACTTCAGGTTGCGGCGCAAGCCCGGAATCACGTGCTCCGCGGCGTCGAGCATCTTGCCGCTCAGCTGCCTCTTGAGCGTCTGGTACGCGGGGTCACGCGCGCCGTCGGGCTCGTCCTTCCACTGCGCGAACGGTTCGTACGGCGCGAACGTGAACATCTCGAGCGTGTGGTGCCCGGCGTTCTTCCGTCCAGGATCCTTGAGCGTCGTGATCGTGAGGAACAGCATGTCGACCTCGGGCCCGGGCAGCTCTCGCGCCATCCGCTCGTAGACGCCGTTCACGTCGGCGTTGCGGTACCACCAGTAGTTGCCGGAGTCGTACCCCATCCGCGGGAGGTCCATGTCGACCGCGCAGAAGACGGAGAGGAGACTGCTCGAATACTTCATTCGCTTCATCTTGCGGAGCTCGGCTCTGCAGTGCTGCGGCGCGAGCAGCTTTCCGTACGTCACCGCCGGGTCCGCGTTGCACACCACGCTCCTCGCGTGGATGACCTCGCCGCTGGCGATCTCGACGCCGCTCGCCCGACCATTCTCGACGAGGATCCGTCTGACGCGCGTCTTCATCCGTATCTCTCCGCCGTGCCGACGGAGCTCCCGGATATACGCCCTCGGAATGCTCTTCGCGCCGCCGCGCGGGTAGTAGGCGCCATTGAAGTAGTGAGTCGTCATCGCCGCGTGCATGGGGAGGGACACCTCCGACGGAGCGAGGCCGTGATTGCCGCATTGCGCCGAGAGGAACGCCTTCAGCAACGGGTCGTGAATGCAGGAGTCGAGGAGCACGGAGAGCGCCCGGAAACCCCAGCGGATCAGGGCAGGCGCCTTGAATGGCACTGTGAGCACGGCAGGAAACGAGAGAAGCGTGTCGCACCGCTTGATGTCGCGAACGATGAGCGCGAGCGTCTCGAAGTAGCGAGCGATCCCCGCCCGCTCCTGCGGAAAACGAGCGTTCAGGCGCTCGATCCAGCGCTCCGCGCCGCGCGGTTGATCGATGCGCTCGCCTCCGACGATGAAGTGGTCGAAGCCGTCGGGCCTGAGCTCGTTGAACTCCAGGTCCTGCGACAGCCCGAGCCCTTCGTACAGCTCACGCACACCGCCGTGCTCGGCGAGATCGCCGATGTAATGAACTCCCGGGCTGAACTGATAGCCCTCGAGCGAGAAGCTGTGCGTCCAGCCCCCCGGCAAGTAGTGCTGCTCGAGGACGAGGACCTTCTGCCCCGCCCTCGCGAGCGCTACTGCGGCCGTCAATCCGCCGGGACCTGATCCGATGACGATGGTATCCCAGCCCATGGACGCTCCGTGCACGCGTCCGGTGCAAGGCGTGCGCCGCACGGTGGATGCGCGGCTTCAGGCCTCGCCGGGCCAGCTTCTCGCATTGTCGCCACAGGTGAGGCAGTCGCGTCGCGTGTGGAGGGAAACGGGCTGTCACGCCGTGATCAACGCCCGCAGCTCCGCATCGAACACGTGGAACGCGCTCTCCTCCGGCCAGGTCGGTGCGCCGTCGAGCAGCTCGCGCGCCTCGATCATCTTGCCCCGATCGATCGCGACGACCGCCGCGCCGTACCGCATCGCCCAGTGCATGAGGGGCGTCGACGACGCGGCCGACATGAGCTTCTTGATATCGGCGCGATCACTCCGATGCGCAAACGCGCGCGCGAGCGCGGCCACCCCACGACGGAGCCGAGCGACACGCATTCGCGCCAGCGGGCCAGCGGCCGGGAGCGGCATGCGCTCGAGCTCCTCGGCCTTCATCAGACCTCGCACGCGATCTCCCTGGAACGTGTCGAGGAGCGCTTCGATGAAGAGCCGCTGCTCGACCGCGGCGTCCCATGCCGGGCCCTTCACCGCGCGATCGAGCGCCGTGCGCGCCGCGTCGACCCACCCGTACGCCGCGTAGGCGGTCGCTGCCATCAGCGGCGCCATCGTCTCGGGGAACATCACGCGCTCGATGGCGGCCTGCCACGTGCCGAGCACGCGCTTCACGTCACCCGACAGGAGCAACCGACGCATTCGCCGCCGCGCCAGGTACGGAGGCACCACGAGCATCGCGACGATCACCGCGCAGGGAAAGATGTAGCGGGGATCCCTCCGGGCCATCTGCGCGACTCCGAACGCGCACAGCGCGCTGATGAGGGTCGGCAGGTGGCGCAGCGGGCGAGGGCTCGGGCTGGAGGAGCCGCCCGAGCCGCTGCCTGGCATCGGCTCCGGCATCAGCCGCCGTCGCTCCCGCTCGACTTCCCCGTACTGATGCCGTGACGCCGCAGGTACCCGCGGACGTGCGCGCGTTCCATCGCCGAGCGCCGCCCGATCTCGCTCACGTTGCCTGCGCACTCCGCGAACAGCGCCGTGAAATACTCGCGCTCGAAGCGCGCCAGCATGTCGCGTTTCGCGTCCTGGAACGTGCGTCCTCGCGTCGGCGTCGAGTCGCTCGACTGGACCATCGGCGCCAGGTGCTGGGCCAGATCGAGCGGGCCCTCCTTGCCGAACGCGAGCGCGACGGCGACGACGTTGCGGAGCTCCCGGACGTTGCCCGGCCAGTCGTGGCGCATCAGGCGCTCGAGGGAGTCGGTCGTCGTGCGTTCGTAGGCTTCCGGGTCGCCGAGGTCGACCATCATGCGCCGGACGAGCGCCGGGATGTCTTCCAGCCGGCTACGCAGCGCGGGGAGCTCGATCCTGAGCTGCGCGACGCGAAAGAAGAGGTCGCTCCGGAACGTCCCCTCGTTCACCTCTCGAACGAGGTCGCGCCTCGTCGCAGCGATGACGCGGACGTTGACTGGCTTGTACAGGTTCGAGCCGACGCTCTTGACGCGCTGCTCCGCGAGCGCCCGCAGGAGCTTCGGCTGGACGTCGATCGGGAGCTCGCCGAGCTCATCGAGGAAGATGGTGCCGCCATCCGCCTCGACAAAGGGTGAAATCCGCCGGTCGACTGCCCCGGTGAAGCTGCCGCGCTCGTGGCCGAAGAGGGCGCTCTCGGCGAGCGAAGCCGGGATCGCGCCGCAGTCGACGACCACGAAGGGCTTGCGGGAGCGCGCGCTCGCCTCGTGGATCGCCTGGGCGACGAGCTCCTTCCCGGTCCCCGTCTCCCCCATGATGAGGACGGAGAGCTCCGTCGGCGCCGTCTTGCGAAGCCTCTCGAAGACCGTCCGCATCCCCGCGCTCTTCCCCACGAGGGGGCCGAACTCCGCCGCATCCGGGACCGAGACCTCCTCGGGGGTGCTCGGCGTGAACTCGAGCACCGTGTCGCCGCACACGAGGCGCGTCGGCTTGAGCAGGTACACCTCGCCCACGCGTGTTTCGCCGAGGAACGTCCCGTTGCGCGATCCGAGGTCGCGCACGCGAACGCCACGCTCGGTGGCGACCAGCTCCATGTGCACGGCGCTGACCTTGCGGTCGTCGAGGACGAGGTCGCACGCCTCGTTGCGCCCGACCACGTTGGTCTCGGGGCCGATCTCGATCTCGAAGACCGGTGACGGCTCGGAGGGCTCCTTGCCGCGCGTGCCGGCCTTCGCGCCGCCCGCGCTCGGCGTGCCCGACGCGCTCGCCACACGGAGCGTGCCGCCGCGGACTTCGAACCGCCCCTTGGCGACGACCGTCGACTCCACGTGAGTCTCAATAACACATGCGGCCCCGGCGCGTCGGCCAAAGCCGGGCTCGTCCTTTACTGCATCGACTTGGAGAAGAACTGCTCGGTCAGCCCCTCGACCGCCGTCGCCACCGCGGAGGTCGTGTAGCTCGTCGGGTTCGGGCCGGAGCTGAGCGGGAGGAAAGCGCGCGTCGCGCCGCGGACGAAGGCCACCTGCGACGGGAGCACCGTGATGAGGTTGCTATTGAGCGGGACCGTGACCGACGCCTGCGCGATGAGGAGCTGCACGAGGGGCTGGAGCTGCTGGGACACGATCGGGTCGGTGTTCACCTGGGCGCGCGCGATGGCTCCCGCCATGAACGCGTTCGGGCGGGTCGACTTCGTCGTCACGAGCGCCCCGGTGCTCGGGATGTACGCGTCCATGTAGCCGCCACCCATCACGTCCCAGAGCGTGTGGACCCCGTTCATCGCGTCGATGGTGTCGTCGGCCCACGCCTCGAACGGCACGTCGAGCACGCTCAGGAACGGGCCGCTGACTCCCCCGTCCTCGAGCGGCGGAAGCATGTTTCCGCCGGCGTCCTTGCCGTTGACGATGGTTACCTGCGTGTTCGAGGTCACGAGGTACTGCGCGCGAACGAGCGCCAGCGCGACGGTCGCCTGCGTGTCGGCGAGGAGCGCGTCGTTCGGCAGGGTCGTGCTGGTCGAAGGGGCGAGCATGTCTTGCGCGCCTCCGCCGCCGTCGTCCTTCGTCGCGATCAACGCGGTGTAGAACATCCCGGTCGTGGGCTCGACCGCGCGCGCGCGCAGGTGGTGGAGCGACGCGGTCGCAGCCGCGAGCCACGTCGGCGCGAGCGGGCTCGTCCGGTTCCTGTTCACCTCGTCGAGGAGTGCGTAGGCGGCGGTCGCGACGTCGGCCGGTGCGTAGGCAATCTGCCCGTCGCTCGAAAGGTTGCCGATGATCCCGTCGGCGACCGGTCCGCTCGAGGCGTGAGCGTCGGTGGGAGCGTGAGCGTCGGTGATCGCGTGAGCGTCGGTGCTCGCGTGCGCGTCGCCATGCGCGTCCGATCGACCGTCTTCCGGCGTGCGAGCGTCGGTCGTGGCGCCCGCGTCGCCCGTCTCGGCGTCGGCGGACCCGTCGCGGTCGGCGTCATGACCACCGTCGTGCCCGGCGTCTTCCCCGGCTCCGCCATCGTCGCCGACGCTCGCCGGCGCGAGGAACCCGAGCGACACGTAGTGCGCCGAATAGATCGCCCGCCCGTAGGTCTCGGCGAGCGTGTCGAACTTGTCGGCGTCGTTGTTCAGCTGGATCGCTCGAAGGCCTTGCGCGATCGTTCGGAGGTGGAAATAGAGCTCGCCCGAATACTCGGTCGGGTTGACGGAGAAGCTCGTCTCGAGCTGGAGGGCGACAGCCTGGAGATCGCTCGCCATGATGCCGTCGATCGTCGTGTCGGCGTACAGCTGCGCGCTCGCGAGGTAGCTGCTCGCCGCGGCGGCGTAGGCGATCGTGTCGTCGAGCGAGTAGGAGACGACGCCCGCCTCGTTGTTGTCGGGCGTGCCGGTGACGCTGCTCCAGCTCGCCGCGGCGCCCTTGCCCGGCGCGAACGCGAACTGGTGGAGGGTCTCCAGCGCGCTCTTCTGGACGCAGAGACCGACCGGATCGGCGTCTCCCGAGAGCTTGCATCTCGTGACCGGCCCGGTCTCCGACACGACCGGGATGTCGAAGTCGAAGTCGTCCGACACGTCGTTGGTGACCGGGATGTACGCGTCGACACCGCCGTCACTCGCGCTTCCGGCCGGACCGGCGACGCAGGCGGCGAACGGCAGTGCGATGAGCAACGGAGGAACGAGCACTGCCAGAAGCCGCATGGCGCGCAACGTAGCAGCCCCGCGAGGCCGAGCCAGCTGTGCCGTACGGGGCGACCGCACTCCGTCAGCGCCGGCGCGACGGTCCTGCGTCCGTGTAGGTCGCGCTCACGGTTGCGCCCACGGTCTCGTGCGCCTCGTCGTCCGCGCTCTCGGAGGGCTGGCTCCTCGGCGACGACCGTCGCGGGAGATCGCCCATGACCTTACAGACGTCGTGCCACGCGTCGAGCGCGTCGATCGCGGACGCGAAGCGGCCATCGCGATCGCGAGCCATCATCTGCGCCAGCATCCGCTCGAGCGCGGCGGGCCAGGTGTCGCCCGTGATCGCCGCGAGAGAGGGCGCCTCGCGATCGAGCTTCAGCGCGATCAGGTTGAGCGCGCTCGACCCCTCGAACGGCAGGCGTCCGGTGAGCATCCGGAACGTCACGGCCCCGAGCGCGTAGAGGTCCGCCCTCGCATCGGCGCGCGCAGAGCCGCGGACCTGCTCCGGCGCCATGTAGGCAAAGCTGCCGAGCGTGGCGTCGAACGCGGTGAGCGAGGAGTCCTTCCGGCCACGCCCGCGGAGCTTCGAGACCCCGAAATCGAGGATGCGCGTGCGCTCGTCGTGCTCGTACTCCGAGGCGCGGGGCGAGGAGAGGTCCCGCTTCTCGACGAAGAGGTTCGCGGGCTTGATGTCGCGATGGATGATGCCCGCCGCGTGCGCGGCCTCGAGGCCGCGAAGCGTGTCATGGACGATCGGCGCGACCTCGGCGAACGAGAGGTACCCCTCGCGCCTCACCCGCTCGTCGAGCCCCTCGCCGTGGAGTCGTTCGAACGCGATCCAGAGCCGCCCGTTCCGATCCTTCCCTGCCCCGAGCACGGCGGCGACGTAGGGCGACTGGATGCGCGAAGCGATCTCGGCCTCTCGCTGGAAGCGCGCCACGAGGTCGGGATCCTCGGCCGCCTTCTCGTGGAGGACCTTCAGCGCGACATCCTCGCCCGACTTTCCGTCGGCCGCATACACCTCGCCCATCGCCCCCTGACCGATGAGGGCGTTGACTTTGTAGTGGCCGCCGACCACGCAGCCAACGAGTGAAGCGGGCTCCGCCGACATGCCGTACCTCGAGATAGGCTACCACCTAAGCCCGGCGAAGCCTGGGTCTTTCTCAATTCTCACGGCGTCCGTCGGCAAGAGCCTCCCTCCTTCCTTCCGTGAGAATTGCAGGGGAGCGCCGCCCCCAGCCGGACGCGAGTCTGCCGCGCGCCGTAGCGCGCGTGTCCCGCCGGCCGATGCGGCAAGAATTCCCTTCTTGGGGAATTCTTGACGAGGTAGGCCGGCGTACACGACAGGTAGGCCGGCGCACACAAACGCCGGGATGCCTGCTAGGGTGCGCGCAGCAGTGAACGCGGAGGACCGATGCGCACCGTGAAAGATGTCGAGGCCTACCTCGAACGAATGAACCGCGCCTTTCAGAGCGTGGCTGGTGCGACCGAGACCTTCCTCGTGAGCAGCGGCGACAACTACCCGCCCGTCGCCCTTCGCGTAGACCCGCCGCTCGTCGTGCTGCGCGTCCGCATCGGCAACGTCCCCGCGGAGCCGCTCGAAGTGTTCCGCAAGCTCCTCGAGCTCAACGCGCGCGAGCTCGTTCACTCCAGCTACGGCATCGACGACGGCGCGATCCTGCTCTCGTCCGCCCTCGAGCTCGAGAACCTCGATTACAACGAGCTCGAGGCGGCGCTCGACGAGATCGACCTCGCCCTCGCGCAGCAGATCCCAGCCCTCGCCGCGCTCTCCAAGCAGTAGACCGCTTCCTCCGCCTCACGCTCAGGCCACGAAGGACCACCCACGATGGGGATTTTCAGCCGGCTCGCGCAGCTCATCAAGTCGAACCTCAACGACCTCATCAGCAAATCGGAAGATCCCGAGAAGATGCTGAACCAGGTCGTCCTCGAGATGAGCAACCAGCTCATCGAGGCGAAGAAGCAGGTCGCCACGTCGATCGCCGACGAGAAGCGCCTCGCCAAGCAGCTCGAGCAAGAGACCGCGAACGCGACCGAGTGGGAGCGGCGCGCGATGATGGCGCTGCGGGCCGGCAACGAGGACCTCGCCAAGGAGGCGCTCGCCCGGAAGAAGGACCACGACCAGCTCGTCGCGACCTATCAGGACCAGTGGTCGAAGCAGAAGGCGGCCGTCGAGCAGCTGAAGCGCGCGCTCCGGATGCTGAACGACAAGATCGAGGAGGCGAAGCGGAAGAAGAACGTCCTCATCGCCCGGAAGAAGCGCGCCGAGGCGCAGAAGTCGATCCAGGAAACGATGAGCGGGCTCCGCGACCAGAGCGCGTTCGAGACCTTCGACCGCATGGCCGGGAAGATCGACCAGATGGAGGCCGAGGCCGAGGCCGCCAGCGAGATCCAGGAGGAGTACACCGGCGATACGCTCGCCTCGCAGTTCTCGCACCTCGAGAAGACCGCGGGAGCGGACGACGACATCCTCGCGCTCAAGCGAAAGATGGGGCTGTTGCCGCCTGAAGAGCTGCCCGCAGCTCCGGCTCCCGCCCGCGTCGAAGCCCCGGCGGCCAAGACGGCCACGCCGAGCGCGACCCCCGCCGAGCAGGACGAGCTCGCAGCGGCGCTCGAAGAGCTCGAGGCGGAGCATCAGGCCGAGCAGCGCAAGATGAGTCGCTGACGACGATGGCCGCACGCGCGGTCCACGCCGAGCGTCTGGACGCTCTGCTCGCGCGCGTCGCCACGGATCCGAACGTCGGCCTCGACGCCGCCGAGGCGCGGAGGCGGCTCGCTGCCAACGGTCCGAACGAGCTCGCGACGCCGCCGGGGCCGGGGACGCTCCGCAAGCTCCTCGCCCAGTTCGCCAACCCGATCGTCCTCACGCTGCTCGTCGCCGCGGTCATCGCGATCGTCGACGGGGCGAGCCGGAAGGACGAGCCGGTCCTCGTGCGCTTCGGCGACGCCATCGCCATCCTGCTCATCGTCGCGCTCAACGCGGTGCTCGGCTTCGTCCAGGAGCGGCGCGCGGAGGCGGCCCTCGAGGCGCTGCAGAAGATGCAGACGCCGCGCGCGCGAGTGCGGCGAGGCGGCGCGGTGTCCGTCGTGTCGGCCGTCGAGCTCGTCGTCGGCGACGTCCTGGAGCTCGAGGCGGGCGACGCCGTTCCCGCCGACGCACGGCTGCTGGAGACCACGACGCTCGCGGCCGAGGAGGCCTCTCTCACGGGCGAGTCGATCCCGGTGGCCAAGGACGCGCGCGCGATCCTGCCGGAGTCCGCGACGCTCGCCGATCGCGTGACGATGCTCTTCGTCGGCACGACGATCATCCGGGGCAAGGGGAGAGCCGTCGTCGTGGCGACCGGCAACGACACGGAGCTCGGCCTCCTCCAGGCGCTCATCCACGGCGCGACGCCGCGCAAGACCCCGCTCGAGAAGAAGCTCGACGTCTTCGGTCAGCGGATTCTCTGGGCGTGCCTGGGCCTCTCGGCGCTCCTCTTCGTCCGCGGCCTCGCGCGGGGCGACAGGAGCTGGCACGTGCTCCTGCTCGAGGCGGTGAGCCTCGCGGTCGCGGCGATCCCGGAGGGGCTGCCCGCCATCACCACGATCACCCTCGCCCTCGGCATGCAGCGCATGGCGAAGCGCGGCGCCCTCGTGCGAAAGCTCTCCGCCGTCGAGACGCTCGGGTCGGCGACGGTGATCTGCTCCGACAAGACAGGGACGTTGACGCAGAACGAGATGAACGTGCGCGAGGTCTTCGTCGCCGGGATGTCGTACTCGGTCGACGGCGTCGGGTACCAGGGGACGGCGACCTGGACGGACGCGCGGCGCCGCACCGTCACCAGCTTCGAAGGGGCGCTCGGGCAGCTCCTCGCGAGCGGCGCGCTGTGCAACGACGCGAAGCTCGCGGAGGTGAAGGGGCACCTGTGCGTCGTCGGGGACCCTACCGAAGGGGCCCTCCTGGCGCTCGCCGCCCGGGGTGGAATGCATCGGGACGCGCTGCTCATCGACCTCGAGATCGTCAAGGAAATGCCCTTCGACAGCGACCGCAAGCGAATGACGGTCGTCACACGGACACACGTCACGGGCGCTGTGCTCGTCGCGCACACGAAGGGGAGCGCCGACATCCTGCTGCCGCTGTGCACCATGCACGCGGCGGGCGGCGGCGTGACGCCGCTCGACGACGAGGGGCGGCGGACGATCCTGGCGGAGGTCGAGCGGATGAGCGCCGCGGCGCTGCGAGTCCTGGCGATCGCGCGGCGCGAGCTCGTGGACGGGATGCCGGAGGACGCGAAGCTCGAGGAGCAGCTGACGTTCCTCGGTCTGGTCGGGATGATCGACCCGCCGAGGCCCGGCGCGAGGGCCGCCGTTCGCGCGTGCGCCGACGCGTTCGTCCGCGCCGTGATGATCACGGGCGACCACAAGCTCACGGGGGTCGCCATCGCGCGCGAGATCGGGCTCTGGGGGCCGGGCGCGCTCGCGCTCACGGGGGAGGAGCTCGAAGCGCTCTCGGATGAAGCGCTCGACGCCCATGTCCAGAAGGTGAGCGTCTTCGCGCGCGTCACGGCCAGCCAGAAGCTCCGCATCGTGAAGTCGCTCAAGCGGTGCGGCGACGTCGTCGCGATGACCGGAGACGGCGTGAACGACGCCCCCGCGCTGCGCGAGGCGGACATCGGGGTCGCGATGGGCCGCTCGGGGACCGACGTCGCCCGCGAGGCCGCCGACATGGTCATCGCCGACGACGACTTCGCCTCGATCGTCCTGGCCGTGCGCGAGGGGCGCGCCATCTACCAGAACATCCAGAAGTTCATCTTCTTCCTCCTCTCGAGCAACGCCGGGCTGCTCATCGCCGTCTTCGCCGCGTCGTTCATTCCCGGCCTCACGCCGCTCACGCCGCTCATGATCCTCTGGATCAACCTCGTCACGAACGGCCTCCCGGCGCTCGCGCTCGGCATCGACCCGCCCGACCCGTCGCAGATGCAGGAGGCGCCGCGCGCGCCGTCGTCCGGGCTCCTCGGCAAGCGGGAGTACCTCGGCATCGTGGTCGTCGGCATCTGGATGGCGGGCGCGGCGCTCGTCGCCTACGAGTGGCGCTGGCAGCCGGCCACGCTCGCGCTCCTGAAGGGTGAGGGAGCGAGCTACGCAGGCCGCGCGGTCGCGTTCTCGCTCCTCGCGCTCAGCCCGCTGTTCCACGCGGCCAGCTGTCGGTCGCCGACGACATCCATCTTCAAGCTCGTCCCGCTCGTGTCGCGGCCGCTCCTCGTCGCCGTCGGCCTGAGCGCCGCCGTCCATCTCGTCGTCTTCATCCCGGCGCTGCAGCCCGTGTTCCGCACGTTCACGATGAGCCTGCAGGAGTGGGCGCTGCTGCTCGCGCTGTCGGCGTCCATCGTTCCCGTCGTGGAGGTCCTGAAGCTCCTGCAGCGGCGGAGCCTGCTCGGGGCGGACCTTGCGCCGAGCACGCGGCGGTCGCTGACGTGAGGGCGTAGCGCACGACCCGACCTCGACCTCGACCCTGCGGAGCTTTCTCGTTTCAAGGCCGGGTGGCCCCCGGGGATCTCTCCCCGGGGGCTCCCACAGATCCGGACGTGCGGAATTCCCGCATCCGGCTCCTCAGAGCGAGGGTTCGCTACGTGCCGTACCGGTGCATGATGCGTGGCTCCGGGAGGGGCCATCGATCCAGCAACGCGGCCATGCGTGACCAAGTGAAGGGACGGTGGGAGCGGCGACGGAGCCACTTCCACCAGACCTGCTTCACCTCGTAGGAGAAGCGCCCGATCGCGGCGTTGTTCGCCGTGACCGCGAAGTACGCGTAGTGCCCGCGTAGCTTCCGCGCCAATCCTTGCTGCTGCGCTTGAAGCGGGTCGTGCCGGTGCAGTCGGCACCACTCCTTCACTCGGCGAAGCGCGCGACTGAAACTGTCTTTGGCCGTTCGTCGCTTCACGACCGGGCGACCGGCTCGCGACCGGGCCCAGTGGTGGGTGAAGCCGAGGAAGTCGAAGCTGTCGCCTCCACTGTCGTCGCCTCCGGAAGGAGGGTCCCACGGTGGACGCGCAAACTTCAGCATCCGGGTCTTCTCCGGGTGCAGCGTCAGACCGTACTTGCCGAATCGCTTCGGAAGCACTTCGAAGACACGCTTCGCGTCGTCCTCCCTCTCGAAGACGAAGACCATGTCGTCGGCATAGCGTACGAGGCTTGCTCGGCCCGAGAGCCGAGGTTGCACCTCACTAGCAAACCACACGTCCACGACCTCGTGCAGGAAGACATTCGCGAGCAGCGGCGAGATGACCCCGCCCTGCGGCGTGCCGACGCCTGGGTACGAAAGCTCCAGACCTTCGAGCACGCCCGCGTTCAGCCACTTGCCGATGAGGCGTAGCAGCACGCCATCACGTACCCTGCGGCTCACGACCTGCCGGAAACGCTCGTGGTCGACGGTGTCGAAGAACTTCCTGATATCGACCTCGACGACCCATCCGCCGCGCATCCCCATGATGCTGTCTCTCAGGGCGTCCAGCGCTTGGTGCGCCGATCGTCCTGGCCGGAAGCCGTACGAGAAGGGTGCGAAGTCCTGCTCGTAGATCGGCTCCAGCAGCATCACCACCGCGCGCTGCAGGACCTTGTCCTCGAAGGTTGGAATGCCGATGGGCCGCGTCTGCGACCCATCTGCCTTCGGGATGTGGACCCGCCGCACGGGCGGCGCTCGGTACGTGCCGGACTTCACGCGCGTGAGGAGCCGCTCGAGGTTCTCCTCGAGATGCTCCGCGTACTCGTGCGCGCTCTGTCCATCCACGCCCGGGGCGCCGTCCTTGCGCGTCCGACGGTAGGCCTCGCGCATCCACGCGAGATCCAGGTGATGAGCGAGCGTCGTGAACGCCAGCTCCGGCGCGTCGTGCGCCAGCTTTGCTATCCGCTGCAGTTTCGTTGAGATCTCCACGACCGAGCTCGACGTCTCGTTCATCGTTCCCTCCAGCGGTTCCTTGCTCCGACGCCGCCCTTTGCTCCACCGGGTCCCTTGGGACGGTTCCCCGGCTTCCTCGCTCGTACTGCGGCGCTCCGACTTCTTGCGTCCCGGGTGGCTCGGCTCTTCGCCTCGCTTCCCCGTTCCGGCCAACTGCGCCGGAGACGCAAGATCTCCCAGGTTCCTGGGTAACCCTTGCGTACGTGCCACGAGCCGCGGACCCCGGTCGGGCGCGCGAGTCAGGACCCCGGGCCTACGCCCTGTGTTTCGACTCCCACGCTGTTGCCTTCCGCGGTCCCAGCCGCGTCGGCCCGAACGACGACCCTCTTTCGGGGCTTACCTCGTGGCCCACATGCCCGCTGTCTACGCTTCGCAGCCGCCCTCACGGAACGTCCACGCAAGACTCGCTTCCCGGTGGCGGTCCTCTGCCTTGCCGGACGGGACTTTCACCCGCGGGTCACTTCGAGAGGTTTCTGCTCGCTACATGGCTTCCTCCTCTCCCAGGCTTTGCCTGGCGCAATG
>Ga0302279_10000157_pt1 | contig 97144 bp, 83 predicted proteins | sample III_Bog_N3_3_FD_194541 | JGI IMG/M metagenome (GOLD analysis project Ga0302279, IMG submission 194541) | Peat permafrost microbial communities from Stordalen Mire near Abisko, Sweden - III_Bog_N3_3 | ecosystem: Environmental > Terrestrial > Soil > Wetlands > Peat | place: Sweden: Abisko...
ACTCGCCGCGGCGCTCGGGTTGGCTGCGGCATTCCGGTATCTCACCTTGCCGGCGCGCGGGCTGGCGTCGATGCTGGTGGTCGCCGCCGTCGCCCACGCCTGCGCGGGCCACGCGGGCGCGAACGGCATCGGCTGGCTGGTGCCGACGATGGCGGTGCACGCGCTGGCCACCGGCCTGTGGGCCGGCAGCGTGTTCGCAGCGGCGCTGACCGTCCTGCGTGGCAGGCCCGACGCGATCGATGTCGCCCGCTACGCGCGCAAGCTGTCCTCGCTGGCCACCGCGGCGTTGGCGGCAGTCGCCGTGACGGGCGTGGCAAGCGCGTGGCATGGCCTGGGGGGATCGCTGGCGCCGTTGGCGGCAAGCATGTCGTCCTGGGGTGGCGTGCTCGACGTCAAGCTGGCATCGGTGGCACTGGCCATCGCGCTGGGCGGCTTCAACCGGTTCATCGTAATGCCGTCGCTGCCCGGATCATGGCCACGTTTCACGCGCGTGCTGCGCATCGAGGCCGTCGTGCTGTGCGCGGCCCTGGTGGCCGCCGCATGGCTGGCCAACGGCGAGCCGCCGGCGATCTGATCAGTCCGCGCCGTCCGCCGCGGACTGCACGACGGCGCGCTTGAGCTCATCGACGGTATAGCCCTGCTTGAGCAAGGCCTCGCGCAGCCACGCCGGATGCTCGCCCTGGCCGTCCCAGGTCTGGCCGCTGACCGGGTGGCGGTAGCGGATCGGGAGCGATCCCTGCGGGGGTGCCGGCGGCGCGGGCGGCAGCGGGCCGCGCAATTCCTGCGGCGTGATGTTCCAGAATTCGACGAGCTTGCGCACGGTGCGCAGCGCCGCGAGCTTCTCGGGAGGGTAGTCGTCGTCTTCGAGTTTCATCGGCCGGCGGCAGGAGCCCAGGATGGCGGCGAGACGGGTCGGCGCGTGACGCGACCGATTGCCGAGCGCCAATAGTAGCGCCCCCGTGAGTCATGCAGGGATCGCTTGCCTGCTCGACCGTGGACGACGTCCTAGACTGCGGGGATCGTCCACCCGCCGGCGCGTTCGCCGACATTCGCATGAGACTCGTTGCCGCCCTCCGTCGCTCGATCGCATCGGCCGCCGTGCTGCTGGCCGCCGACGCCGCCTTCGCCGCCACGCCCGCGGTGCCCGTGCCGGCTGCTTCGGCGCCCAGCCCGGTGCTGTCGGACGCCTGTCCCGCGCAATTGCCGGTCAGCCAGACCGTCGCCGAACCGATCGCGGGCTGGACGCCGATGAACCAGCAGGGCAGCTACCCTTTCCAGCGCGTGGCGCTGCATCCCGGGCCCCCCGTCGACGGCGACCTCATCGTGCCGACCTTCGAATACAGGGGGCAGGCCGGCTTGCACGATGGCTGGGACCTGCCGCACCGCGAGGGCGGCTACTGGCTGACCTGCGCCTACGTCAATACGACGGCCACCGTCACCCGCAAGCTGGCGGCCGATGTCGACTTCTGCCAAGCCGACTACGACGGCCGCTTCATGACGCTGGTGGTGCGCCACTGGTCGTGCGGCGTCAAGCGCACGATGCCGGCCTCCGCGTGGGCGAAGCCCGCGGCCAAGGCGGTCAAGCCTGCGGCGAAGGCGGCGACGACGAAGCGGAGCGAGTAAAAGCCAGAGCGAGCGCCTGGTCGCTGCCAATCGCCTCGACGACGGGCGCCGCCTCGCGGCCAACCTCGCCCAGCATCTCCTTGAGCTCGTCGCCCTGCAGCACCTCGCAGCTGAGCAGCGCCTGCGCCATCGCGTCGAGGCGGGGGCGCTGCGCCTTCAGCAACGTTCGGCAGGTGGCCTGCGCCTGTTCGAGCAGCGTGCGCGCTTCCTTGAGCACGGCGGCCTGGATGTCCGGCCCCAGCAGTTCCTTGGGAATGCCGCCGACGCTCAGCAGGCCAAAGGTTTCCGAGAAGCCCAGCGAGCCCACCATCTCGATGGCCAGTTCGGAGGCGCGCTTCAAGTCGTCCGACGCGCCGCTGGACACGCTGTCGAGCACCAGCAGTTCGGCCTCGCGGCCGCCCAGCATCATCGCCAGCCGGCTCACGAGCTCGTTCTGCTTGTACAGCGGGTCCTCGGTGTCGCGCGTCATGTAGGTGACGCCCAGCGCCTGGCCGCGCGGCTCGATGGTGACGCGCTCGACCAGCCCCGCGCCGGTCCAGTGGCCGATCATCGCGTGGCCGGCCTCGTGGTACGCGAGGCGCACGCGCGTGCCCTCGGTCAGCAGCGCCTTGACCGGCGAGATGTCGCCGCCCAGCAATTGCGTCTCGATGGCGCGCAGCACGTGGTCGGCGGTGACCGTGGCCGCGCCCAGTTCGGCAGCGGTCGATGCGGCCTTGTTGACGATGTTGGCGATGTCGGCCGGCGTCAGGCCCGGCGTCATGCGCGCCAGTGCGGCACTGTCTGCGGTGCCGTCTGACGTGACCTTGGACAGGTACAGGTCGAACAGCTTCGCGCGCTCGGGCAGCGTGGGCTTGGCCAGGCGCACCAGCATGTCGAAGCGGCCGGGGCGGCGCATCGCCTCGTCGATGTTGTTCTCGTGGTTGGTGGCGGCGACGACGACGACGTTGTCCATCGCCTCGAAGCCGTCCATCTCCACCAGCACGCGGTTGATGATGCGGTTCATCTCCGATTCCGCGCCACCGCCTTCGGAACCGCGCGAGCGCTTGCCGATGCCGTCCACCTCGTCGATGAACAGCACGCAGGGCGCGTTCTTGCGCGCGAGCTTGAACAGCGCCTTGACCTTGGCGACGCCCGCGCCGTAGTACGTGGCGGTGAAGTACGAGCCGTCGACCGCGATGAAGTTGGCCTTGCTCTCGCCGGCCAGTGCCTTGGCCAGCAGCGTCTTGCCGGTGCCCGGCGGACCGACCAGCAGCACGCCGCGCGGCGCGGCGGCGCCCAGCTTCACGTAGGCCGACGGATCGCTCATGAAGGCCTTGACGCGGTTGAGCGCGGCCTTGGCCTCGGCGTTGCCGATGGCGTCGTCGAACTTGATCTCGGGGCGCTCGGACAGCGTCGAGGCGGCGCCGCCCACGCCAGTCTGCAGGCGCATCAGCACGAAGAAGCCGACGCCCATCGTCGCGATGATGATCAGCGGCGAGACGACCGCGCCCAGCAGGTCGAGCAGGTGCTGGCTCCTGGTGCGCGGATCGACGTCCACGCCCACCAGCGCAAAGCCTTGCGCGGCGCTGCGTTCGGCGAGCTTGTCCAGCGCGGTGCCGGCGCAGCCGAGCGCGGTGCATCCGGGCACCGTGACGCTGGCCTTCGCACCGCTTCTGAGCGTGTACAACACCAAGCCGGGATGGCCGTTGGCCAGCGCGACCGTGGCCACCTGGCCGGCGTCGGCCGCCTTGATGAGCTCAGAGACGTTGCGCTGGTTGGCGAGCCACGCCTCGGGCGCCTTCTCGAACTGCAGCATCTCCGGGCTCTTGCGCGCGTTCGTTTCGCGCGTGGCTTCCTGCATCAGCAGCGCGAAGCCCGCGACCACCAGCAGCACCGACAGCACGGCGATGGGGACGCGGGAATTGGCGCGGGCGCGCTTGACGAGTTTCTGGAGGGCGGTCATGGTGGGAAGCCTTGCGGCAAAAGCAGTCCGCGGCATGAGGCGATGCCGTGCCTCCATTGGAGCGCGACCCGTTTCAAAGTTCCAGCGAAAAAGGGCGTTTCCGACCCCTCAGATCGGCGTCGAACAGACACCGGGAATTTCTACTGGACGGCATCGTGTCGACGTTCTCGCGAGCCCGCCATCGCGTGCACCAACACGCGCACAAATGCACGGCGGCGTGCCGCCACGTCCACAGCCGCGTGACGCGCGACTGCAATCGGCAAATCGCTGGCCGCGGTCATCGCGAAGTCACACGCAAGACGCCCGCCGCGCGCTACATTGAGCTCGACCGCCCGGCATTCGCGCGGAAACCACTTCGAGGAGAACGACATGGGTTTGCTGGATTCGATCGTCGGACAGGTGAGCGGCGCGCTGGAGGGCAGCGTGCCTGCCGGCCAGGTGCACCCGGGGCTGATGGACGTGGTCTCGACGTTGGTCACGCAAGGCGGCGGACTGCAGGGCCTGATCGGCCAGTTCGAGCAGCAGGGCCTGGGCCACGTCGTGGCGTCGTGGGTGGGCAATGGCGAGAACCTCGCGATCACGCCGGACCAGGTGCAGGCCGTGCTCGGCGAGCCGCAAATCGCGGCCGTCGCGGCCAAGCTGGGGCTGTCGCCCGCGGACGTCACCAACCAGCTCGCCGGGCTGCTGCCGCACGCCGTGGACTCGGTGACGCCGGCCGGTGCGGTGCCCGAAGGCAACCTGCTGAGCGAGGCGATGAACGCGTTCAGCGCGTTGCGTCGCTAGGCAAACTTCGCGACCAGGTCGACGCTGTCGCGCCGCCCCAGCGCGTCAAAGTGCTGCGCCAGCCAGCGGCTCGCGCTCGCGCGGCCGAGCTGGTGCAGCGTCGCGAAGAACTTGTCGTTGACGGCCAGCCGCGTGTCGCCGGCCAGGTGTTCGAGTTCGGGGCCTGCCTCGATCAGGTGGAAGCGCGGCTCGGGTTCGTCGCCGCTCCAGCGACGCGGCAGCCAGCGGTGCCACGGGCGCCGCGCGCGCTGCCCGCGCTCGCGCACGATCGCCTGCATCTCGCGCCGGAAGGCCGCGGTGAACGCGATCTCGGCCACGCGAGCGTGCAGATCGCGCGCGGTGTCCGAAGCCTGTGTCGGCGGCCATTCGAGCGCCGACAGCAGCACCAGCAGGGTGTCTCGCGAGCGCGCGCCCTGCAACAGCGGAAACACCGCCGGATTGGCGGAGTAGCCGCCGTCCCAGTAGGTCTGGCCGTCGATGCGCGGCGCGTGGAACACCGTGGGCAGGCAGCCCGAGGCCAGCACCGCGTCCACGCTCAGCTCGCGCGCGCCGAACAGGCGCAGGCGGCCCGAGTTGGCGTGCGTGGCCGCGACGAACAGCCGGAACGGGCAATGTCGCCGCAGCCGCTCGAAGTCGACCTGCTCGTCCAGCAGTTGGCGCAACGGGTTGACGCCCAGGGGATTGAACTGCGCCGGCGTCACGTAGTGCGCCCACGCCATCCACAGCTTGACGGCCGGCGCGAGGCGCACGCCGCCGTCGAGGTCCTGCCGCGTGACATCCAGCGGCATCGTGTCGGCCAGGGCCGTCCAGAAGCGGCGCAGCGCGGCGCGCGCGCCGTCGCGGCCGCCGGCCATCCATCCCTGCGCCAGCACCACCGCGTTCATCGCGCCGGCGCTGGTGCCGCTGACGCCGTCGAACGCGCCGCGGCCGTCCTCCAGCAGCGCGTCCAGCACGCCCCAGGTGAAGGCGCCATGCGCGCCGCCACCTTGGAGTGCCAGGTTCAGCAGGCGGGGCGTGGTCATCGTCGGGGGCGGTGTCGGGCCATGTGGTCCATCTTCACCGACCGGCGCGTGCCCGCTGGTTTCGTTGGGTATTGCCGCGATTTGTGGTCGGCATGCCACGGTCGCGCGACGTTGCCCTTGAAATGATTGATGGAAAACCCTTATAACCAAGCCCGCGTCTTACGGATGCCTGACGCCCGCGGCCTTGCGCGCGCACGGGCGTCATCAAAACAATGGGAACGTCGATGTTCGTCTCCTTCGTCCGGCTCGCGCCGGCGATCGCTGCCGGCCTGGCCGCGGCCAGCGTGTTCGCGCAGCCCGGCGGCAGCAATGGTCCGCAGGTGATGGGATGGGTGCCGGCCTACGGCATCGACGCCTCGCTGAAGGCGCTCGTGACGACGCCGCAGGCTGGCCAGGCCTTGACGCGCCTGGGCCTGCAGCTGTGGAACCCGAGCGCCGACGGCAAGGGCGTGGTGCTGGCACCCGTCAATGCCACCGGCAAGCCGGTGACGGCCGCGAGCATCCACCAGCTGACGCACTGGGCGCGCAGCCACGGCGTGCAGCCGCTGTTGACGGTCTACAACAACTCCCAGGTGGTCAACCGCTGGGACTGGCAGTGGGCGCGGCGCGCATTCGTGGAGCATCCGGACGACTTCAGCGCCGCGCTGGTCGCGGCCGTCGAGCAGTGGGACCTGGACGGCGTCGACCTCGACCTGGAAGGCGAAGGAGATTTCAGCGCCGACCGCGCCGCCTACGCCACTTTCGTGCACCAGCTCGCCGCGGCCTTGAAGGCGCGGGGCAAGCTGCTGACCGTCGACAGCTTCCACAGCCCGTGCGACAACGCGCCCAACATGCGCTGGTGGAGCGACTGGGTGGGCGACGTCGCCACCATCCACAGCATGGGCTACGCCGACCTCTACGAAGGCAGCAAGGCCACGTTCACGCCCGAGGGCCGACCGGTGTGCGAGAACGGCGCCGCGCTGTTCCGCTACAGCTGGCAGCTGGACTATGGCGTCAAGGCCGGCTATCGCCGCGACCAGATCGTGATGGGCATGCCCACGTGGGTCGACGCCTGGGGCTCGGGCGGCATCGGGCCCGGCGTGGTCGACCACCTGCGCGAGCTGCGCGCGCTCGGCGCGGGCGTCGGCCTGTGGGACATGCAACTGCCCGCCGCCGGCTGGAACAAGCCAGCCACGTGGGACGCTGTGCAGTCGCTGCGCCGCCCCGGCAACCCGGTAGCACGGCACATGCCGGTCGGTGAACGCGGCGTGCTGCACGACGCGATGGCAACGTCCGAGCGCGCCCAATCGCTCGCGCGCTTGGGTTCGACGGCCGCGGCAACGCACTGAGCTTTCGGCCGCAGACGGCGACGGCGCCCGCAGGCGCCGTCGTCGCTTCGACGCGAGGCCGGATCAGCGGCGATCGTGATCGTGGTCGCGATCGTCGTGGCGCTCTTCGCGGCGGTCGTCATGGCGTTCGTCGCGGTGTTGCTCGACGACTTCGTGGTGTTCCACCGGACCGTAGCCGTGCCAGTGGTCGAAGCGGTGGTCGTTGGGGTAGTGCTGCACGTAGCGGTCGTGCACCCAGCGTTCCTGGACGAAATACACCGGCTGGCCGCAGGCGCCGTAGGCGGCGCAGTGGTGGCGCCAGTCGCGCTGGTAGGCATCCGGCACGTACAGGTAGATCGGGCGCTGGTGGACAGCCACCGGCGACGGCGCGATCACCACGGGCTGATCGTAGACGACCGGCGGCGGCACGAAGGCCGGGCCCGGGACGCCGATGTCGACGCGTCCGTAGACGCCCGGCACGTTGATGTTCAGGCCGACGCCCACGGAAACCTGGGCCTGGGCCGCGCCGGCGGCGATGGCCACGAGGGCAGCGACGGCGATGTGGATCTTCTTCATGGTGTGTCTTCCTTCTTGTGTCGGCTCGGGAGTGAGGATCATCTGCCGCAGCCACTTCCCATTCCCAAGAAGTGCTTCGGCGCGAGCTTGCTGATGAAACGGCATGCGCGACCGGGCCGTTGACGGGGACAAGGTAATCGATCTTTACAAAAGGTTCGCGACTGCGCGTCCGGGCGGGCTCATCGCGCCTCGATGCTTGGCATCCTGAGCGTAGTCGCAGGAATGACCGCAAGGGGACGCCTCGACGGAATCCGGCGAGAACCTGGCCTAATCCCGCCAAATGTGGGAGAATCGCAGGCTCGACCCCTCGCAGCTTTTTCAAGACCGGATCCAATCATGGGCAACAAGATCGTTACCGAAGCCGACCGCAAGGCCACCCCGCGTCCGGCGCTGCCGATCGGCGTCACCGCCACCACCGGCAAGGGCCAGAAGCGCAGCCTCGAGCGCGGCGCCCACACCCGCAGCAAGAAGAATCCGGGCAAGCGCGCCCGCCAAGGCTGATCGACGCGCCGGTCCAAGTGACCGGCCTCGACGGGGCTTCTAGCGCATGCGCGCACGCCCGCCCCTCTTCGCCGCATCGGCGTGACCAGGAGCCTTCGGGCTCCTTTGTTCGTTCCGCCGCACCATGCTTCGCATCACTGAACTGCGCCTGCCGCTCGATCATCGCGAGGACGCCCTGCGTCCGGCGATCGCGGCGCGCCTGGGCATCCGTGACGCGGACCTGAAGTCGTTCACCGTCTTCAAGCGCAGCTACGATGCGCGCAAGAAGACGGCCATCGTGCTGATCTACACCATCGACTGCGAACTCGCGGTCGACGAAGCGGCCGTGCTCGCGCGCTTCGCGGGCGATCCGCATGTGCGCGACGCGCCCGACACCAACTACAAGTTCGTCGGCCGCGCCGCGGACGGCTTCTTCGAAGGCGCCGGCAGCACGCGCCAGCGGCCCGTGGTCGTCGGCTTCGGCCCGTGCGGCATCTTCGCGGCGCTGATCCTGGCGCAGATGGGCCTGCGCCCCATCGTGCTGGAACGCGGCAAGGAAGTGCGCGAGCGCACCAAGGACACCTGGGGCCTGTGGCGCCAGGGCAAGCTCGATCCGGAGTCCAACGTGCAGTTCGGCGAGGGCGGCGCCGGCACGTTCTCCGACGGCAAGCTGTGGAGCCAGATCAGCGACCCGCGGCATCTCACGCGCAAGGTGCTCGCCGAATTCGTCAAGGCCGGCGCGCCCGAGGAAATCCTCTACGTCGCCAAGCCGCACATCGGCACCTTCCGGCTGGTGAGCATGGTCGAGAAGATGCGCGCGGACATCGTCGCGCTCGGCGGCCAGATCCGCTTCGAGCAGCGCGTCGTCGACCTGCTGATCGAGGGCAAGGGCGAGCACAGGCAGGTGCGCGGCCTGACGCTCGCGTCCGGCGAGGAACTGCGCAGCGACCACATCGTGCTGGCGCTGGGCCACAGCGCGCGCGACACCTTCGCGATGCTGCACGAGCGCGGCGTGCGCATGGATGCCAAGCCGTTCTCGATCGGCTACCGCATCGAGCACCCGCAAGGCCTGATCGACCGCGCGCGCTTCGGCCCGAACGCGGGCAACCAGATCCTGGGCGCCGCCGACTACAAGCTGGTGCACCACGCCAGCAACGGCCGATCGGTCTACAGCTTCTGCATGTGCCCCGGCGGCACGGTGGTGGCGGCGACGTCCGAAGAGCACCGCGTCGTCACCAACGGCATGAGCCAGTATTCGCGCAACGAGCGCAACGCCAACGCGGGCATCGTCGTGGGCATCGATCCGCAGGACTATCGCCAGGACGGCGGGACCGGCGGCATCGTGAACCCGCTGGACGGCATCGCGTTCCAGCGTCTCTGGGAATCGCGCGCCTACGAGCTGGGCGGCGGCGGCTACCTGGCGCCGGGCGCGCTGGTGGGCGACTTCGTCAAGCGCCAGCGCTCGTCGGGCCTTGGCAGCGTGCAGCCCTCGTACAAGCCGGGCGTGCACCTGACCGACCTGCAGGAAAAGGGCCGCGGCAGCCTGCCCGAGTACGCGCTCGACGCGATCCGCGAGGCGCTGCCGGCCTTCGAGCGCCAGGTCAAGGGCTTCTCTCTGCCCGACGCGGTGCTCACCGGCGTGGAGACCCGCACGTCGTCGCCGCTGCGCATCCCGCGCGGCAAGGACTACCAGAGCCTGAACGTGCGCGGCCTGTATCCGGCCGGCGAAGGCGCGGGCTACGCCGGCGGCATCATGTCGGCAGGCGTCGACGGCATCGAGGTGGCCGAGGCGCTGGGCGCCGCGTTGCTGGCGTCCTGAGCTTTCGGCCTACGACGCGACCACCGTGATGGTCGCCACCGCGCCGGCCAGGCCTTGCGAGTCCTTGACCGTGACCTTGAGCGCATAGCTGCCCTTGACGGCCTTGGCCCAGGCGAGCACGCCGGCGCTGCCGAGCGTCATGCCGCTGGGCGCGCCGGTCATCGTGTAGGTCATCGAGTCGCCGTCGATGTCGATGCCCACGAGCGTGGCCTTGAGCGCCGCGCCGACCTTGACCGAGATGGTGCTCGACGCCAGCGTCGGCGCGTGGTTGACCTTGATCACCGTCAGCGTGTACTTGCCGCTGGCCGACTTGCCCGCGCTGGTGGCGGCGGTCGCGGTGAACGTGTAGCTGCCGGCCACGGGCGAGGCCCAGTTGACGTAGCCCACCGAATTGACGGTCAGGCCGGCGGGCGCGCCGGACAGCGCGTAGGTGGTCGTCACGCCAACCGGCGCAGTGATGTTCAGCGACGCGGTGAACGCCGAGCCGGTCTGCGCCGACAGGGCCGCGCCAGGAACGGTCGGTGCGACGGCGACCGGCGCCGGCGTCGCTGTGGTGGTCGTGACGGTCGCGTCCGTGGCCAGCAGGTTGAGCAGCGCGGTCGCGTTGGGCGTGCCCCAGCCGGTGACGGTGTCGTAGCCCTTGGCGGCCACGCACGAGACGCAGCTGCCGTCGTTGCCGTCCACGATGTCGGCAAAGGCCGAGGCGTAGGTGCTGGCCGTGCCCGCGATGGTCTTGTAGATCGTGTTGTGGAAGTCGCCCAGCACGGCCTTGGACGCGAGCACGCGGCGCGCGTTGGCCACGGCCACCAGGCCGGCCCATTGCGGCACGCCGATGCTGGTGCCGCCGTAGGCGTTCCACGAGGTCGTCGTCGAGCCCTTCTCGGTGAGCGCGACGTACTGGCCGGTGTTGGGGTTCGCGTTGAACGCGACGTCGGACACCGCGCGCATCTTCGCGGCGCCCAGGCCGGGAACGACCGTGCCCGACTGCCACGCCGGCAGCGCCTCGTACGCGCTGACGCCGCCGCCCGAGCTGGCCCAGGCCGATTCGGTGCGCGTGCCGCTGCCGTTCCACTGCAGGCTGGTGCCGCCGACGGCCAGCACGTGCGGCGAGACCGCCGGCCAAAGCGCCTGGGCGCCGTCGTCGCCGGCCGACGCGATGTAGGTCATGCCGGTGGTCGTGAGCGTCGCATCGCTGGCGGTGACCCAGCTGCCTTCGCTCGCGCCGAAGCTCATCGAGACGACGCCCGCACCCATCTTGTTGGCCAGCGCGATGCCGCCGGTCAGGTTGTTGCTGTTGGAGTCGGTCACCTCGATCAGCACGATGCGCGCGAGCGGCGCGATCGCATGGGCCCATTGCACGTCGAGCGCGATCTCCGCGATCCAGTTGGCGTTGTAGGCGGGGGCCGTGGCGAGCAGCGCGGCCTTGCTGTCGGTGTAGGCGACCGAGAACGTGCAGGTCGAGCCCGCCTTGGCCAACGGCAGCGCGGACGTCGCGGTGAGCGCGACGCTGGTGCAGCCCGGCAGGCCGAACTTGGTCGAGAACTTCGTCAGGTCGGCGTAGGCGTTCGGATGGTCGTACGAATCGATGACGTAGATCGTCTGGCCGGCGCCCAGCGCGGCGGCGTCGGTGGCGGACGGCGTCGTGCCGACCGCGGGCAGCACCGGCAGGCCGTACGCCGCGCGGATCTGCGCCGGCGTGTAGACGGCCGAGGTGACCACGACGGCGGCGGGAATGGCGCTGACCGAGGCGATGCGTGCGCGCCGCGCGTTGGCCAGGTCCGCGGGCGTCAGGCGGGAGGTCGACACGCCGGCATCGATGGCGAACGCATGCGGCGGCAAGCTGGCAGAGGCGCCGTTGCCGTCGGCATCGACGTCGCCGGGCTCGTCGAGCTGAGCGGCGGCCATGTGGAAGGTGGGCAGCGCATCGACGCCGGCGAACGACGCGCCGCCCGCCGACGATGCGGCCTGCGCCGTCGCCGCCGGGGCTGCGGCCGGCGCGGACGCTTGGTCGCCGCCACCGCCGCAGGCCGTGAGGGCGGCTGCCGCCAGGCACGACAGGAGCGTCGCGAAGCGAACGGGGGACAGCGAGGCTGCGAAACGATGCGAGGTCATGCCGGAATCCTTCAGCGAGCAAGGCGTCGGCAGGGGCATCGAGGGCAGGCAATCGGAGGCGCGGCAAGGCGTCCCCGACCGGCACGCCATCACGCCGGGACTGCCGGGTGTGGACAAGCAGCTTGTGAGGGCTGCCAGGCGCTGTTGCTGGAGCGACGATCCGCGGTCTTTTGCGGTCGGGCGCCACGGCAGAGCAGCGAGTGCGATGAGTCAGGAGATCTCGACTCCAAGTCAGGAGATCTGGACGCCATCGTAGCGATTGCCTGACACGTTGCCGGGAATTCCCTACACCGAATCGGCGCCCGCCCTCGAATCCGTCACACACGCCGCGATCAAGTCTTCGGACGCGGAATTTGCCGGCGGACGCACGCTACGTGGCACGGCCCCGAACGGATGCATGCCAGCGTGCCTGGAACGGTTAACGAATCCTTTGCATCCGGAAGCATTTCACGCGACGTAATGAACTTGCCAGCACAGGTTCGACGACGCGGCCCGCGTCGCGATCCTGGTGCCCAGCGGCACATCACAAGCACCAGGAGCAAAGACATGCATCTCGATCGATCCTTCCTTCGCCGCACCACGCCCGTCGTGGCCGCAGCCCTGCTGGCCATGACCGGCAGCGCGTTCGCCTCCAGCCACCGCGAGGCGCCGTTCATCACGACGTCGCCCAAGGTGGATGCCTCCGACTTCTACATGTTCAACAGCTACGAGACCGGCCGCAGCGGCTTCGTGACGCTGGTGGCCAACTACCAGCCGATGCAGGACGGCTTCGACGGCCCGAACTTCCACGCGATGGACGCCAACGCGCTGTACGAGATCCACATCGACAACGTCGGCGACGCGCACGAGCACCTGACGTTCCAGTTCCGCTTCCAGAACAACTTCACCGCGCTGAACCAGACCGTCGGCGGCACCGCGGTCGACCAGGCGCCGCTGCAGAACGGCGCCGTCAGCGTCCCGCACGATCCGCACCTGCAGGTCAACGAGACGTACACGCTGACGATGGTCACCGGCGACCGCCGCACCGGCCACGTCGACGTGATCAAGAACGCGACGACGGGTTCGAGCACCTTCGACAAGCCGGTCGACAACATCGGCGAGAAGACGATCGCCGACTACCCCACGTACGCCGCCGCGCACATCTATCCGATCGCGATCCCCAACTGCTCCATGCCCGGCAAGGTGTTCGTCGGCGCGCGCCAGGATCCGTTCGCGGTCAACCTGGGCGTGGTCTTCGACATGGTCGACGCGCCCGTCACGGTGCTGACCAACGCCGCCGACTACAACGCGACGCCGCGCGGCTCGCTGTACTACAAGAACGTCACCGCGCTGGAACTCGAGATCCCGGCAAGCTGCCTGGGCGCGACCACGGCCGCCCCGGTCATCGGCGGCTGGACGACCGCCTCGCTGCGCCAGACCCGCGTGCTCGATCCGACCCCCAAGTCCGGCTACCAGACCACCGACCGCAACGGCGGCGCGTGGACGCAGGTCTCGCGCCTGGGCATGCCGCTGGTCAACGAACTCGTGATCGGCATGAAGGACAAGGACCTGTTCAACAGCTCCAAGCCCAGCGGCGACGCGCAGTTCCTGACCTACGTCACCAACCCGGCGTATCCGAAGCTGCTCGAGTCGTACATCGGCGCGCCCGGCGCCTCGCCGACCAACATTCCGCGCAACGACCTGGTCACGACCTTCCTGACAGGCATCAAGGGCGTCAACCAGCTCGCCACGGTCACGCCGTCGGAGATGCTGCGCCTGAACACCTCGATCGCCGCCGTGCCGTTCGCGCAGCAGAACCGCCTGGGCATCGTCGGCAACATCCTGGCCGCAGGCAACGACAACGCCGGCTATCCGAACGGCCGCCGCCCGAAGGACGACGTCGTCGACATCACGCTGATCGCCGCGATGGGCGGCCTGTGCGTGGCCAACGGCACGGGCGACTCGCTGGGCTTCGGCGCCGCCTGCAACCCGAGCGCGGTGCCGCTGGGCAGCGCGGTATTCAACCTGAACGACACCGTCGACCAGGCCGCGCAACCGTTCCTGCCCGGCTTCCCGTACCTGAACACGCCGATCCCGGGCACCGGTGCGCGCGCCGAAGTGACGCCGACCCCGACCGCCACCGCTGCCGCGGCCACGCGCGGCCACGGCACCAAGTAAGCGAGGCATCCGACATGACCACTTCCACTTGCCCGCCGCCGGAAGGCGGCTTCCCGGCCGGCCGCACCGCCGCGCTGGTCGGCGTGACCGCGCTGGCCAGCCTGTTCCTGGCCGCGTGCGGCGGCGATGTCGACAGCAGCGTGCTGCCGCCTTCTCCGCCGCCACCGCCCGCGGCGCTGACGCAGGTTCCGGCATCCGCCGCCGTGAGCGACGCGTCGCTCGAGGCGTTCGCGTTCAACCTGCCCGAGACGGAGAACACGGAACCGCTGTCGCTGGCGCTCGTGCCGAGCTTGCCCAGCAGCGAAACCGACGAACCGATCGCCACGCCATGACGATCCGCGCCACCGCCTCCATCGCGTTGACCCTGCTGCTGATCGCGGTGGCGCCCTCTTTCGCGGCCGAGGAATCGGCCCTTCAATTTCCGGCACGTGACGACCAGATCGTCGAACACCTGCCGACCCACGTGGGCGACGCCGCCGAACGCCGCGCCGCCATCGCCGCCGAGCGCGCCCAGCGCGCGCAGTTGCTGCAGCATCCCGACGAACTCGGCCTGGCGCTGAAGGCCGCCAACGATGCGCTCGCGCGCGGCCGGCTGCGCGGCGATCCGCGCGAACTGGGCGTGGCGCAAGCCGCGCTCGCGCCCTGGTGGAATCGCGCCGATGCGCCGCCCGAGGTGCGCCTGGTGCGCGCCACGGTGATGCAGAGCCAGCACTTCTTCGACGATGCGTCCAAGGAACTCGACGCCGTGCTCGCGATGCCGTCCGCCCCACTGCCGGTGCGCGCGCAGGCCGAGCTGACGCGCGCCGGCGTGCAGCAGGTGCTGGGCCATTTCGCGCAGGCCGAGGCCGGTTGCCGCCGGCTCGCAGGCGCCGACTTCTTCGGGCTCGGCTCGGCCGTGCGCCTGAACGCGCAGGCCTGCCTGGCGGAGCTGTCCAGCCTGCAGGGCCACGCCGACACCGCGGCCGCCACGCTCGCGCGCCTCGCGGGCGCGCCCGACCCCGGCAGCGCCGCCACGGTGGCCGGCGAGCCCGCGCCCGGCTGGCTCAACCTGATGCGCGCCGAGCTCGCGCAGCGCCGCGGCGACCCGGCCGCGGGCGCGCTGTTCGCGGCCGCGCTGAAGGCCAATCCCGACGTCTACACGCAGTGCGCCTACGCCGACTGGCTGCTCGATCAGCGTCGTCCGGCCGATGTGCTCGCGCTGCTCAAGGGCAACGAGGCCGCCGACCCCGTCCTGCTGCGCGTGGCGTTGGCCGACAAGCATCTGCACGGCAACGCCGACCCGCGCACGCGCGCCGCCACGACGATGCTGGGCGAGCGCTACGACGCCGCCCTGTTGCGCGGCGACAAGAGCCACGGCCGCGAGCAGTCGCGCTACGAACTCGACCTGCGCGGCGACACGCGCGCTGCGCTGGGCTACGCGAAGTCGAACTGGAACGTGCAGCACGAGCCGGCCGACGAGGTGGTGCTGGCGCATGCCGCCCACGCCGCGCACCGCGACGACGCGGCGCAGCCGCTGTGGCAGTTCCTGCGCGAGACCGGCGGCCGCGACGCGCGGCTGGCCATCGGCGGACCGGCGGCCAGCGCCTTCCTGCCGACCGCGCCGGCCCTGCCGCAAACCGTCTCCCGGAGCGACCAATGACCCGCGCCTGCATCGCCGCCATCCTCGCCGTCGCGGCATTCCTGGGCGCGTCGCCCGCCCAGGCCCACAAGGCCAGCGACGCCTACGTCACGCTGCAGGTGGACGGCGCGGTGGTCGACGCGCGCATCGATATCGCGCTGCGCGACCTCGACCGCGACCTGGCCCTGGACACCGACGCCGACGACCAGCTCAGCTGGAAGGAAGTGCGCACGCGCTGGGCCGACATCGCGGCGTTGGCACGCAGCGACATCCGCCTGAGCGCCGACGGCGCGCGCTGCACGCCCGACCCGGCCTCCACGCCGGTGACCGACGCCAACACGCCCGCGCTGACCGAGCACAGCGACGGCACCTACGCGGTGCTGCGCACGCAGTGGCATTGCGCGGCGCCGGTGCAGCAGCTGAGCGTCGAGTACGAGCTGTTCGCCAAGACGGACCCGACGCATCGGGGCATTGCGCGCGTGTCGCGCGCGGACATGAGCGCCGACGCGCCCGCGCCGCAACTGGCCGTGCTGAGCCCGGGCAACGGCTGGCATCGCTTCAAGCTGCCGCCGTTGCCGGCCGCGTCGGCGTCCGCGTCCGCGACGGCCGATGTCGTCGAGACTCCCGCCCCCGTCGCATCGCCTTCCATCACGACGACCACGACACGCGATGCCGACACCGCGCCGACGGACGACGCCCCCGCATCGTCGTTCTTCGGCTTCATCCGCGAAGGCGTGCATCACATCCTGATCGGCTACGACCACATCCTTTTCCTGCTGTCGCTGCTGCTGCCAGCCGTGTGGATACGCAGCGCCGTCACCGATCCGCGCACGGGCGTCACGCGCACGCGCTGGCTGCCGTCGGAAAACCTGCGGCTGGCGCTGACCAACGTGCTGAAGGTGGTGACCGCGTTCACCGTCGCGCACTCGATCACGCTGGCGCTGTCGGTGCTCAACATCGTGAATCCGCCGTCGCGCTGGGTCGAGTCCATCATCGCGGCCAGCGTGGTGCTGGCCGCGCTGAACAACATCTGGCCGCTGATCAGCGAAGCGCGCTGGAAGCTGACCTTCGTGTTCGGCCTGGTCCACGGCTTCGGCTTCGCCTCCGCGCTGAAGGACGCCGGCTTGGCCAAGGGCGCGCTGGTCGGGCCGCTGGTGGGCTTCAACGTGGGCGTGGAAATCGGCCAGCTGTGCATCGTGGCCGTGGTGCTGCCGCTGGCCTGGTCGCTGCGCCACACCCGCACCTACCGCGGCGCGTTCGCGGCCGGCTCGCTGGCGATCGCCGGCGTCGCCGGCTTGTGGCTGGTGCAGCGCGCGTTCGACCTGAGCCTGATCGCGGGATAGCCATCGCTCGCCCGCATGCCGGCGGGCGCTGACGGTCAGGCCAGCAGGCCCATCTCGACGCCGGGCGCCAGCTGCATGCGGCTGGCGAGGCCGGCGCGCAATTCGAGCACGGTGCGGGCTTGCGAACAGCTCGACATGCGCCACGGCTTCATGCCGGCGACGACCTTCGTGACGACGCCGTCGGCGCTCAGGAATACGACGTCGATGGCCTGATCGAAGCCGAAGGTGTTGACCGAATGGCAACGCTTGACCCAGACGCCGCACGACTTCTTGAGTTCGCGCGCGCCGGCCAGTCCGAGGAAGCGGCTGCTCCATTGACCGGTCGTGCGCACGGGAACGCGATTGTGCGTGCCGGGCACCTTGAGATCGATGGTGGATGTCATGTCGGGAATCCTGCTGCGGTATCGTTTGCTTTGCCGATCGGCTCCTCTGCGTGAGCCGAACCCTTCCTGCATGGCCTCAGCTTAACTGCCGGGCGTGGTGAAAATCACGTCGTTCGGGGTAAACGAGGACGTTCGCATCAGACCGTTACGTGTGTGCGGTGACAAGGTGAATCGGGGCTTGACAACTTGGCGCGTCAGCTGTTTTTCCACCCGTTCTCGTCGTACTCCCAGAAGGCGCTGATCCCGCAGGACGTCCGGCCGCGGTCGAGGTACGCATGATGAACCGCGTGTTCGACAACTACGTCTCGACACCCCAGCAACGCGTGGCTCGACGAGCGCATGGCGGGTCGCCAGTGGGCTGCGGGCGACGCCTTCAGCCTGGCCGGCTGCGCGGCGGCGCCGTCGCTGTTCTACGCCGACTGGACGCATCGGATGGACGCGCGCTTCGCGAACCTGCACGCGTGTCGCGCCCGCCTGCTGGCCCGGCCGTCGTTCGCGCGCGCGATCGATGCGGCGCGGCCCTTCCGGCGCTACTTTCCGCTCGGCGCACCGGACCGGGATTGAACCGCTACTCGCGTTCCCAGAACACGCCATCCTCGGTGATCATCGCGTCCAGCGGCACGTCGTGCGGCTCGGACTCCAGCCACGGCACATACCCGTGACCGTATCCGATGCCCACCGTGTACGGACGCGGCTTCAACGCCGCCAGCGTGCGGTCGTAGAAGCCGCCGCCGTAGCCCAGGCGCGTGCCGTTGTCGCCGAAGCCGACGCACGGCACCAGCAGCAGCTCGGGCTCGAAGGCGTCGGTGCCCTTGGGCTTGGGGATGCCGTAGGCGTCGTCCTCCATCGGGCAGCCGGGGTACCAGACGTGGAAGTCGAGCTGCTTGGTCTCGCGGTCTATCACCGGCAGTCCGATCAGGCGATAGGGCTCGCCCTCGGTCCAGCGAAACAGCGCGGGCATCGCGTCGAACTCGCCCTTGATCGGCCAGTACGCGCCGATCGACGTCTCGGGCCGCGTCACCAGCCACACGCGCAGCACCTCCTGCATGTGCACCGAGCGCTGGTGGCGATCGGTCATCGCGAGCCGCTCGGCCTTGAGTTGGCGGCGCAGCGTGGGCTTGTCGCGTGCGGGCTCGAGCGAGAACTTCCAGGGAGGCGTGGTCATGCCCGGGATTGTGGAGGGCCGGGCCGCATCCTGCAAATCCGGCCCTTAAACTCCGGCTCATGAACGATTCGGGTCTGGTCAGTCATTGCCTGGAGTTGCTGTCCCCGCTGGGACGCACGTCGTCGCGCCGCATGTTCGGCGGCCGAGCGCTCTACATCGACGACCTGTGCATGGCGCTGATCTTCCGCGACGCGCTCTACCTGAAGGTCAACAACGACTCGCGGGCCGCGTTCGAGCACGCCGGCTGCAAGCCGTTCGTCTACGAGACCAGGGATGGCGACCACCAGGTGTTGAGTTACTACACGGCACCCGAAGAGGCGATGGAGTCGGCCGCCGAGATGATCCCGTGGGCGCGCCGCGCGCTGGCCGCGGCGGTGGCGGCGCGGGCCAAGGCGCCCAAGAAGAAGGTGGCGGCAGCGAAGACGCCAGCGGCCAAGAAGGTGCCTGCCAAAAAGGTCGGGGCCAAGAAAGTCGTCGCTGCCGGGAAGACGCCTGCGAAGAAGACGGCCAAGCCATGACGCTCGCCCGCCAGCGCCCGCTGGTCCTGGATCACCTGCGCAGTTTCGAGGCCGTGGCGCGCCGTGCCGGCTTCGGCGCCGCGGCCGAGGAACTGCACGTCACGCAATCGGCCGTCAGCCGCCAGATCAAGAGCCTGGAAGACGAGCTCGGCGCGCCGCTGTTCACGCGCGGCACGCGGCGCGTCGAGCTCACGCAGGCCGGCCAGTTGCTGCTGCGCGCGATCACGCCCGCGCTGGCGCGCATCGACGGCGCGGTGCGCCAGATCCGCCAGCAGCGCGGCCGCGCGCAGGTGAGCCTGTCGACCTTCGCGTCGTTCGCGTCGCTGTGGCTGCTGCCGCGCCTGCCGGCGTTCGAGAAGGAGCAGCCGGCGGTCGACATCCGCATCTCCGCGGTCGACCGCCTGGTCGAGCTCGACGATCCCGACCACGACCTGGTGCTGCGCCAGATCCGCCCCGAGGACGCGCCGCCCGGCGCGATCCGCATGTTCGGCGAGGTCTGCACGCCGGTGATCGGCGCCAGCCTGGCCGACGCGATCGCGCGTGGCGCCGCGCCCCCGTTGCACAGGCCGCGCGACCTGGTCGACTGCACCCTCATCGAGATGCACGACGACCGCCCCAGCAGCGACGTGCTGGGCTGGCCCCACTGGTTGCAGCAGCGCGGCCTGGCGCAACTCGAACCGCGCCGCTGGATCAGCGTCAACTTCACCCACCAGCAGGTGCAGACGGCCCTGGCCGGCCAAGGCGTGGCGCTGGCGCGCCTGCCCTTGATCTACGACGCGCTCGCGCGCGGCGACCTGATCGAACCCTTCGGCCGCGAAGGCCGCCTCGCCTCGCCATGGGCCTACTGGCACATCGGCCTGACCGGCGCGCGGCCGCGGGCCGAGCTCGACAGCTTCAATGCGTGGTTGCAGGAGGCGGCGCGGGAGACGCGCAAGGCGATCGGGGAAGAGGGTTGAGTCTTGGCGCATGATGCATGCCGCGCCGTCTGCGGACTTCAACAACTTCCATCGCGACAATCACGTGCGATCGTCGATCAAGATCAGCGTCCACCGTCCGGCTGGATCTGGTCGCCATCCGTCCAAGATCGTCCCGTGTACCAAACTGGCCGATCTGATCCGAGGCCGTAGTAGCCCCAGTCGTCCAGAGTCTCGGAAAAGTGCTCCGCGTCGAACGTCTCGTAGGACAGGAACAGCAACGACGTGAAGTACCCCATGTCGGCGAGCGCGCGCAGCGAAGCGGCGGATGGACTGGCCTCTTCGGCAAATAAAACAGCGCCACGCCTCGATCCGAACTGCGGCAGCCATCCGAGCGATCTCACGACCGAACCGTCACCAAGAACGACTGCGAAGTCGGGCTGGAACTCGATTCCGAGATGGCTTGCCGCCTGGACGAATGCGTCGATGATGCGGCCGGCTGTCATGATCGCCAGCCTACCCGATCGTGGCTGGTCGTGGCCGAACGCTCTCGTGCCGCAAGCCCCACCAAGAATCACCGCCCCGAAAACGACGAGCTCAGCCAGACACCTTCGTCCACCCCGTGCACGAGAGCGCCAGCGCGCGGGCCGGCGGCATGGAATCGGTCGAGGCGTGCCAGGAATGGTCTCCCGCCTTGACGTCCAGGTTGGTCGTCAGGCGCACGGACGCGCCATCGCCGCAGGTCGTCACGTAGCTTGCGCCGCCTTGCAGCGCGATCGTCCCGTGACTGCGTCCGTCCGGGGTGCACAGCGTCTGGAGATGGCCGATGGGACCCAGCTCTGCCTGCAACACGCTGATCGCCTTGGAATCAGGATCGCAGGCGACGCCCGGGTCGACTGCACGCAAGGTGGCCGGGTCGATCGACAGCCGCGTCAGGAGCGCGGGCGGCACCGCGAGAAACGGCCTGTCGTGCGAACCGGGCACCGGCAAGGCCTTGACGAATGCGTCGACGTCGGCCGGCGAGGCCTTGGTCGCCGCCATCGAGGCAATCGAACACGGCAGTGCCACGGTCAACACGGCGGTCGGGAGCCAGCGGGAAACGTTCATGAGATGTCCTCGGTGAGCTTTTGCCCAAGGATTGTCTGCTGCGGGAAACGGCAGATCCTCCCCCGTCCGAGGGAGCGCGACGCCGCCTCGATCCGTCGTCAGCGACGCAGGCAAGCGATGTCGTCTCATCGGGCGCGAGCACCGGCACCAACGTTATCAAAGCCGACACATTTTTGCGTGCGGACGCTCGCATCTGAGCCCAAGCTGTAGCCCCGCTGACAGCGGCAGAATTCACCCGCAAACGCAGCGCTATTGCAGCAATTCCATTGCCCCGGGCTTCAAACAATGCGGCAATGGCTGAAATCCGCATCGACGACACCGGGGCTTCGCTCGACCCGACCGATTGGGCCGCGTTCCGCGTGCAGGCGCATCGGATGCTGGACGACATCCTCGACTTCACGCGCGACATCCGCGAGCGCCCCGTGTGGACGCCTGCGCCGCAACACGTGCGCGACGGCTTCCACGCACCGCTGCCCGCGGCGCCCGCGGACCTGGCGGATGTGCACGAGACCTTCCTGCGCGACATCCTGCCCTACGGTGCCGGCAACACGCACCCGCGCTTCATGGGCTGGGTGCAGGGTGGCGGCACCGCGGTGGGCACGCTCGCCGAGATGCTGGCCGCCGGGCTGAACGCCAACCTGGGCGGGCGCGACCAGATCCCGCTCGCGGTCGAGCAGCAGGTGCTGCACTGGATGCGCGAGCTGTTCGGCTTCCCGGCCGAGGCCAGCGGCCTGTTCGTGACCGGCACCTCGATGGCCAACCTGATGGCCGTGCTGGTCGCGCGCAACCGCGCGCTGGGCGCGGACGTGCGCCGCGACGGCGTGGCCGCGAGCGAGTCGCGGCTGGTCGCTTACACCTCCGCCGGCGCGCACAACTGCATCGCGCAGGCGCTGGACCTGGCCGGCCTGGGCAAGGCAGCGCTGCGGCTCGTGCCGATGGACGGGCAATTCCGCATCGACATCGATGCGCTCCGCTCGGCGATCGCGCAGGATCGCGCGGCCGGCCTGACGCCCTTCTTCGTCGCCGGCACGGCCGGCACCGTCGATGTCGGCGCGGTGGACGACCTGTCCGCCCTGGCCGACCTCGCGCGCGACGAATCGCTGTGGTTCCATGTCGACGGCGCGTACGGCGCGCTGGGCATGCTGGCGCCGGCGCTGCGACCGCTGCTGGCGGGCATCGAGCGCGCCGATTCGATCGCCTTCGATTTCCACAAGTGGGGCCAGGTGCCCTACGACGCCGGCTTCCTGATCGTGCGCGACGGCCGCGCGCACCTGGACGCCTTTGCCGCGCCCGCCGCCTACCTGCGGCGCGAGAGCCGCGGCCTGGCGGCCGGCTCGCCCTGGCCGTGCGACTTCGGCCCGGACCTGTCGCGCGGCTTCCGCGCGCTCAAGACCTGGTTCACGTTGAAGGTGCACGGCGCCGATCGCATCGGCCGTGCGATCGAGCACAGCTGCGAACTGGCGCGCTACCTCGCCGGCCGCATCGCGGCCGACCCCAGGCTTGAACTGCTCGCGCCGGTCGGCCTGAACATCGTCTGCTTCCGCTACCGTTGCGACCGGGCCGACGCGGTCAATGCCGACATCGTCGTCGCGCTGCAGGAGTCGGGCACGTGCGCGCCGTCGTCCACCACCGTCGCCGGCCGCTTCGCGATCCGCGCCGCGCTCGTCAACCATCGCACCCGCCGCGAGGACGTCGATGCGCTCCTCGACGCCACGCTGGAGATCGGCGACCGCCTGGCGCGAACCTTCGCCAAGCCGGTGGATCGCGTGCCGTTCACGCTGCTGCCCACGGCGCAGCTGCTGACACAGGGCGGCGACGAGCGGATCGCGCCCTCGGCGCCCGGCGCCCTGAACAAGTACGGCTGCTCGGCGTCGCCCGACGCGGGCCTGGCCGCCTTCGGGTCGTCGACCGCCACGTCCATCTCCGACGCCGGCTTCGCCGCCGCCGATCGCCTGCGCGCCAGGCTGCTGGCCGAGGCGGGCTCGCTCAGCGCCGAAGCGATCTACGCGCGCGAATGCGAGCGCGTGCGCACGACGCTCAAGCAGCTGTGCGGCGTGGCCGACCTGCCCGGACTCGAGGTGGCGCTCGCCGCCTCGGGCACCGACCTGCACCTGATCGCCGCCGAGTGGATCAGCGGCGCCGGCACGCGCGCGCCGCTGATCCTGATGATGGAAGCCAGCGAGACCGGCAGCGGGGTGGTCGCCGCGCTCGGCGGGCGTCACTTCGCGGCGGCATCGCCGCAAGGGGCCATGCTGCCGGCCGGTTCGCCGCTCGACCACCAGCATGCCCCTGAGGTCGTGCAGGTCGCCATCCGCAACGAAGACGGCGCGCCGCGCGCGCTGGCCGACGTGCACGTCGAGATCGAGGCGCAGGTCGCGCGCGCCGCGGCCGCGAATCGCCGCACGCTGCTGATCGCGCTGGACGTCTCCAAGACCGGCCTGCTGGTGCCGGCGCCGGACTGGGTCGCGGGCCTGCAACGACGCTGGCCGGCCCATGTGGACGTGCTGGTCGATGCCTGCCAGTTCCGCCTGTCGCCGTCATCGCTGAGGCGCTACCTGGACGGCGGCTGCCTGGTCGCGATGACCGGCTCCAAGTTCCTCACCGGCCCGACTTTCTGCGGCGCCCTGTTCATGCCGCAGGCGATGGCCAGGCGCCTGCGCGACCGCCCGCTGCCGCGCGCGCTCAGCGTCTACAGCGCCCGCGCCGAATGGCCGCGCGACTGGAAGGCGACCGCACGGCTGGATGACGCGACCAACTTCGGCCTGCTGCTGCGATGGCAGGCCGCGTTGGAGGAACTGCGCGCCTTCGCGGCGCTGCCCACCGCGGCGCTGCGGACGTTCGCCGAGACCTTCGCGGCGGCCGTGCGCCAGCGCCTGGGCAGCCATCGCGCGCTGGTGCCGCTCGCGGCGCACGCGCTCGACCGTGGCGGCGACATCGGCGAATGGGACGCCGTGCCGACGATCTTCGCGATCATCATCCACGCGGCCGCTGCCGACGGATCGCTGCGGCCATTGAGCCGGCAGCAGACGCAGGATCTCTACCGTCGCCTGTGCACCGACGACGCGAGCGGCCCGCGCTGCCAGCTGGGCCAACCCGTCGCGTGCGGCAGCATCGCCGGCACGCCCGTCAGCGCGCTGCGCCTGTGCCTGAGCGCGCGCCTGATGGCCGAGGCGCTCGCCGACGGCGGCGCACGGGCCCCGCAAGTCGTCGAGCGTGCGCTCGCGGTGCTCGACAAGGTGGCCTGCCTGGCCGCGCAATACCATTCCTCAACATCGGCACTCCAACATGTCTAGATCCGCTCAACCCGCGGCTGCCCGCAAGGCGGCGACGCCCACGCTGCATGCCGACGAGATCCTCGCCCTGGCCAACAACGGCCGCTGGGACCAGCTGGAGGTGCGCGCACGCGCGCTCGCCACGCGCCAGCCCGGCCAGGCGCTCGGCTGGAAGGCGCTCGGCAACGCGCTGTTGAACCAGGGCAAGTTCGGCGATGCCGCCACGGCATTGACGCGCCTCGTGCGGCTCGTGCCCTCCGACGTTTCCGGCCACCACAATCTCGCGCTCGCGCTGGAGACCCTGGGCCGCCACGCCGAGGCCGAGGCCGGCTATCGGCGCGCGCTCAAGATCAATCCGCAGTACGCGGCGTCGCACCACGCGCTGGGTGCCTTGCTGTCGCGACTGGGCCGGCTCGACGAAGCGCTCGCGCAGCAACGCCGGGGACTTGCGGCGGATCCGCAGAGCGCGCAGGCACGCCTGGCGGTCGCCCACGCGCTGCGCGACCTGGGCCAGCTGCGCGACGCCGAGACCGCGTATCGGCACAACCTCGAGCGGGAACCCGACTGCTTCGAAGCCCATCTGTTCCTGGGCCACACACTTGCGGAACTGGCCCGGCTCGACGAAGCGCTCGTCCATCATCGCCGCGCCGTGGCGCTGCGTCCGGCCAGCCACCTCGCCCTGCTGGGCCTGGGTTCGCTGCTGAGCCGGTTCGGCATCGACACGCGCGAGGCGCGCCAGTGCCTGGAACGCTGCATCGCGCTCGAGCCGGCCAACGCCGATGGCTACATCGCGCTGGGCAACGAATTGCTGCGCACGAAGGACACGGAGCACGCCAACCGGATGTTCGAGGCGGCGCAGGACCTGCGCCCGCTGCTGCACAAGTCCGCGATCCAGCAGGCGCCCGATTTCACGGTGCTCATGCTCGACACCGGCGGCGCCGGCTGCACGCCCATGGACTACCTGAGCGGCAAGGCCCGCTACGCCCGCAACTTCTATGGCGTGAGCCAGCGCAGCAGCCCCCATCTGGACCTGCTGCGCTCCAGCGGCTCGGTCGTCTTCAACATGATCGGGGACGCCGACAACGGCGCGGACATACTGCCCTACGCGATCGAGCTGGCCGACTCGCTCGGACTGCCCGTGCTCAACCATCCGCGCCTGGTGCAGGGGACCAGCCGCGACGCCATGGCCGCCCGGCTGGCCGGCACGCCGGACGCCCGCATCCCGAAGACGCTGCGGCTGCCCGCGGCCAGGCTGGCCAACGTCGCGTCCGAAGGCCTGCCCGGGGGCCTGTCCCTGCCCGTCCTGGTTCGCACGACCGGCACCCACGGCGGCGACGACTTCGAGAAGTGCCACGACGTCGAAGCCGTCGCGGCCTTCGCCGCCAGGCACGCGGTCAGCGACCTCTACGCCATCGAGTACGTCGACTACCGTTCCGCCGACGGCCTGTTTCGCAAGTACCGCTTCATCTGCATCGACGGCCAGCTCCTGCCGTACCACCTCGCGATCCACGGCGACTGGATGGTGCACCACTTCCGCACGGACATGGCCAACCAGGCCTGGATGCAGCAGGAGGAAGAGGCCTTCCTCGCCCGTCCGCACGAAGTCTTCGGCGCCGCGCAACAGGCGGCCGTGCTCGCGATGGCGCGCGCCACCGGCCTGGACTATTGCGGCGTCGACGTCGGCATCACCGCCGACGGCCAGGTCGTGTTCTTCGAGTCCAACGCCGCGATGCTGGTCCACGACGAGAAAGACGGGCCGTTCGTCTTCAAGAACCCGCACATCGCGCGCATCAAGGTGGCGTTCGACCAGATGCTGGCGCGGCGGGCGGGTCGCGTCGCCTGAAACCAGCGCGCCCTGGCGCACGGCATGGCGCGAGCCGTCAAGCGGCGCGGCCGCGGCGTCGCCAGGTCATGGCGCATGTTCAGCCGCGCCCAGGTGGTCGGCCAGGAAGCTCTGCACGTGGCGCGCGAAGTCGATCTGGTGTTCTTCCGTCCGCCAGCCGTGGCCTTCGCCGTCATAGACGATCCATTCCGGCTGCTGCCCGTTGCGCTTGAGGGCATCGCGCATGCGTTCGCCGTGCGCGATCGGGACTCGCATGTCCTGGCTTCCATAGGCCATCAGCAGGGGCGCGCGCATGCGCGATGCCAGCCTGACGGGGTTGTTGGCTTCGATGAGGGCCTCGTCTTCGGGCAGCTTTCCCACACGGTCCGCGAGGTAGACGGTTCGACCCTCGGACGTCAGGTCGTCCGATACCCACCAGCTGCCCTTCAAAAAGAGATCAAGGTCTGCGAGACCGACCCACTCGACGCCGCAGCGATACAGATCGGGATCCTTGGCCAGGCCCATGAGCACGGCATATCCGCCATAGCTCGCACCCATGATGCAGGCGCGGTCGTTCGCGATGCCGGTCTTGCGAGCCCACAGCAACGCGTCGGTCACGTCGTCCTGCATGGCCAGGCCGAATTGCTTGTATCCGGCTTCCATGAAGCGCTCGCCATAGCCGGCGCTCCCGCGGTATTCCGGCTCGATGACCAGGTAGCCGTTGGCAGCCAGGAACTGGGACCAGGCATCCCACGTCCAGTGCGTCCCGCGCAGCCAGGGGCCGCCGTGAACGAGCACGACCGCGGCCACCGGCGCGCTGGCCGGCGACTGCGGACCGTGCCTGAAGCCATGCGGATAGGTGATCCAGACGGGAATCTCCATGCCGTCGCGTGCCTTGATGCGGACGAACTCCTTCGTGCCCATCTTCGCGGGCTGGATTCCAGGCATGAGGTCCATGATCAGCTCGAGGGCCTGGGCACCCTGCTTGTCGGCATGAAACAACCATATGCGGCCCGGGTCGCTGCCCGAGAACGAGCGCACGAGGACGACGCCGCCTGCGGCCAGGCAATGCCGGCATTCCAATTCATTGGTCGTGTCGGGCAACAACTCGTCGACCCGCTGCTGCAGCGCCTTCATCGTGGGGTCGTACCAGATGGTCGAGTGCGCGTCCGTCTCGATGCGCACGCCCAGGAGCTGATGGCTGTCGTCGAAAACCGGCACCGGCTGGACGTCGAAGCCCGGAGCCGAGATCATCTCCTTCTGGCTCGGCGGCGTGGTCGACGTGTCGACACGCACCAGCGTCTGCCAGCGGCCGTCGCCGCGCGGCTCGGAAACCAGCAGCCTGCCCTTTTCATCGAGCCCGACCGGCCACATGAGCGACTTGCCAAAAGGCGCTTCAGCCAACAGCTTCCACGCCTTTTTTCCGCGGTCGAGCCAATAGAGCCGGTCGTACCCGTCGCCATGGGTCATCACGGCGTAGGGCGATCCCGCGCGATCGAAATGCCAGGCGGTCGCGGGCGACGGCGGATCCATCAGATCCATCGAGCGTGTGTGGCCGTTGTGCACGTTCAGCAGCAGCGGCTTGACGTCCACGTCGTGACCCAGCGCTTGCCGCTTGCCCACGATGACCTCGTCGGGATTTCCATCGATCGTGTCGAGGAAGACATGATTCCCGGTCAACACTTCCCTGTGCTCCTCGCCGTTGCCGACAAAGGCCACGCCCTGGCGGCGAATCAGCTGGCGCAGCTGGGAACCATCGGCGCGAACCGAATAGAAGCCCGAGGAGATCCAGGAATCCTCGGCGCTGCCGACCAGGTCGAAGGTCCGGAAGACGAGCTGATCGTCGTCCAGCCAATCGAAACTGATGACGTCGGCATCGTTGTACGAGGCAACCCAGTGCGCATTGCCTTGCGGCGCCAGGTCCATCACGAGCAACCCCGCATGCGCCTTGCCAAGCCGCGCCGTCATCGCGAGTCGATGCCCCGACGGCGACAGCTGCACCGCGAATGCCGCCGGGTAGCGGAAGAAGGATTCCGGGGAAACGCCGGTCGTGGATTTCGCGGCCGGCTGGGCGTTGGCGGACACGACGAAGGTCAGTGCCAGTACGACGTGGACAAGCTTGCGGATCATCGAGTTGGATTGTCGTCAGCGTTGGGGAAATGCCTCGTGAACTCGGCCACACGGGTCGAGCACGGAACTCAGGCGATGTCAGCCCGAGTCCGAAGACGCTCCAGCGTGCTGGAGGCCGGCTCGAGTCGCCGCATCGGGTCGCGATCCGACCCTCGGGCGTTGCGCATCGGACGACGTGCCCGTCCTCCGACCATCACCAATGGATGAGCTTAGCGGCGCGAACCCGCGGTCCTCTCCCCATTCTGGGGGGCCGGCAGCACGCGATGACCTCAGGTCAGCAACCCCAGCGCCATCTCGATCTGCTCGGTCGGGCTGCGCTTGAAACCCGAGCGGGTATAGCGCTGCAGGCGACCGACGGCCAGCGAGGTCAGCGCCGAGGCGCGGCCGTTGGCGTCGACGGTGGGGGTCTGCGAGCCGGCCTGTTCGGCGGCGGCGCGCATGGACTGGCGCAGTTGCGACTCCACCTTGTCGAAGAACTGGTTCATGCGCGCGGACAGGCGTTCGTTCTCGAACACCAGCGCGTCGCCGACCATCACGCGGGCCATGCCCGGGTTCTTCTCGCCGAACTGCAGCAGCATGAAGACGATGCGGCGCGCCTGCAGCGCGGGGTCGGTGTCGCGCTCGGTGATCTGGTTGATCAGCGTGAAGATGCTCTGCTCGATGAACTCGATCAGGCCTTCGAACATCTGCGCCTTGCTGGCGAAATGGCGATACAGCGCCGCCTCGCTCACCGACAGCTTGGCGGCCAGCGCGGCGGTGGTGATGCGGTCGGCGCCCGGCTCTTCCAGCATCGCGGCCAGCGTCTGCAGGATCTGCACGCGGCGCTCGCCCGGCTTGGGGCGCTTGCGCGCGGGCGTGGCCGCCTCGGCCGAATGGGCGGACTCGGGCGCCGCCTCGGCGGCGACCTCCTCGTCATTGGCGTCCCGAGCTGCTTGCGGTGATGGCATCGTGGTCTCGGACGCCGCAGCGCCGTAACCGGCAACGGCAGAAAGGGCGGTGGGAAGGTCTGGCATTGCTGTCAGCTGCCGGGGTGAGCAGGTCGTGGGGCATTTTTGCACACCACTGCCGCGCTGCCGGGTTCAGGTAAACACCAAGCAAAGATTCGTGAAAGCTCGCACATTCGGGCGTTTCCAGCGAGGCGGATACCGACATTTCCGGATTCCACGCCACGCCGGATCAGGCCTGTCGAGCAGGACGACCGTGAAACGACGGCGGCTCAACCGAGCGAGCGCAGCGACCGCACGATCCGGACGCCGGCAGGAAGAACCGTCCAGCGCCGCACGCGCGGCCCCGCGTGCGCGCCGCGGCGCGCGAAGCGCTGCATCCAGACCGGCTGCATGCCGACGCGGCGCGCCGCCAGGACGTTGTCCAGCGAATCCTCCACCAGCACGCAGCGCGACGGATGCACGCCCAGGCGCACCGCCACCTGGCGCAGCATGCGGCGGTCGGGCTTGGGGCGCCAGTGGCCGAACATGCGCATGTCCTCGATGGACAGCACCTGGTCGAACAACTGCACGATGCCCAGCGCGCCCAGCACGCGCATCGCGTAGGCGCGCGGCGCGTTGGTCAACACGATGCGGCGGCCGCGCAGGCGCGCGATGGCCGCCAGGTCGTGGTTGTGGCCGGTGACGCGCCGCTCCAGGCCGGGAAAGCGGTGCGTCTCGTGCAGGAAGTGCGCGGGGCTGACGTCGTGGTGGCGCACCAGGCCCAGCATCGTCGAGCCGTAGCGACGCCAGTACTTGTCGCGCAGCGCGTCGGCCTCGGCGGGCGTCACGCCCAGGTTGCCGACCACGTAGTCCTGCATCGTGTCGTTCATCTGCGCGAACACCCACGCGCCGGCGTCGTGCAGCGTGTTGTCCAGGTCGAACAGCCAGACGCGTTCCGTCATGCCACTCCGTTCTTCGACAGGCCCCAGATGCCGCCCATCAGCAGCAGCGCGCCCAGCCATTGCGCCGGCTGCAGCCGCTCGCCGAGAAAGGCCGCGGCCAGCAGCACCGCCGTCAGCGGCTCGACCAGCGTGGCCACCGTCAACGCGGTCGGGCTCAGGCGCGCCGCGCCCCAGCTGAACGCGAGCAGCGCCAGCGCGGCGGTCACCATGCCCAGGTACAGCAGCCAGGCCTCGGGCGTCGCGTCGCGCGGCAGTTGCAGCGGCCAGACCAGCCCCGAGACGCCCATCACCGCGGTGGCCGCGAGCGTCAGCGCGGTGGTCGCCGTACCGGCGCCCCACCGACGCGAGATCGACGGGCTCGCCAGCGTGAAGCCCGCGTACAGCAGCGCCGAGCCGATCGACGCCGCCACGCCTGCGATCCAGTCGTCGATGGTCGCGCCGAGCCGCGCGCCGCCCTCGGCGCCGCCGCCGACAATCAGCAGCACGGTGCCGGCGAGCGACGCCGCCAGGATGGCCAGCAGCGCCACGCTCGCGCGCTGGCGCCCGCGCGCGAGCGCCCACGCGGTGACGAAGACCGGCGGCAAGCACAGCGCGATCAGGGTGGGAATGGCCGCGCCGATGCGCGCGATGCCGATGAACCACAGCAGCACATAGGACGCCATCACGGCGCCGGCGCCCAGCAGCGGCGCGCCTTCGCGCAGCAGCCGGCGCCACGGCATCGTGCGTCCGAACACCAGCAGCAGCGACGCCGCGCCCAGCACGAAGCGCCAGAACGAGATGCTTTGCGGGCGGTAGCCGTGGCGAGCGACGAGCAGGTTGACCACGAGCGAACCGGTGCCCCAGAGAAATGCGGCGCCGCAGGCTGCCGCCAGTCGCAGGCCTGTGCCGTTCAACGTGCGCGGATCATGGTGCCGTAGGCCTGATCCGTCAGGATTTCCAGCAGCATCGCATGCGGCACGCGGCCGTCGATGATGTGCACGGCGTTGACGCCCGAGCGCGCGGCGTCGAGCGCCGAGGCGATCTTGGGCAGCATGCCGCCCGAGATGGTGCCGTCGGCGAACAGGTCGTCGATCTGGCGCGCGCTCAGGTCGGTGAGCAGCTTGCCCTGCTTGTCCAGCACGCCGGGCGTGTTGGTGAGCAGGACGAGCTTCTCGGCGCCCAGCACCTCGGCCAGCTTGCCGGCGACGACGTCGGCGTTGATGTTGTAGCTGACGTTGCCCTCGCCAAAGCCGATCGGGCTGATGACCGGGATGAACTGGTCGTCCTGCAGCGCCTTGACCACCGCGGGGTCGATCGAGACGATGTCGCCCACTTGGCCGACGTCGTGCTCGATGCTGGGGTCGTCCTTGTCCTTCATCTTGAGCTTGCGCGCACGGATCATGCCGCCGTCGAAGCCGGTCAGGCCCACGGCCTTGCCGCCGGCCGAGTTGATCAGGCCGACGATGTCCTGCTGCACCTCGCCGCCCAGCACCCATTCGACGACGTCCATCGTCTCCTTGTCGGTGACGCGCATGCCCTGGATGAACGTGCCCTTCTTGCCCAGCTTGGACAAGGCGGTGTCGATCTGCGGGCCGCCGCCGTGCACCACGACCGGGTTCAGGCCGACCAGCTTGAGCAGCACCACGTCTTCCGCGAAGTCCTGCTGCAGCGCCGGCTCGGTCATGGCGTTGCCGCCGTACTTGATGATGATGGTCTTGCCGTGGAACTTGCGGATGTAGGGCAGCGCCTGCGACAGGATCTCGGCCTTGTCGCGCGGCGCGATGTGCGAGAGATCGACCGACCCGGAGGTCGGGCTGGCGGCGGAGTGGGGCGTCGGCGTGGTCATGCGGCGATTCTATTGACCTTGCACGACGGCGGCGTGTCGCCGCGCGCCCCGTGTCGGTTTTTTGGCGACGGGCGCCCGGGTTGCCCCTGTCGAGCGACGCGTCCGACGCCTGTATTCCGCCGGAGGTGTCCGCGCGTTGAAGGGTTACAAGGACAATGACATCATGAAACGCCTCCTCGCCACCGTCGCCCTGCTAGCCCTGTCGGCCGCCGCTTCCGCCCAGGCCCTGGTGGCTGGCGAAGTCAAGAAGATCGACAAGCCGGCCGGCCGCATCACGCTCAAGCACGCCGAGATCAAGCTGTACGACATGCCCGGCATGACCGGCGCGTACAAGGTGCAGGATCCGGCCATGCTGGACAAGGTGCAGGTGGGCGACCACGTGCAGTTCAGCCTGGATCGAGTGAACTCGGTCTACACGATCACGCGAATCGATCTGGTCGGTCGCTGAGAGGTCGACGCGGCCTGGGTGAAATTAGGTTTCGCGCTCCAGAAGCCGTGCCTATATTCGAAGGCTCGGCCACGACGGGTGGCCAACCGCATTCGCGCAAAAGGACGGACGCCATGGCCACCAAGCCCTCCCACAACGACGCCGGCAAGCCTGCAGGCGTGTTCGACAGCCAGCTCGCCGGCTCCGTCAAGGAATCGGCCCAGCAGATCTGGCTGGCCGGGATGGGCGCGTTCGCCAAGGCGCAGGCCGAGGGCGGCAAGGTGTTCGACGCGCTGGTCAAGGAAGGCGCCAGCCTGCAGCGCAAGACGCAGGCCGTCGCCGAAGAGCGGCTGGGCGACGTCACGGGCCGGATGAGCTCGCTGGCCTCGGAAGTCACCAGCAAGGCCGGCGCCTCGTGGGACAAGCTGGAGAACCTCTTCGAGGAGCGCACCGCCAAGGCGCTCGGCAAGCTGGGCGTGCCCACCGCCAAGGACGTGGCCGACCTGCGGCGCCAGGTGGCGGAGCTGAGTGCGGTCGTGGCCAGTCTGGCCCGGACGGCGAAGTCAGCGCCGGTCCAGGCCGCTGCGAAGGCGCCCGCCACGAAAGCGGCGGCCAAGGCGCGGGCGAAGAAGGCCGTCGCCAAGCCGGTCGCGAAACCGACGGCCAAGCGTCCCGCGGCAAAGAAAGCCAAGCCGGCGGCCGACGCCTGAACCCGGCGCGACGCCCGGCCGTCGCGCGATTCGAAGGCGCGCACCTGACCGTCGCGCCTTCCACGCCTCCAGCGCCTGGCCGACGCACACCCGTCAGGCCTTGTCCCTGAACGCTTCGGGAAAGTGGCGTTCGTAGAAGTTCGCGACGGCCTCGTGGTCGAGCGCCATGAACGCGCGGAAGCCGGGCACGACGGCCAGGCCCAGCCCGAACAGCGCGCCGCCCAGCCCGAAGGCGATGAACACCGTGGCCACCGTCCAGCGCAGCAGCGCGAACCCCGCGAGTGCCGGACCGATCATGCTGGCGATGTAGGTGGTGGTCACCGCGACGGCCACCATGCGCGCGCGGAACGCCTGCGGGCGCGCGAGCATGCGGTGCGTCATGCCGACCAGCACCATCGCGGCGTTCATGAACCCGGCCACCACGAAGGCTGCCACGAGCCACGGGCCGCCCGTGGTCGCGCCGGCGATCGCCAGCGCGACGCCCTGCACCACCGCGGCACCCACACGCGTCTGATAGCGCCCGAAGCGCGCGATCATCCACGCGGAGCCGCCGAGCGAGCCGGCCAGCATGCCCAGCGACAGGCCGGCCTCGCAAAGACCCAGCCATGTGCCCGACAGCCCCAGCGACTGCACCTTCAGCGGCACCAGCATCGTGAAAGTGGGAAACAGGAAGATCCACGACAGGAAGTTGACCAGTATCCAGCCGCGTTCGAGCGGGATGCGGCGGTTGGCGTTGATGCCGGCCATCAGGTCGGCGCGCCACGAGCGCGCGTCGCGCGCGGGCGGCACGCCCAGCGGCAACCTGCGCGCCGTGATCGACGCCGCCACCAGCAGCAGCGCGCCCAGCCACAGCGCCACGGCCGTGCCCAACGCGCCCAGCACGACCCCGCCAATCGCGGGGCCGACCATGCGGCCGGTCGCTTGCGCGCTCTGCTGCAGTCCGACCGCGCGCCCCAGCGCCGCCGGCGGCACGAGCTCGGTGACGAAGCTGCTCACCGACGGGATCTGCGCCGCCATCGCCAGCACCGGCACGGCCCCGAGCGCGATCAGCGCGCGCAGGTCGTACCGGGCCGCGCTGGCCAGCGCCGCCACGCCGATGGACGCGAGCGCAAGCGCCATCAGCGCGCCACGGATCAGCCGGCGCTTGGCGATGCGATCGCCCAGCGGCGACATCAACGGCATCGCGACGATGGCGAACGCCGAGGTCACCACGCCGTACAACGCGAGGTCGTGCGCGCCGCCCGAGCTCGCGATCCACCAGGGCAGCGCCACCTGACCGACCATCAAAGCGAGCAGCATGAGGGCGTCGCTGGCGAGCAGCCAGAGAAAGGGCGCGCCCAGGGCGCCGAAGCGGTCGAGAAAAGGCAGGGTCATGGACGGCCTGGGAGCATACCCCGCGACGACGCGCACGCGCCGTCGCCACCCTGTCGTCAGCCCAGGTAGCGCGCCTCCAGGTGCGCCTTGAAGTGCGCCGGGTTCAGCGTCTGGCCGGAGGCGCGCAGCGACAGCTCGTCTGTCGTCCAGCGGCTGGCCTGCAGCCAGATGTTCTCGCGCAGCCAGTCGAACACCGGCGTCAGGTTGCCGTCACAGATCTGCGCGTCGAGGTCGGGCATCTGGCGGCGCATCGTCGCGAACCACTGCGCCGAATACATCGCGCCCAGCGAGTAGCAGGCGAAGTAGCCGAACAGGCCTTCGGGCCAGTGCACGTCCTGCATCGGTCCGTCGCGGTAGTTGCCGCGGGTGTCCACGCCCAGCAACGTCATCATCTGCTCGTCCCACAGCGCGGGGATGTCGTCGACCTCGTAGCGGCCGTCGATGAGGCCGCGCTCGATCTCGTAGCGCAGGATCACGTGGGCCGGGTAGGTGACCTCGTCGGCATCGACGCGGATGGTGCCCGGCTGCACCCGCGTGAGCAGGCGCTGCAGGTTGCCGGTCTCCAGCGCGGGCTGGTCGCCGAAGGCGCTGCGGATCAGCGGCGCGATGTGGGCGACGAAGCCGGGATGGCAGCCCACCTGCATCTCGAACGACAGGCTCTGGCTCTCGTGGATGCCCATCGAGCGCGCCTCGGCCACCGGCTGGCCCAGCAGTTCGCGCGGCAGGTTCTGCTCGTAGCGGCCATGGCCCGTCTCGTGCACGGTGCCCATCAGGCTCTGCAGGAATTCGTCGTCGCGAAAACGCGTGGTCAGCCGCACGTCTTCCGGCACGCCGCCCGAGAACGGATGCGAGCTGACGTCCAGCCGGCCGCCCTCGAAGTCGAACTTGAGCACGCGCATCACCTGCTCGCACAGCTGGCGTTGCGCGACGCGGTCGAACGGGCCGGCAGGCTTGAGCGTGGCCTCGTCCGCCTGCTTGGCGGCGATGCGCGCGATCAGCCCCGGCAGCCATTGCTTGACCTCGCCGAAGATGCGGTCGATCGTCGCGCCGCGCATGCCCGGTTCGTAGCGGTCGATCAGCGCGTCATAGGGCGACAGGCCGCTCTGGTCGGCGAGATGGCGCGCCTCCTCGCGGCCGACTTCCAGCACCGACTTCAGGTTGGCCGCGAAGCCGGCCCAGTCGTTGGCCGGACGCTGCGTGCGCCACGCGTGCTCGCAGCGCGAGGTGGCGAGCGCGCGCCGCTCCACCAGTTCGGCCGGCAGCGCGTTGGCGCGGAACCAGTCGCGTTCGATCTCGCGCAGGTTGGCGCGCTGCTCGTCGCTCAACTGCTCGTCCTTGGCGCGGGCCAGATGCGTCTTCAACGCCGGATCGGTGCGCATGCCGTGCACCAGCATCGCCATCTCGGCCATCGCCTGGCCGCGCGCCACGTTGCCCTTGGGGGGCATGTTGGCGGCCTGATCCCAGCCGCAGATGCTTTGCAGGTGGCCCAGGCGATACAGCCTCTGCCAGGTGGTGGTGAGGGCGTCGTAGGACGGCGTGGGTCTTGTCATTGTGGTTTCCCTGAAATCGAGGTCGCGCGGCGCTCGTGGCGCCCGGCCGGCACATTCTGCGCCGGCCCGTCATGCTCGCTGCCCCGCCAACTGCCCGATATCCCCCACTTGGGCGGGGCAGGACGCTCAATGCCAGTGCGATTGAAGCCAGGGTTGCAGGTGTGGCCACAGCCACACGAGCGCTGTCGTGTAGACCAGGTAGCGCAGGAACTTGCCCAGCGCCATGTAGCCCACGCAGGGCCAGAACGGCAGCCGCAGCCAGCCGGCGACCGCGCACAGCGGATCGCCGATCACCGGCAGCCAGCTGAGCAGGCAGGCGCGCGTGCCGTAGCGCCGGACGAGCGCCTGCGCGCGCCGGCTGGTCGGCCCGGGCGGCTTCTTGTGCGCCAGCCCTTCGTAGGCGCGCTCGGCGCCGTAGCCGGTGGCCCAGCTGATCGCGCCGCCGATGGTGTTGCCGATGGTCGCCACCAGGATGGCGCACCAGATGAGCGACGGGTTGAGCAGCACCAGCCCCGCCAGCGCGGGCTCCGAGCCCAGCGGCAACAGGGTGGCCGACACCAGCGACACCACGAACAGCGTCAGCAGCCCGTACTGCGGCAACGAGAGCCAGGCGATGACGCCGGCGAACCATTGATCCATGCGGCCGCATTGTGCGCGTGGCGGACGCGCCACGTGCGGATTCGCACGCGTCCGTGGCGTCCGCGGCACGGACACGGCGAGCCCGTCCAGCTATACTTCTGCCTCGTTTTGCAGCACATGCCCGCGCCCGACGGCCGCTCGGCCAACCGGCGCGCTGCCCACCACCTCCCCGGATTCCACCCCATGCACATTGGCGCCATCGCGCTGCCGAATGCCCTGTTCGTCGCCCCGATGGCCGGGGTGACGGACCGGCCGTTCCGCATGCTGTGCAAGCGCCTGGGCGCCGGCTATGCGGTCAGCGAGATGGTGACCTCGCGCAAGGACCTGTGGCACACGCTCAAGACCTCGCGCCGCGCCAACCACGACGGCGAGACCGCGCCGATCTCGGTGCAGATCGCCGGCACCGACGCGCAGATGATGGCCGACGCCGCCCGCTACAACATGGACCGCGGCGCGCAGATCATCGACATCAACATGGGCTGCCCGGCCAAGAAGGTGTGCAACAAGTGGGCCGGCTCGGCGCTGATGCAGGACGAGCCGCTGGCGCTGGAAATCGTCGAGGCCGTCGTCGCCGCGTGCGCGCCGCTGGGCGTGCCCGTCACGCTGAAGATGCGCACCGGCTGGTGCGACACCGAGCGCAACGCGCTGCGCATCGCGCGCGCGGCAGAGAGCGCGGGCGTGGCCATGGTCACCGTGCATGGCCGCACCCGCGAGCAAGGCTACAAGGGCTTTGCCGAGTACGACACCATCGCCGCCGTCAAGGCCGCGCTGCGCATTCCCGTCGTGGCCAACGGCGACATCGACTCGCCGCAGAAGGCGCTCGCCGTGCTGCAGGCCACCGGCGCCGATGCGCTGATGGTGGGCCGGGCGGCGCAGGGGCGTCCGTGGATCTTCCGCGAGATCGCGCACTACCTGGCCACCGGCGAGCAGCTCGCGCCGCCGGCCACGCGCGACGTCGCGCGCTGGCTCACCGAACACCTGCACGACCACTACGGCCTGTATGGCGAGGACCTGGGCGTGCGCACGGCCCGCAAGCACATCGGCTGGGCCGTGCATGCGCTGCCGGGTGGCCCCGAGTTCCGTGCCGTGATGAACACGCATGCCGACTGCCGCACGCAACTGGCGGGCGTGACGGACTACTTCGACCAGCTGGCCGACCGCTACACGTTGTGGCCGGCTGCCAACGAAGAAATGCTTCAACAAGAAGCCTGAAGAAAAAGCGCAAGAAGCCAAAGAGCATGAGCAAGAAACAGATCGAAGCGTGCGTCCGCGAGACGCTGGAACAGTACTTCAAGGACCTGCACGGCGTCGAACCCAATTCGATGCACGAGATGTTCCTCAGCACGGTGGAAAAGCCCTTGCTCGACGTGGTGCTGCGCCACGCCGACGGCAACCAGAGCAAGGCGGCCGAATGGCTGGGCATCAACCGCAACACGCTGCGGCGCAAGCTGCTCGAGCACAAGCTCGTCGACCATTGACGCCGCTTCGAATGCAGGCTGACGCCCGCGCCCTTTTCAAGAATTTCCTTTCCTTCAACGGCCCCGAGCCGCACCGCACATGTCCCTCACCGCCCTGCTCTCCGTGTCCGACAAGACCGGCATCGTCGACTTCGCCCGCGCGCTCCACGACAGCGGCGTCAAGCTGCTGTCCACCGGCGGCACGGCCAAGCTGCTGGCCGGCAGCGGCCTGCCCGTGACGGAAGTCTCGGAGATCACCGGCTTTCCCGAGATGCTCGACGGCCGCGTCAAGACGCTGCACCCGCGCGTGCACGGCGGCCTGCTGGCGCGCCGCGACGTGCCCGAGCACATGGCCGCGCTCAAGGAGCACGGCATCGGCACCATCGACCTGCTCATCATCAACCTGTACCCGTTCGCCAAGGCCACCGCCAACCCGGACTGCACGCTGGAAGACGCGATCGAGAACATCGACATCGGCGGCCCCGCGATGCTGCGCGCCGCGGCCAAGAACTGGCAGGACGTGGCCGTGGTGATCGACCCGTCGGACTACCCGCAGGTGCTCGCCGAACTGAAGTCGGCCGACGGCCTGCAGAAGAAGACCAAGTTCGCGCTCGCCAAGAAGGTGTTCGCCCACACCGCCGCCTACGACGGCATGATCACCAACTACCTCAGCGCGCTGCAGGACGGCGCCGAGAGCCATGGCCACGCCGTGCCCCAGCGCGGCGAGTTCCCTGCCACGTTCACGCTGCAGCTGGCCAAGGTGCAGGACATGCGCTACGGCGAGAACCCGCACCAGAGCGCCGCGTTCTACCGCGACGCCCAGTCTGCGCCCGGCACGCTGGCCGGCTGGCACCAGCTGCAGGGCAAGGAGCTGTCGTTCAACAACATCGCCGACTCCGACGCGGCGTGGGAATGCGTCAAGACCTTCGACGTGCCGGCCTGCGTGATCGTCAAGCACGCCAACCCGTGCGGCGTGGCGATCGGCGGCAGCGTCGCCGAGGCCTATTCCAAGGCCTTCAAGACCGACCCGACCTCGGCCTTCGGCGGCATCATCGCCTTCAACCGCACGCTGGACGGCGCCGCGGCCGAGGCCGTCGTGCGCCAGTTCGTCGAGGTGGTGATCGCGCCGTCGGTCACGCCCGAGGCGCGCACCATCTTCGCCGCCAAGCAGAACGTGCGCGTGCTCGAAGTGGCGCTGCCCGAAGGCGCGCACGCGATGAACACGTACGACTTCAAGCGCGTCGGTGGCGGGGTGCTGCTGCAGTCGTCGGACTCGCGCAACGTGGCCGCCTCCGAGCTCAAGATCGTCACCAAGGTGCAGCCGACCGCCGAGCAGATGGTCGACCTGATGTTCGCGTGGAAGGTGGCCAAGTTCGTCAAGAGCAACGCCATCGTGTTCTGCGCCAACGGCATGACCATGGGCGTTGGCGCTGGCCAGATGAGCCGCATCGACTCGGCTCGCATCGCCGGCATCAAGGCCGACAACGCCGGCCTCTCGCTCAAGGGCACGGCCGTCGCCAGCGACGCATTCTTCCCGTTCCGCGACGGCCTCGATGTGGTCTGCGACGCCGGTGCCACCTGCGTCATCCAGCCGGGCGGCTCGATGCGCGACGAAGAAGTGATCAACGCGGCCGACGAGCGCGGCATCGCGATGGTGCTGACCGGCACGCGCCACTTCCGTCACTGAGCGGGCGCATGGTCCAACGAGTCCAGGTCGTCGCGTTGGCCATTTCGGTGGCCATCGGCGCGGCATTGGCGACGGGCCTCGTGCTCGGATCGCGCCAGGTGCCCGTGCATGTCGGGCCGACGGCGGCCTCCGCGCGCGACCAGGTCGACATGTACGCGGCCATCATCATGAACCTCGCTGGCACCGGCTCCGCCGCGGCGACGAATCAGGTCCGGGTGTCGCGAACGATCTACGATACCTGCCCGCCTCAATCGCCCACCGCGCCGCCGAAGAACCTGGTCTGTGGCCGGACAAAGGTCGGCCGGCTGAAGCCCGACATCGAAGCGGCGCTGGCCGAGGCGCTCGCGCAGCGCGGCATCAACGTGGTCTTCGGCGACGACGGCGACTTCTCGCTGCACCAGATCGTCACCGAACCGACGGGCACTCCCGCCGCCGACGGCGATGTCGGCCACCGGTCCGACATGAAGTTCCACTTCAAGCGCGTCCAGGGCCAGTGGCAGTTGCAGGGCACCACGATCGAATGGATGGCGCAGTAGCGCCGCGCGACGCGTCGTCGACCTCGGACAGGCCTTGAGCGCCGACGCCCGCGACGGGCCGCCGCGCCCCACTACACTGCCCGCATGAACAAGGCCGACGCAACGGGCTTCGTGCTGGCCGCCATCGCGCGCCTGATCACCGGCGCGCAAGGGCACTGGAAGGGCGTGGCGCCCAAGGCGGAGCAGCGCATCTACTTCGCCAACCACCAGAGCCACCTCGACTGGGTGCTGGTGTGGGCGACGCTGCCAGCGGACCTGCGCGTGCAGACGCGCCCGATCGCCGCCGCCGACTACTGGACGAAGACGCCGCTCAAGCACTGGATCACGCGCGAAGTGTTCCGCGCCGTCTACGTCGACCGCGAGCGCAAGGAAGGCGGCCCCGACCCGCTGGCGCCGCTGGTGGCCGCGCTCGAGCAGGGCGACTCGCTGGTGATCTTTCCCGAAGGCACGCGCGGCAACCTGGGGCTGCCGCAGGAATTCAAGAGCGGCCTCTACCGGCTCGCGCAACAGTTCCCGCAGGTGCAGCTGATCCCGTGCTGGATCGACAACGTGCAGCGCGTGATGCCCAAGGGCGAAGTGGTGCCGGTGCCCATCCTGTGCACGGTCACGTTCGGCGCGCCGTGCAACCTGGTCGCCGACGAGCCCAAGGCCGCGTTCCTCGCGCGCGCGCGTGACGCGGTGATCGCGTTGAAGCCGGGCGGCGCCACATGAGCTTCCTGCAATCGCTCTCGGCCGCGCAGCAGATCGGCCTGCTGTTCCTGATCCTGTTCGGCGGCCTGACGCTGGTGTCGGCCGTGGCGGTCCTCGTCGCGTTGCGCGACAAGACGCCCCCACGGGACCCCGGATCGACGAGCTTTGCCGACGACCTGCGCGCCACCTGGATCGGCGCGATCGTTTTCTGGCTGGCGTGGGCGTCGGGCGCCACGGGGGCGACCCTGCTGTTCGCGGTGTTCTCGTTCCTGGCGCTGCGCGAATTCGTCACGCTGATGCAGACGCGGCGCGCCGACCACCGCAGCCTGATGCTGGCGTTCTTCGTGGTGCTGCCGGTGCAGTACGTGCTGGCCGGCAGCCGCAGCTTCGACCTGTTCACCGTGTTCATCCCGGTCTACGTGTTCCTGGCGATTCCGGTGCTGAGCGCGCTCGGCGGCGACCCGCTGCGCTTCCTCGAACGCAACGCGAAGATCCAGTGGGGCGTGATGGTGTGCGTGTTCGGGCTCTCGCACGCGCCGGCGCTGCTGCTGCTGGACTTCCCGCGCATGCACGACCGCGGCCCGTTCCTGGTGTTCTTCCTGGTCATCGTCACCGTGACGGCGCAGATGCTGGAGACCTTCATCAGCACCCACCTGCGCCGCCGTCCCGTGGCACGCCTGATCGATCGCAGCTTCGGCCTGCGCGCGTGGGCGCTCGCCTGCCTGGGCGCGGCCGTGGTCGGCGGGCTGCTGTTCTGGATCACGCCGTTCAAGCTGCCGCAAGCCATGGTGATGGCGCTGATCGCCGGCGCGGCCGGCACGCTGGGCCAGTTCGTGATGACCGCGTTGAAGCGCGACGCCGGCGTCAACTACTGGGGCAATTCGGGCCAAGTGACCGGCGCGGTGGGCCTGCTCGACCGCGTCGCCCCGCTGTGCTTTGCGGCGCCCGTGTTCTTCCACTCGGTGCGCTGGTACTTCCAACTAAAGAGCTGAGTTCAAGCCATGATCCGCATCCTCGGCATCGACCCCGGCCTGCGCACGACCGGCTTCGGCGTGATCGAGTGCGACGGCCCCAAGCTGCACTACGTGGCCAGCGGCACGATCAGCACCACGCACCACGCCGTGGGCGACCTGCCCGGACGCATCAAGGTGCTGTTCCACGGCGTGCGCGAGGTGGTGCAGCGCTACCAACCGCAGCAGGCCTCGCTGGAGATCGTGTTCGTCAACGTGAGCCCGCAAAGCAGCCTGCTGCTGGGCCAGGCGCGCGGCGCGGCGCTGGCCGCGCTCGTCGCGTCGGACCTGCCCGTGTCCGAATACACCGCGCTGCAGATGAAGAAGGCCGTGGTCGGCAGCGGCGCGGCCAAGAAGGAACAGGTGCAGCAGATGGTGGCTCGGTTGCTCGCCCTGCCTGGCCTGCCCGGCAAGGACGCCGCGGACGCGCTGGGCCTGGCCATCATGCACGCCCATGCCGGCCACACGATGGCGGCGCTGGCCGCCGCCACGCCACTGACGCGACGACAGCACGCCCAATATCGCGGCGGTCGTACATACTGACACCCGTACCCTCATTTCATTGAACCCCATGGCCGACGCAACTCCCTACTTCGGAATCGCCCCCTTCGTGCTGGGCATGAGCCGCGACGTCGTGCGCGGTGCCGCCGGCAAGCCCGACTCGGTCGAGACCTCGCGCGACGACGAAGGCGGCGCGGTCGAGACCTGGTTCTACCAGGGCGGCGAGATCGAGCTCGAGTTCGATGCCGTGCCCGATTCCAAGCTCGAGTCGATCACCGCCTGGTCGCCCGAGACCACCGTCAACGGCATCGCCATCATCGGCTGCGAGGCCGACGACCTGCCGCGCCTGGCAGCCGAGGCCGACATCCGCGACCTCGAGCTCACCGACGACTTCGGCGACTCCGGCAAGTGCTACCAGAGCGAGCAGCACGGCCTGATGTTCTGGGTCGCCAAGGGCAAGATCGTCAACCTGACCATCTTCCCGCGCTTCGACGACAGCGGGCAGGAGCCTCAGTGGCCGGAGTGACGAGGCCTCTACACCGGCGGATTCGCGAAGGCGCCCTGGGGTAGCCCCAGCTTCAATGCCGCCTCCGCGCGCTGGAGCGCGCCATGCCGCGACTCGCAATCGCGCACCGCGGCCTCGAGTTCGGCTTCGGGGATCGGCCACGGCAGCGTCGGGAACACGCTGCGGCTGGCGGGCAGGTCGACGTCCGCAAAGCGCGTCAACGGCGGCGCCAGCACGCCGCCGATCAACCAGCGGTACGACGGCTGGCCGGGCAGCGCCAGCACCGCCCACGGGCAGTCGAGCGCCAGCAGCACCTCGTGGCGCAGGCTGGCCGCCTGCATGGGCGTCAGCGGGCCGATCCGGCCGGCCTGGAATTCCATCGCGAAGTTGCCGATCGACACGCCGATCGCCTCGACGCGATCGTCCAGATACCGGTAGACCGGATGGGCCTTGAGCACGCCGACCTTCGTCTCGCCCACCGGCACCCGGTCCAATCCCAGCGCGCGCCACATCGTGGTCTCGAGCTCGACCCACTGGCCCAGCCATTCGAGGGCGATGGAACGCAGCGCGTTGCGGCGATCCACGGCTTTTTGCAGGACTTCGGGCTGGAGAACGCTGTCGAATGCAGCGATGAACGAGGCGACCGGCGTCGGCGTGTTCAGTGCGATGCGTCCCGCGATGGGAAGCAGCAGCATGACGGCCCAGACCGCGGCCACGTCCCCGCCCGCGGCGATGATGTTCGACGACCGCGCGCGTTCACGCATCCACACATACGGTGCACCGTAGCTGCCCTGGTCGCGTCCGCCGCTCATGAACGCGTCGAATTCCCATTGCGACTGCTCGTCGTTGCCGCGCTGCTCGCGTTCGCGCTCGATTTCCGCCAGCCGGCCTTGCAAGGTGTCGCCTTCCTCGCGGATGAGGCGATGCGAGCCGCGCGTCATCACGTCCCAGAGGCGGGCGAGGCACTCCACCAGTTCGCGCACCGAGAACGGTTCGCCGGCGCCACGGCGTGCATGGCTCGTCCGAATCGGCGAGGCAGGCGGCGGCACGCCATCCGCCTCGAAAGACAGCACTCGATCCCACTCGCCCGCAACCAGCGCCTGCAGGTAGCTGGACGAGACGAGCTGCCAGAAATGCAACGACTCGTGGTACAGCCAGCGGGGCAGGTCCGGCCCCCAGAGCTCGTTGTTGGGATCCGCGTAGAACGCCCGCAGGCCTTGTCCGCCGCGCAGCTCGGGCGGGCACGGCACGCTGATGCCAGCGACGCCGGTGAACCAGTTGAAGGAGGTGCCCACGCCCTCAGCCCTTGAGCTTGAGCGCCGCTCCGATCAGCTTGGAAAGCTCGTTGGGGGGCTGGTCGGCACGCACGGTCTCGGTCGCGCCGTTCGCCTTGACGATGACGACGAAGCCCTGCGGCACGCCGGCCAGCGCCGACACGCGCGGTGGCTTGGAGCGGGTGTCGATCAGCACGCCCTGCCCGTTCTTGGCCAGCGCGAAGTGCAGGACGCGTTCGGCCAGGAGCGCCAGCGTCGCCACCACGATGAGCGAGACCGGCTCGATGAAGTTGGCCTCCATCAAGTCGGGATCGGCCGGCAAGTCGGTCGGGGCACCGAGCGCGTAGTCGTCGCCTGCCAACTCGCGTTCCGTGCCCAGCGCGTCGCGTGGGAGCTCCAGGACCAGCTCGAATTTTTCAACGGCATCTGACATGGCGATTGGTTTCCTGACAAGGCGACGACGGGCCGCCATCGAGACCATGGACGAACGGGCATCGTACTCAAAAGTCCCGTCATCCTGCGCGCAGTCGCAGGATCCACCCCTACCCTGTGGCCGCCTGCCGCATGTGGATCCTGCGACGGTTCCGTCTTTCAGGACGCCGGTTTGGCAGCCGGCTCCGTCCACCCGCCGCCAAGCGCCCGATACACCGCGATGCGGTTCTGCAGCAGCGCCAGCTTCGCCTGCACCAGCAACTGCTGCGACGTGAAGAGCGAACGCTGCGCGTCGAGCAGGTCCAGCGAGCTCGACACGCCGTTGGTGTACAGCATGTTCGACAGCTTGAAACGCTCGGCTTCGGCGTCGGTCTCGGCCTGCTGGGCGCGCAGCTGGTCGCCCAGCGTCGCGCGGCCGGCGAGTGCGTCGGCGACGTCGCGGAAGGCCGACTGGATCGCCTTCTCGTACTGCGCGGTCGCGATGTCGCGCTGGGCCTGGCTCACGCGCAGGTTGTCCAGGTTGCGGCCGGTGTCGAAGATCGGCAACGTCACCGTCGGAATGAACAACCACGCCTGGTGGTCGAACAGGCCGTGCAGCGTGGTGCTGGCGGTGCCGTAGCTGCCGGTCAGCGTGATCGTCGGGAAGAATGCCGCGCGCGCCGCGCCGATGTCGGCGTTGGCGGCGATCAGCTGCTGTTCGGCCTGGCGCACGTCGGGGCGCGCCAGCAGCACCTCGGACGGCAGGCCGGTGGGCACGTCGGGCAAGGCCATGTCGTCCCACCTGGGCGCGGCCGGCAGCTGCGCGGGCAGCGGGCCGCCGACCAGCAGCTCCAGCGCGTTCTGGTCCAGCGCGCGTTGCCGCCGCGCGGCCACGAACGCGACGCGCGCGGTCTCGACCAGCGACTTGTTCAACTGCAGGTCGATGCTGGAAGCAACGCCGTTGTCAAAGCGCAGCTGGTACAGCTTGAGCGTATCGGTGCGCGTCTTGAGCGTCTGGTCGGCGACGTCCAGCAGCGCCTGGTCGCCGGCCATCGCGTAGTAGGCATTGGCCACCGACGCGATCAGCGAGATCTGCGCCGCCTTGCGCGCCTCCCCGGTGGCCGACAGCTGGGCCAGCGCGGCGTCTGTCAGCGAGCGCACGCGGCCCCACAGGTCGAGCTCGTAGCCGGCCACGGCCAGGCCCACGGTGTTGACCGTCTGCAGGCCGGTCTCGCGCGTGCGCTGGCCTTGCAGGTCGATGGTGGGGAACTCGTTGGCGCGGCTCAGGCCCACCTGCGCACGCGCGACCTCGATGTTGAGCACCGACACGCGCAGGTCGCGGTTATTGGCGAGCGCGGCCGCGATCAGCTGGCGCAGGCGTTCGTCCTGGAAGTAGGCCTGCCACGGCTGCGCCGCGGGCGCGACGCCGGTGCTGGGCGCGGCTGCGGAGGCCGCCGCGGCCGGGAACGACGCGGCCACCGGCGCGGCGGGGCGCTCGTAGTGCGGCGCCATCGACGTGCAGGCGGCCAGCGCGCAGGCCAGAGCAATGACGGTCGCACGCAGCAGGAAATCAGGACGGCTCATCGCGATGGATTTCAGGAAGTGGTTCATGCGCATCTCAGTGCTTGAACGAACGCGAGTGGGCGACGTCGAAATCGTGCTGTCGCTTGCTGCCCTTGAACAGCGAGCGCACCAGCACGAAGAACAGCGGCACGAAGATGACGCCGATCAGCGTGGCCGTGGCCATGCCGCCCATCACGCCGGTGCCGATCGCGCGCTGGCTGGCCGAGCCGGCGCCGCTGGAGATGGCCAGCGGCAGCACGCCCAGCATGAAGGCCAGCGAGGTCATGATGATGGGCCGGAAGCGCAGCCGGATGGCCTCCAGCGCCGCCTCGCCGACCGACTTGCCCTGCGCCTGCAGGTCTTTCGCGAACTCGATGATCAGCACCGCGTTCTTGGCCGACAACCCGATGATGGTGATCAGGCCGACCTTGAAGTACACGTCGTTGGCAAAGCCGCGCGACCACGCGCCCAGCAGCGCGCCCAGCACGCCGATGGGCACCACCAGCAGCACGGCCATCGGGATCGACCAGCTCTCGTACAGCGCGGCCAGGCACAGGAACACGGCCAGCATCGAGAAGCCCAGCAGCAGCGGCGCGGTCGAGCCCGAGAGCTTTTCCTCGCGCGACTGGCCCGTCCACTCGTAGCCGATGCCCGCGGGCAGCTGCAGCGCCAGCTTCTCCATCTCGTCCATCGCCTCGCCGGTCGAGTGGCCGGGCGAGGCGTCGCCGGCGATGCGCATCGCCGGATAGCCGTTGTAGCGGATGCTCTGCACCGGGCCGGTGACCCAGCGCACGCTGGCGAAGGCCGACAGCGGCACCGGCTGGCCGGTGGCGTTGATCGCGTTCAGGCGCAGCAGGTCGTCGGGCTGCATGCGCGCCTGCTGGTCGGCCTGCACCACCACGCGCTGCAGGCGGCCGGCGTTGGGGAAGTCGTTGACGTAGTTGGAGCCGAAGCCGGTCGAGATCGCCGTGTTGATCGCGGCAAAGCCCACGCCCTGGCTGGCGGCCTTCTCGCGGTCGATGGTGACCTCCAGCTGCGCCGCGTCTTCCAGTCCGTCCGGGCGGATGCCGGCCAGGATCGGATCCTTGCCGGCCATGCCCAGCAGCTGGTTGCGCGCGGCCAGCAGCGCGTCATGGCCCAGGCCACCCCGATCCTGCAGGCGAAAGCTGAAGCCCGAGGCCGTGCCCAGCTCGGGGATCGGCGGCGGGCTCAGCGGGAAGATGAAGGCGTCGCGCACCTTGGACAGCGCGACGAACGCACGCCCGGCGATCGCCTGCGCCCCGTGCTCGGCGCCCTTGCGCTCGTCCCAGTCCTTGAGCGTCACGAACGCGAGCGCCGCGTTCTGGCCCTGGCCCGAGAAGCTGAAGCCCAGCACGCCCACCATGCTCTGCACCTCGGGCTGCTTGAGGACGTAGCCTTCGATCTGCTGCATCACGCTGAGCGTGCGATTACGCGTCGCCCCCGGCGGCAGTTGCACATTGACGATCAGGTAGCCCTGGTCCTCGCCCGGCAGGAACGAGGCCGGCAGCTCGACGAAGAACGCCACCACCGCGACGACGACGGCGCCGAACAGCACCAGCATCACGCGCCGGCCGACGCGGCCCAGCGCGCGCGCGACCCAGCTCTCGTAGCGGTTGGACACCTTCTCGAAGTTGCGGTTGAACAGCCCGAAGAAGCCGCGCTTGGCATGGTGGTGCCCCGCCTCGACCGGCCTGAGCAGCACGCCGCACAGCGCCGGCGTCAGCGACAGCGCCATGAAGGCCGAGAAGCCGATCGAGGCCACCATCACCGACGAGAACTGCCGGTAGATGTTGCCCACCGCGCCGGCGAAGAACGCCAGCGGCACGAACACCGAGATCAGCACCACCGTCACGCCGACGATCGCGCCCTGGATCTGGCTCATGGCCTTGCGCGTGGCCTCCAGCGGCGGCAGGCCCTCGGTGCTCATGATGCGCTCGACGTTCTCGACGACCACGATCGCGTCGTCGACCACGATGCCGATCACCAGCACCATGCCGAACATCGTCAGCACGTTGATCGAGTAGCCCAGCGCCAGCAGCACCGCGAAGGTGCCCAGCAGGGCGACCGGCACGACGATGGTGGGGATCAGCGTGTAGCGCCAGTCCTGCAGGAACACGAACATCACGACGAACACGAGCGCGACGGCCTCCAGCAGCGTCTCGACGACCTGGCGGATCGAGATCTTGATGAAGCGCGAGCTGTCATACGGGATGCTGTATTTCACGCCTTCGGGGAAGTAGCGCGACAGCTGCGCCATGCGCGTCTTGATCGCCTCGGCCGTGGCCAGCGCATTGCCGGTGGGCGACAGCTGCACGCCGATGCCGGTCGACGGCTCGCCGTTCAGGCGCGCCGAGGTGGCATAGGTCTGCGCGCCCAGCTCCAGGCGGGCGACGTCGCGCAAGCGCACCGACGAACCGTCCGGATTGGCGCGCAGCACGATCGCGCCGAACTGCTCGATCGAGGTCAGCTGGCCCTGCACGACCACCGTGGCCGTGATGCCTTGCGACAGCACGTTGGGGATGTCGCCGATGCTGCCGGCCGCGACCTGCGCGTTCTGCGCGGCGATCGCGTTGTTGACCGTGTCCATCGACATCTTGTAGCCGACCAGCTTGGCCGGATCGACCCACACGCGCATCGCGCGCTCGGTGCCGAACAGCTGCGCCTGGCCGACGCCGGGAATGCGCTGGATCTCGGGCAGCACGTTGCGCGAGGCGTAGTCGCCCAGCGCGACCGGGTCGTAGGCCGGGTTGTCCGACGACAGGATCGTGAACAGCAGGAAGTTCGAGCGCGCCTTGTCCACGCGCACGCCCTGCTGCGTGACGGCCGACGGCAGGCGCGGCGCCGCGCGCGACAGGCGGTTCTGCACGTCGACCTGCGCCAGGTCGGGGCTGGTGCCCGGCTCGTAGCTGACGGTGATGGTGCCGGTGCCGTTGGATTGGCTGACCGACTCCATGTAGATCATGCCGGGCGAGCCGTTGAGCTCCTGCTCGATCACGCTGATGACGGCCTCGTCCATCGTCTTGGCCGACGCGCCCGGATAGGTGGCGGTCAGCACGATGGTGGGCGGCGCGACCGGCGGGTACTGCGCGATCGGCAGCTGCGTGATCGCGACCGCGCCGAACACCAGCACGAACAGCGCGATCACGATCGCGAAGATGGGACGTTCGATGAAGAACTTGGACATGGCGCGCGCCCGATCAGCGGCTGGCCGCCGCGCTGGCAGCGGGAGCGGCCGCGGGGGCTGGTGCGCCCGACGTCCACGCCACCGGCTTGACGGTGCCGCCCGGACGGATCTTCTGGAAGCCGTCGACGATCACCTGCTCGCCCGGCTTCAGGCCCTCGAGGATGATCCAGTTGCCGTTCTCGTTGCCGCCCAGCTTGACCACGCGCACCGACGGCTTGCCGTCCGCGCCCACCACCATCACCGTGTCGTTCTGCGTGGTGCGTTGCACCGCCTGCTGGGGCAGCAGCACGGCCGAACTGACCTGCTGCTGCGCGATGCGGCCGCGCACGTACATGCCGGGCATCAGCGCGCCGTCGGGGTTGGGCACTTTGGCGCGCACGTTGACCTGGCCCGAGGTCGGGTCGACGCTCAGGTCCGAGAACAGCAGCTTGCCGGTCTGCGGCAGCACGCTGCCGTCGTCCAGCGCGATGCGCACGGGAATGGTCAGGCCCAGCGATTTGGAGCTGCCGTTGGCGAACGCATTGCGCAGGCGCGTGATGTCGGCCACCGGCTGCGCGAAGTTGACGTAGACCTGGTCGACCTGCTGGATCAGCGCGAGCTGCGTCGCCTCGGTGGAGGTCACCAGCGCGCCCTCGGTGACCAGCGCCTGGCCGATGCGGCCGCTGATGGGCGCGGTGACGGTGGCGTAGTCGAGGTTCAGCTGCGCGGTCTGCACCGCGGCCTTGGCGGCGGCGACGTCGGCCGACGCCTGCGCGGCCGAGGACGTCGCGTTGACGAAGTCCTGCTGGCTGATCGCGTTGGCCTCGCGCAGCGGCGTGTAGCGCTTGAGCAGGCCGGACGCCTGCTGCTCGTTGGCCTGGGCTTTGGCGAGCGCGGCCTTGGCGCTGTCGACGGCGGCCTTGTAGGGCGCCGGGTCGATCTGGAACAGCACGTCGCCGGCCTTGACGTCGCTGCCTTCGGCGAACAGGCGCTTCTGCACGATGCCGGTCACGCGCGCGCGCACCTGCGCGACGCGCGCGGCCTCGACGCGGCCGGGCAGCTCGGTGGGCACGTCCAGCGTCCTGGGAGCGACGGTGACGACGCCCACTTCCGGGGCCGGCGGCGGCCCGGACGCAGGCGCCTGGCCGCCGCAGGCGGACAGCGCGAGCGCGGCGGCGAGGGCGACGGCGGCGCCGGTGGCGCCATGGGGCAGGCGCGAGGCGCGGGTGGCCAGGAAATGAGGCATGCGACGTTTCTCTTCGAAGCGGTTGAGCGGCGGGAATCCGCCAATGAATCCGGGGATAGGCGTAGGAACCATGCACGCGCCATGCCACGCTGGGCGTGACGCGGCGCGGACCATGGAAGGTGGAAGGACGCGGCAAGTGGAGGACGCCGCAAGGCGTCTGTTGCCGGCCCGCCGGCCGCCATCGGCACCCTCCCCCAAACGCCGATCGCTGGCCGACCCAGGCACGCAGGTGCCGTCGGGATTCCGATCTGCAAAATACTAAGCTAGTTTACTTTGTCCTGTCCTGCGGTCGGGTTTGCGCAGTCGCGCCGGCGACCGTTTGCAGCGGCCCGGGCCTTCGCGAAGCGGGCTCGGAGACCCGCGGGCCTGCTGGCCTCACCGGCTCACTGGCTCGCTGTCGCCTCAAAATCGCTTGAACACGCGCAACGCCGCGCGGTAGGCCGCGAAGCGCCAGCCATGCAGCCAGGCCTCCAGCCGGCGGCGCATCGGCGCCTCGACCTGCTCGCTGGCGTCGAGCACCTCCTGCCAACGCCCGGCCTTGCGAAGGTCCAGCGCCTTCTTCGGGCCCGGGATGGCCGCGCGGCCGGCCAGCCCGATGCGCTCGGCGCAGATCGCACGCAGGACGCCCGACAGCGTCGCGAAGCCGGCCGTGTGGCTGTGCGCGACGCCGTCGGCCGCACGCGGGAAGGTGATCAGCGCGAAGGCGCGACGGTCGACGACCAGGTAGCCCGCGTCCAGCCGCACGACCGGCTCGGCGTGCACGCGCGCATCGACCACGTGCGGCAGGTTCACCACGCGCAGGCCGACGGCCTTCAGGCAGGATTGAAGGCAATGGCGGACGATGAAGGAGCGCAGGGACATGGACGCCAGGCGGCGAGCGACGGCAACGCCGCATTCTCGCCTGCGGCCCCGGCGCCGCGCGTTTTCGCTTGTTACCAGGCCGGCGCGAGTTCGGCGAAGCCGGCGGGCGCCTGGCGCTCGTCGTCGAAGCTGATCGTCTCGTAGGCCGCGGGATCGGCCAGCAGCGCGCGCAGCAGCTGGTTGTTCAGCGCGTGGCCGCTGCGGAAGGCCGTGTAGCTGGCCAGCAGAGGGTGGCCGACGACGAACAGGTCGCCGATCGCGTCGAGGATCTTGTGCTTGACGAACTCGTCGTCGTAGCGAAGGCCGTCGGCGTTGAGCACGCGCGAGTCGTCGACGACGATCGCGTTGTCCATGCTGCCGCCCATGGTCAGGCCGCGCGAGCGCATCAGGTCCAGGTCCTTGGTGAAGCCGAAGGTGCGCGCGCGCGCGATGTCGCTCTTGTACTTGCCGCCGCCCATGTCGAAGCTCACCTGCTGGCCGGTGGCGTCGACGGCCGGGTGGTTGAACTCGATCTCGAACGTCAGCTTGAAGCCGTGGTACGGCTCGAGCCGCGCCCACGCCAGCGACGCGCCCTCGCCGCGCCGGACCTCGACGGGCTTGAGCACGCGCACGAAGCGCTTGGGGGCGTCCTGCAGCACGATGCCGGCGCTCTGCAGCAGGAACACGAAGCTGGCCGACGAGCCGTCCAGGATGGGCACCTCGTCGGCGGTCATGTCGACCACCAGGTTGTCGATGCCCAGGCCGGCGCAGGCCGACATCAGGTGCTCGATCGTCTGCACCTTCGGGCCGCCGGGGTCGCCGCCCGACGAGATGGTCGAGTTCATGCGGGTGTCGGACACCGAGGCCGCGTTGGCGGGAATGTCGACCGGCTGCGGCAGGTCGACGCGGCGGAACACGATGCCGGTGTCCGGCGCGGCCGGCCGCAGCGTCATCTCCACCTTCTGGCCGCTGTGCAGGCCCACGCCGACGGCGCGGGTGATGGACTTGAGCGTTCGTTGCTGGAGCATGCGGCGATTGTAGGCACGGCGATCCGGCCCTGCGGCGTCGAGGGCCAACAGCGTGCTGATCGCGGCGATGCACGCAATCAATGGCCGGGCATCCCCGCGGTCAGACGTTCTCCGACTGCGTCTGCTGGCCGTCGTGCCGGCCGACGCCCTTGAGCTGCTGCTGCACGTCATTGGTCATGTAGGCCAGGAACGCGATCAGGCCGACATACAGCAGGCCGTATTCCCAGCGCACGCGCGGCGGGACGGCGAAATACTGCTGGTTGGCCGGATCGTCCTTGTTGAACCGCAGTGCCGTGAAGACGTGCGGCCCCGCCAGGATCGCCACCAGCAGCAGGATCATGCTGAAGTGATACCAGAGCAACACGCCGATGATGGGCACGCCCAGCAGCCAGATGCGCGGCGACAGCACCGCCGTGATGCGCCCGCCGTCCAGCGGCGGCAGCGGGATCATGTTGATCAGGTTGATGAAGAAGCCCGCATAGGCCACGGCCAGCAGCCAGCTCGCGTCGTCGTTGCGCGCGAGCATCCACGCGCCGATGGCGGCCACCGTGCCCAGCATCGGCCCGGCCAGGGCGACGTAGGCGTCGGTCTCGGCGTCGTGCGGCGTGTCCTCCAGCTTCACCCACGCGAACATGAACGGGACGAACATCGGCAAGCCGACGCGCAGGCCGCGCTGGCGCGCCGCGATGTAGTGGCCCATCTCGTGCAGGAACAGCATCGCCACCAAGCCCACCGCATAGCGCCAGCCGAACACGAGCGCATAGACGCCGACCGACAGCAGCATCGTGCCGACGGTGGCGAACAGCTTGCCGAACTTCAGGCCGGCAAACAGCAGGAGCAGGAGTCGCGACATGGCGGACGGAAGACCTCAGGCGCCGTGCGGCGACTGCGGCGGCTCGGGAGCGTGGCCGAGATCGAGGTCCAGCGGCGGCAGCGGCGCTGCAGCCGCCGGCGGCTCGGCCACGGTGTTGGCGAAGGGCAGCGCGGTCGGGTTCGCCACGACAGGCGCCGCCTTGGGCTTGCGCTTGAAGAACTTCATCACGCTGCCGCCGAACACCGCCAGGCCGATGACGATCAGCTTGGCGAACTTGGCCAGGAAGGCCAGCGCCAGCGCAATGAAGCCCAGCTTGTGCGCCGCGACGCCCACCACCAGCGCCGCGAGGCCGTACTCGGCGACGTGGTCGGTCTTGGTGTCGAAGTCGGCGTAGTGCTTGCCGGCGTCGTAGTCCAGCGCGGCCAGCTGCTGCTCGGCAACCGGCTTCAACGCGGGCAGGTCCGCCAGCGTCGTCACCATGTTCATGCTGAAGTAGCCGTCGCGGCCGAGCGCGTAGGTGTTGTAGTTGACGTTGAGCGGGTCGTCGGGCTTGGCGCCGATGTCGCGCGAGGTCATCGCCCACACCAGGCGCTGCCTGGCGGCGTCATAGCGCGGCGGCTCGGACCAGCCGACGATCTCCATCCCCGGCTCGCCGGCCTTTTCACGTTCCTTGTTCTGCTCGGCCGTGCCGTCCTTGAAGCTTTGCAGCATCTCGTCGGCGTTCCAGGTCTTGGCGTCGTCGTCCTTGATGTAGCCGACCTTGTGGAAGCGCACCGGCATGAACCAGCTGGCCTTGGGGTCGCGCGGCAGGATCAGGCCCGGCATCTCGGGATTGCTGCCCGGGTTGCCGAACATGTTGAGCAGGCGGTCGGCCTGCGGCTGCGGCACGAAGACCTCGCCCGCGGGCAAGTGCAGCACGGCCTCGCCCGCCAGCGGCACGTCCACCGGGCCTTTCTTGGCGGCCTGGGCGACGTCGTCCCACACCTTGCGCTGCTCGTCCTCGCCGGGCACCGCATGCGCGGCGCCGGCCAGGCCCAGCAACACCGCAGCCGCGCACGCAGCCGTCGACATTTCATGCATCTTGCGCATCGCGCCCTCCCTGTTGGTTCGAATGCCCACGGGCGCGCATTGTCCGCGTCTTGCCCATGCTTGCGAAGCGCGCGCTACCGGCAGGCCGCGCGCGCGCGATCGCACACGCCGTCATCCCGCGGCTGCGCGCAGGATGACAGGTCTTGCTTCCGAGCTTTCGCTCAATCGGCCTGCTTGCGCAGGAACGCCGGGATCTCGATCTCGTCCATGCCGTGCGAGCTCAGCGCCTCCACCTTGGCCGCGGCATGCTGGCGATGGCGCCAGACGCTGGGCGTGCCCAGGTGGCCGTAGTCGGGGCTCGTGGGCATCGCCGGCGCGGGCTGCTGGCCGCCTTGCGCATGGGCCGAACCCATGATGGGGGCGTTGGCCATCGGCGGCGTCATCTGCGGATGCATCACGGACATGTTGTCGGTGCCGGTGCGCAGCGTGTGCGTGGTCTGGATCACCGTCAGCGGCGCCTGCGCGCGGCGCGACTGCGACAGGCCCGTGGCGATCACCGTCACGCGCAGCTGGTCGCCCAGGGTCTCGTCGTAGGCGGTGCCGAAGATCACGTGCGCTTCTTCCGCGGCGTAGCGGCGGATGGTGTTCATCGCCAGCTTGCTTTCCGACAGCTTGAACGTGGCGCGCGACGCGGCGATCAGCACCAGCACGCCCTTGGCGCCGGACAGGTCGATGCCTTCGAGCAGCGGGCACGCCACGGCCGCGTCGGCGGCCTTGGTCGCGCGATCCGGGCCGGTGGCGATGGCGGTGCCCATCATCGCCTTGCCCGGTTCGCTCATCACGGTCTTGACGTCTTCGAAGTCGACGTTGACCAGGCCCGGGATGTGGATGATGTCGCTGATGCCGCCCACCGCGTTCTTGAGCACGTCGTTGGCGTAGGCGAAGGCCTGGTCCTGCGTGACGTCGTCGCCCAGCACTTCCAGCAGCTTCTCGTTGAGCACCACGATCAGCGAGTCGACGTTGGCTTCCAGTTCGGACACGCCGGCGTCGGCCGACTTCATGCGGCGGTTGCCCTCGAACTCGAACGGCTTGGTGACGACGCCCACCGTGAGGATGCCCATTTCCTTGGCCACGCGCGCGATCACCGGCGCGGCGCCGGTGCCCGTGCCGCCGCCCATGCCAGCCGTGATGAACAGCATGTTGGCGCCGGCGATGGCGGCCTTGATCTCCTCGACCGCTTCTTCTGCCGCGGCCTTGCCCACTTCGGGCTTGCCGCCTGCGCCCAGGCCCTTGCCACCCAGCTGGATGATCTGCGTCGCGCCCGAGCGGTTCAGCGCCTGCGCGTCGGTGTTCGCGCAGACGAACTCGACGCCCTGCACGCCTTCGTTGAGCATGTGCTCGACGGCGTTGCCGCCGCCACCGCCTACGCCGATCACCTTGATCTGCGTGCCTTGATCAAACGGTTCGATCATCTCGATTGCCATGATGTTTCCTTCCTAGAAGCTGTTGCAGTTGCCTGTGCCAAAAACCCGTACCCCGATATCCCAAGTGCTCGCGACTCGATCGCGTCGTGCGCGCCGCGTCTTATGTGGATGACGCCTCTTCTGTCTCTCGTCATCATCAGAAATTCCCCATGAACCAGTCCTTCGCCTTGCCGAAGAACGTTTGCATCGATCCCGCCTGCGCGGCGGCCTTGTGGCCCCGGCTGTGCGCCACGCGCGCTTCTTCCAGCAAGCCCATCACGGTGGCCGAGCGCGGGTTGGCCACCATGTCGAACAGCGGGCCCGAATAGGTCGGCAAGCCCTTGCGCACGGGCTTGAGGAAGATGTCCTCGCCCAGCTCCACCATGCCGGGCATCACCGCGGTGCCGCCGGTCAGCACGATGCCCGAGGACAACAGCTCCTCGCAGCCCGACTCGCGGATCACCTGGTGCACCAGCGAGAAGATCTCCTCGACGCGCGGCTCGATCACGCCGGCCAGCGCCTGGCGGCTGAGCATGCGCGGCGCGCGGTCGCCCAGCCCGGGCACCTCGACCTGCTCGGTGGCGTCGGCCAGCAGCTGCTTGGCCACGCCGTACTCGACCTTGATCTCCTCGGCATCCTTGGTCGGCGTGCGCAGCGCCATCGCGATGTCGCTGGTGATCAGGTCGCCGGCGATCGGGATGACCGCGGTGTGTCGCACCGAGCCGCCGGTGAAGATCGCCACGTCGGTGGTGCCGGCGCCGATGTCCACCAGCGCGACGCCCAGGTCCATCTCGTCCTGCGTCAGCACGGCCTGGCTGGACGCGCTCGGGTTGAGCACCAGCTGGTCGACCTCGAGCCCGCAGCGGCGCACGCACTTGACGATGTTCTCGGCCGCGCTCTGCGCGCCGGTGACGATGTGCACGCGCACCTCGAGCCGGCTGCCGCTCATGCCGATCGGCTCCTTGACCTCGTGGCCGTCGATCACGAACTCCTGCGGCTCGACCAGCAGCACGCGCTGGTCGTTGGGGATGTTGATCGCCTTGGCCGTCTCCACCACGCGCGCCATGTCGGTGGGTGTGACCTCGCGGTTGTCGCGCACGATCACCATGCCGGTCGAGTTCTGGCCGCGGATGTGGCTGCCGGTGATGCCGGTGTAGACGCGCGAGATCTTGCAGTCGGCCATCATCTCGGCCTCCTTCAAGGCCTGCTGGATGGACTGCACCGTGGCGTCGATGTTCACCACCACGCCGCGTTTCAGGCCGTGCGTCGGCGCGACGCCCAGGCCCGCGAGCCGCAGCTCGCCGCCCGGCAGCATCTCGGCGACGACGGCCATCACCTTGGCGGTGCCGATGTCCAGTCCGACGACGAGATCCTTGTATTCCTTGGCCATTGCTGTGCGTTTCCTATTGCTTGCCAGAGGCCTGTTGCGGTTGCTTGGCGTCAGCGGCCACCGACAGTCCCTTCAACTTCACCGCGTAGCCTTCGGCATGCCGCAGGTCCGCGCTCTCCAGCGGCGCGTTGAACTTGTGCAGCAGCTGCGGCAGCGTGCGGATGAAGCGCGCGGTGCGCTCGACCACCTCGTCCTGCGTGCCGCGGCCCAGTTCGATGACCGCGCCGTCGTCCAGATCCACCTTCCAGCTGCCGCGGCCCGACAGGCGCAGCGCGGTCGGTTCGGTGTCCATGCCCGCGAACAGCGGCTGCAGGCGGTGGTACATGTCGAGCACCTGCGCCGACGTGCCGTCCGGGCCTGCGAACTGCGGCAGGCTGTCGTCCTCGACGTCGCCGACGTTGGCCTCGAACACCTCGCCATGGCTGTTGACCATCTTGTCCGAGTTCTCGTCGCCTTCCCACAGCGCGACGGGCTGGTGCTCCTCCAGCGAGACCACCAGCCGGTTCGGCCACACGCGCCGCACGACCGCGCGGCGCACCCAGGGCACCTGCTCGAACGCGGCGCGCGTGCGCGCCAGGTCCATCGTGAAGAAGTTGCCCGCCAAGTGCGGCATCGCGTTGGCGCGCACGGTGGTCACGCTGTTGCGCTGCAGGTCGCCCTCGAGCCGCACGTCGGTGAACTGGAACTGCGGCCGGCGCGCGGCCCAGGCCAGGCCTGCGGCCACCAACGCCACCAGCGCCAGCGTGAACACCACGCCGGCGATCGCGTTCATCAGGCGCACGTCCACCGGCAACGCGCTGGCGGGCGCGGCGTTGGGGGTGGCGGGTTGGCGCAGCAGCATGATCGTTGGCTCAGGCGCCCGGTTGCTCGTTGCGCGCGGGCTTGCCGCCCTTGCCCTGCGGATCGAGCGCGGCGATGGCGACCAGGTGCGCGCACAACGCCTCGTACGACACGCCCACGGCGCGCGCGGCGATCGGTACCAGCGAATGCGAGGTCATGCCCGGCGAGGTATTCATCTCGATCAGGAACGCCTTGCGGTCGCTGTGGCGGATGATCAGGTCGGCGCGGCTCCAGCCGCGGCAGCCCAGCGCGCGGTAGGCGGCGACGGCCAGGCGCTGCACTTCCTTTTCCTCGGCATCGGGCAGGCCGCTCGGGCAGTGGTACTTGACGACGTCGGTGAAGTACTTGTTCTGCAGGTCGTACTTGCCTTCGGGCGCGACGATGCGCACGACGGGCAGCGCGCGGATGTCCATGCCCTCGCCCACCAGCGCCACGGTGACCTCGTCGCCGTCGATGAACTCCTCGCACAGCACGTCGACGTCGTAGCCGGCGGCCAGGTCGACGGCCTCGCGCATCTGCGACCAGCCCTTGACCTTGGTCACGCCCACCGACGAGCCTTCATGCGGCGGCTTGACGATCAGCGGCAGGCCCAGCTCGTCGGGCACCTTGCCGATGTGCTTGTCATCCTGCTCCGACCGGCTCAGCACGCGGCTGCGCGGCGTGGGCAGCACCTCGGCGCGCCAGACGCGCTTGGTCATCACCTTGTCCATGGCGATGGCCGAGGCCATCATGCCCGGGCCGGTATAGGGAATGCCCATCAGCTCGAGCGCGCCCTGGATGCAGCCGTCCTCGCCGTGGCGGCCGTGCAGCGCGATGAAGCAGCGCGCGAAGCCTCCACGCTTCAAGTCGTCCATCGGCCGTTCGGCCGGATCGAACGCGTGCGCGTCGAAGCCCTGCGACTGCAGCGCCGCCAGCACGCCGTTGCCGGAGATCAGCGAGATCGCGCGCTCGGCCGACGTGCCGCCCATCAGCACGGCCACCTTGCCGAGCGCCTTCGCCTGCTCGGGGGTCAGGGACTTGAACTTCATTGCGCGTCTCCGTTCGCCGTCCTGGCCTTCAAGTCCACCACGCGTTGCGGCACCGCCGCGATCGAGCCTGCGCCCATCGAGATCACGACATCGCCGTTGCGTGCGTGGTCGACGATCGCCGTCGCCAGATCGCCCACGTCGTCGACGAACACCGGATCCACCTTGCCCGCCACGCGCAGCGCGCGCGCGAGCGAGCGGCCGTCGGCGGCGACGATGGGCGACTCGCCGGCCGAGTACACCTCGGTCAGCAGGATGGAATCGGCCTGGCCCATCACCTTGACGAAGTCCTCGAAGCAGTCGCGCGTGCGCGTGAAGCGATGCGGCTGGAACGCGAGCACCAGCCGGCGCTGCGGGAACGCGCCGCGCGCCGCGGCGATCACCGCGGCCATCTCCACCGGGTGGTGGCCGTAGTCGTCGATCAGCGTGAACGCGCCGCCGCCCTTGTCGGCGTCGACCGGCTGCTGGCCGTAGCTCTGGAAGCGGCGGCCCACGCCCGTGAAGCCTTCGAGCGCACGCGCGATCGCGGCGTCGGGCAGCTCGAGCTCTGTGGCGACGGCAATGGCGGCCAGCGCGTTGCGCACGTTGTGCTCGCCGGGCAGGTTCAGCGTCACCTCCAGGTCGGGCATGCGCACGCCGTTGCGGCGCTGGCAGGTGAAGCGCATCTGGCCGCCTTCGAGCGCCTGCACGTTCACCGCGCGCACCTGCACGTCCTCGTTCATGCCGTAGGTGATCACCGGGCGCGAGATCATCGGGATGATCGAACGCACGCCAGGGTCGTCGCCGCAGACGATGGCCGAGCCGTAGAACGGCATGCGGTGCAGGAACTCCACGAACGCGGCCTTCAGGCGCGCGAAGTCGTGGCCGTAGGTGTCCATGTGGTCGGCGTCGATGTTGGTCACCACCGACAGGATGGGCATCAGGTTCAGGAACGACGCGTCGGACTCGTCGGCCTCGACCACGATGTACTCGCCCGAGCCCAGCCGCGAATTCGCGCCGGCGCTGTTCAGCCGCCCGCCGATCACGAAGGTCGGATCGACGCCTGCCTCGGCCAGCACGCAGGTCACCAATGACGTGGTGGTCGTCTTGCCGTGCGTGCCGGCGATCGCGATGCCCTTCTTCAGACGCATCAGCTCGGCCAGCATCACCGCCCGCGGCACCACCGGGATGCGCCTGGCGCGCGCCGCGATCACCTCGGGGTTGTCGCCCTTGACCGCGGTGGAGGTGACCACGGCCTGCGCGTCGGCGATGTTGGCCGCGTCGTGGCCCACGCAGATGCGGATGCCCAGTTCGCCGAGCCGGCGCGAGGTCGCGCTGTCGGCCTGGTCGGAACCGGAGACGACGTAGCCCAGGTTGTGCAGGATCTCGGCGATGCCGGACATGCCCGCGCCACCGACGCCCACGAAATGGATCTTCTTGACGGCGTGCTTCATTTCAGGCCACCAATCTTTCTAGTTCATCGGCGACCCGCGCGGCCGCATGCGGCCGCGCGAGCGCGCGCGCGCGTTCGGCCATCGCGAGCAGGTTGGCGCGCGTGGCGCCGCGCAGTTCGGCGGCGAGTCGCTCGGGGGTCAGTTCGGTCTGCGGCAGGTGGCGCGCGGCGCCGCGTTCGGCCATGTAGCTGGCGTTGTCGCGCTGGTGCGAGGTGGTGCTGATCACCAGCGGCACCAGCAGGCTGGCCACGCCGGCGGCGCACAGCTCGCTGACGGTGATCGCGCCGGCGCGGCAGACGATCAGATCGCAGTCGGCCAGGCGGCGCGCCATGTCGTCGATGAAGGGGATCACCTCGGCCTCGATGCCGCGCGCGTGGTACTCGGCCTGCACCGACTCCCAGTTCTTCTCGCCGGTCTGGTGCGTGACGCGCGGACGCTCGCCCTTGGGGATCAGCTTGAGCGCCAGCGGCAACGTCTCGTTGAGCACCTTGGCACCCAGGCTGCCGCCCACCAGCAGCACGCGCAGCGGACCGGCGCGATTGGCGAAGCGTTCGGCCGGCGCTGCGATGGCCTCGATCTCCGCGCGCACCGGGTTGCCGGTGACCAGCGCCTTGGGCGTGGCGCGCGCGTCGTCGCCGTCGAAGCCGAACGCGATGCGGTCGCACGACGACAGCAGCGACTTGTTGGACATCAGCAGCGCAGCGTCGGCGTTGACCAGCACCAGCGGCTTTCTCAACTTGCGCGCGACCTTGCCGCCCGGCACGCAGACGTAGCCGCCCATGCCCAGCACCGCCGATGCGTTGCGCGTGCGCAGGATGTGCTTGCAGGCGCCGAACGCGGCGGCCAGTTGCACCAGCCCGCGCAAGGTGCCGATGAGGCCCTTGCCACGCACGCCGGCGAAGTTGATCGTGTCCATCGGGATGCCCGAGGGCGGCACGAGGCGGTTCTCCATGCCCGTGCGCGTCCCCAGCCAGCTGACCGTCCAGCCGCGCCGCAGCACCTCGCGTGCGACCGCCAGGCCCGGCATCACGTGGCCGCCGGTGCCGGCCGCCATCACGACGAGGTGGCGCGGCGCGCGTGGCGCGAGCTCCGTGCTCATGCGCGGCCTCCCCGCATCAGCGCTCGGCTTTCCATGTCCACGCGCAGCACCAGCGCCAGCGCGACGAGGTTGAGCACCACGCCAGAGCCGCCGTAGCTGAGCAGCGGCAGCGTCAGGCCCTTGGTCGGCAGCACGCCCAGGTTCACGCCGAAGTTGATGAACGACTGCGCGCCCATCCACAGGCCGACGCCCTGGCACATCAGGCCGGCGAACACGCGATCCAGCGCGATCGCCTGGCGGCCGATGATGAACAGGCGCCGCGTCAGCCAGAAGAACGCCGCCACGACGATGAACACGCCGACGAAGCCCAGTTCCTCGCCGACCACGGCCAGCAGGAAGTCGGTGTGGGCTTCGGGCAGGTAGTGCAGCTTCTCGATCGAGTTGCCCAGGCCCTGCCCGAAGATCTCGCCGCGGCCGAACGCGATCAGCGAGTGGGTCAGCTGGTAGGCCTTGCCCTGCGCGTAGGTCGGGTTCCACGGATCGAGGTAGGCGAAGATGCGCTGGCGGCGGAACTCGCTGAACACGATCATCAGCGTGAACGCGCCCAGCAGCACCGCCACGCTGAGCAGGAACATGCGGCCGTTGACGCCGCCCAGGAACAGCACGCCCAGCGCGATCGCGGCGATCACCATGAACGCGCCCATGTCCGGCTCGGCCAGCAGCAGCATGCCGATCAGGCCGAGCGAGACCGCCATCGGCCACACGGCCTTGATGAAGTTCTCCTTCACGTCCATCTTGCGCACCATGTAGCTGGCCGCATACATGCACATGGCGAGCTTGGCAAGCTCGCTGGGCTGGAAGTTCATCAGGCCCATCGGGATCCAGCGGCGCGAGCCGTTGACGCTCTTGCCGATGTGCGGGATGAGCACCACGAACAGCAGCGCCATGGACAGCGCGAAGATCCACGGCGCCCACTTCTCCCAGTACGAGATCGGCAGCTGCGCAGTGGCGAAAGCGCACACCATGCCGATGGCGATGAAGATCGCCTGGCGACTCAGGAAGTGCGTCGACGAATACAACGCGAAGCGCGGGCTGTCGGGCAGCGCGACCGAGGCCGAATAGACCATCACCAGGCCCAGCGCCAGCAGCGCGGCCGTCACCCAGATCAGTGCCGAGTCGACGCCCATCACCCGCGTCGGCCGCCCCGCATCGACCCAGTCGCGGATCGGCACGCGCTCGTCGGCGGTCGCGGCCGGACGGCGATTGCGGAACCACTCGGCCGGACGGAAGCCCGGCCACTCGGGCAGGTGTTGCTTGATCGCGGCGATGACGCTCATGCGAGCACCTCCCCGGCATCGTCGGCCAGCTCGCGCACCGTCGCGACGAACACGTCGGCGCGATGCTTGTAGTCGCGGAACATGTCCAGGCTCGCGCAGGCCGGGCTCAGCAGCACGGCGTCGGTGGACTGAGCTTGCGCGTGCGCCCAGCGCGTGGCCTCTTCCAGCGTGGCGTGGCGCTCGAAGCGCACGCCCGCCGATTGCAGGACGGCCTCGATCGGCGCGGCGTCCTTGCCGATCGTGGCTGCGGCGCGCGCATGGCGGCGCAGCGGCTCTGCCAGCGGCGTGAAGTCCTGGCCCTTGCCGTCGCCGCCCAGGATGACGACGAGCTTGGCGGGCGCGCGATCCTGGCCCAGGCCGTTCAAGGCCGCCACGGTGGCGCCCACGTTGGTGCCCTTGGAGTCGTCGAAGAACTCGACGCTGCCGATCATGCCCACCGGTTCGACCCGATGCGGCTCGCCGCGGTACTCGCGCAGGCCGTGCAGCATCGGCGCGAGCGGGATGCCCACCGCGCTCGCAAGCGCCAGCGCGGCCAGCGCGTTGGACGCGTTGTGGCGGCCGCGGATGCGCAGCGCGTCGGCGGGCATCAGGCGCTGGATCACGAGATCCTCGACGTCGCCGGCCTTGCGCTTGATCGTCGGATCGAGCTCCAGCGCGCGCACCAGCCAGGCCATGCCACCCTCGTCGACCAGTCCGAAGTCGGCAGGCGCGCGCGGCGCATCGAGGCCGAAGCGCACCACGCGGCGCGTCACCAGCTTCGCGCGCTCGCCACGCCGCGTCGGCTTGACGGTGACCGGCGGCGGGATCATCGCCTCGACCGCCGGGTCGTCGCGATTGATCACCATCACGGTTTCGGGCATCGCGTCGGTGCCGAAGATGCGCGCCTTGGCGGCGCCGTAGGCGGCCATCGAGCCGTGCCAGTCGAGGTGATCCTGCGTGACGTTGAGCACCGTCGCGGCGGCGGGGTTGAAGTCCTGCACGTCATCGAGCTGGAAGCTCGAGAGCTCCAGCACCCACACCTGCGGCAGGTGGCTGAAAACGGGATCGGCCGGCGGCGGCGGGATCAGCGCGATGGCCGGCGCATCGTCGTCGGGCAGCTTGGCCGCTTCCTGCACTTGGGCGACGTCGTCGGCAAGCTGTTCGTCGGCATGGGCCTCGTCGACGTCGTCGGCCATCTGCGCCGGCACGTCGCTGCCATCGAGCGCGGCCAGTTCGCGCAGTTCGTCGGCGTCTTCGGTCTCGACGAGCTCGGCGTCGATCGCGTCCTCGACCGGCGCTTGCGCGTCGACCGGCATCTCCAGCGCGGCGTCCGGGTTGGCCTTGGCCGCCGCCTTCGCGGCCTTGGCCTGTGCGCGGGCAGTCTTCGCAGCGGCAGCATCTGCCTTGGCCTGCGCCGCCGCGGCGACCGCGGCGGCCTTGGCTTGGTCGGCTGCGGCCAGTTCCGCGTCCAGGCGCGCCTGCTTCTCTGCGGCGGCACGCGCGGCCGCCTGGTCGATGGCGTCCTGCGCGGCCTTGGCGGCCGCTTCCTCGGCATCGATCAGCGCCTGCGCGGCGGCCTGCTCCGCGGCTTCGATGTCGGCCACCGCTTGCGCTGCGATCGCGGCGGCCAGCGTGTCCAGCATCGTCGGGCCGATGTTGCCGGCCACCGCCACGCTGCGGCCGGCGCGCTCGACGAGCCGGCCGGTGAGCGAGGTCGTCGTGGTCTTGCCGTTGGTGCCGGTGATCGCGATGACCTTGGGCGCGTAGCCGCGCTCGGACTTCAGCTGCGCCAGCGCTTGCGTGAACAGGTCGAGCTCGCCGCGCACCGGCACGTTGGCCAGCTTGGCGGCCTGCAGCAGCACGGCCAGGCGCGTGTCGCTCGGGGCCAGGCCCGGGCTCTTGTAGACGCGTGCGATGCCGTCCAGTGCATCGGCCGCCAGCTCGCCCGAGAAGAACGTGCTGCCCGGCACTTCCGCCGCCAACGCCGCGGCCTGTGGCGGGTTGGCACGCGAGTCCCACACGCGAACGCGCGCGCCCTGGCCGGCGCACCAGCGCGCCATGGCCAGGCCCGAGGCGCCCAGCCCCAGGATCAGCACGTTCTTGTCGATGAGATCGCTCACGCCTTTTCCAATGACATCAACGCAACTTCAGGCTCGCCAATCCGACCAGGCACAGCAGCATCGTGATGATCCAGAAGCGGATCACGACCTGCGTCTCGGTCCAGCCGGACTTCTCGAAATGGTGGTGCAACGGCGCCATCTTCAGGATGCGCCGCCCTTGACCGTACTTCTTCTTCGTGTACTTGAAATAGCTCACCTGGGCCATCACCGACAGCGCCTCGGCCACGAACACGCCGCCCATGATCCCCAGCACGATCTCCTGGCGCGTGATCACCGCGACGGTGCCCAGCGCGCCGCCCAGCGACAGCGCGCCGACGTCGCCCATGAACACCTGGGCCGGATGCGCGTTGAACCACAGGAAGGCCAGGCCCGCCCCGGCGATGGACGCGCAGAAGATCAGCAGCTCGCCTGCGCCCGGGATGTACGGGAACAGCAGGTACTTGGAATACACCGCGTTGCCCACGATGTAGGCGAACAGGCCCAGCGCGCCCGCGACCAGCACGACGGGCATGATGGCCAGGCCGTCCAGGCCGTCGGTGAGGTTGACCGCGTTGCTCGAGCCGACGATCACGAAGTAGGTCAGCGCGATGAAGCCGAATACCCCTAAGGGGTAGCTGACCGTCTTGAAGAACGGCAGCATCAGGTCGGCCTTGGGCGGCAGGTCGTTGGAAAAGCCGCTCTGCACCCAGCGCATGAACAGCTCGATCACGCGCAGGTTGGAGGTCTCGGAGACGCTGAACGCCAGGTACAGCGCCGCGACCAGCCCGATCAGCGACTGCCAGAAGAACTTCTCGCGCGAGGGCATGCCCTCGGGGTTCTTCTTGACGACCTTGCGCCAGTCGTCCGACCAGCCGATCGCGCCGAAGCCGAAGGTCACCAGCATCACGATCCAGACGAAGCGGTTGCTCCAGTCGCTCCACAGCAGCGTGGCGATGCCGATGCCGATCAGCACCAGCACGCCGCCCATCGTCGGCGTGCCGCGCTTGACGATGTGGGTCTGCACGCCGTAGTCGCGGATCGGCTGGCCGATCTTCAGCTCGGTGAGCCGGCGGATCACCCACGGGCCGAAGGCCAGTCCGATCAGCAGCGCCGTCATCGCGGCCATCACCGCGCGGAAGGTGTGGTACTGGAACACGCGCAGGAAGCCGAAGCTCTGTGGGTAGTGCTCCTGCAGCCAGGAGGCGAGGCTAAGCAGCATGGCCGGCCTCCTTGTCATCGTGCGCGACCAGCAGCGCCACCGCGCGCTCCATGCCCATGAAGCGCGAGCCCTTGACCAGCACCGCGCCGAACACCGGCTCGGCGGCCGTCGAGTCGCCGAGCGCGGCCAGCAGCGCGGGCGTGTCCGCGAAGGCGCGCGCGCCCGCGCCGTACGCGCGCGCGGCGTGCGCGCACAGCGTGCCGGCGCACCAGAAATCGTCGATGCCGCGCGACTTCGCGTAGGCGCCGATCTCTTCGTGGAAGGCCGGCCCCTGGTCGCCGACCTCGCCCATGTCGCCCAGCAGCAGCCAGCGCGGCGCAGGCAACCCGGCCAGCACGTCGATGGCGGCGCGCACGGAATCGGGGTTGGCGTTGTAGGTGTCGTCGACCAGCGGGATCGCGCGGCCCGCGCGCGTGAGCGACTTCAGCTGCGAGCGGCCCTTGACCGGCGCGAACGCCTCCAGCCCGCGCACGACGTCGGCCAGCGCGATGCGGGCACCCAACGCGGCGGCCATCGCGGCCAGCGCGTTGCGCACGTTGTGGCGGCCGGCCACGCGCAGCGTCAGGCGCGCCGAGCCCTCTGGCGTCGTCATCTCCACGTGCCAGGCGGTATCGATCCAGCGCGCACGCGCCGAGATTTCCGCACGCGGCCACGCGCCGTCCGCGTCGTCGGCAAGCGCGAAGCGCAGGCAGCGGCGCGCGCCGGCCTGCGCCTGCCAGACGTCGGCGTACTCGTCGTCGCCCGGGAACACGGCGACCCCGTCGGCGGGCAAGGCCTCGATGGCGGCGCCGTTCTCTCGCGCGACGGCCTCGACCGTGCCCATGAACTCCTGGTGCTCGCGCTGCGCGTTGTTGACGAGCGCCACCGTCGGCTGCGCGATCTTCGCGAGCACGGCGATCTCGCCCGGATGGTTCATGCCCAGTTCGACGACCGCGGCGCGATGGCTCGCACGCAGTTGCAGCACCGTCAGCGGCACGCCGATGTGGTTGTTGAGGTTGCCTGCGGTGGCGTGCGCGGCCTCGCCATGCGCGGCGCGCAGGATCGACGCGATCATCTGCGTGACCGTGGTCTTGCCGTTGCTGCCGGCAACGGCGATCACGGGGCCGTCGAAGCGTCCGCGCCAGCCGGTGGCCAGCGACTGCAGCGCGAGCAGCGAATCGGGCACGACGAGCCCGTCGAGGCCGGCCTGCGCCACGCCGAAGCTGGCGACCGCCGCGACCGCGCCCGCGGCGCGCGCCTGCGGCAGGAAGTCGTGCGCATCGAATCGTTCGCCCTTGAGCGCGACGAACAGGTCGCCCGCGCGCAGCGTGCGCGTGTCGGTGTGCACGCGCTCGAACGCGCGCGCGCCGTCGCCGACAAGCACCGATCCCGGCACCATCGCGCCAGCTTCCACGAGCGTCATCATGGATTCGCTCATGCGACGAAGCCCCGCTTCTTCAAGCCGGCCAAGGCTTCCTGGACATCGGAGAACGGCAGCCGCACGCCTTGGATTTCCTGATAGTCCTCGTGGCCCTTGCCCGCGATCAGCACGACGTCGTTGGCATCCGCACCGGCGAGCACCTGCGCGATCGCCTCGCGGCGGTCGACGATCCTGACGACGGGGTTGCCGTCGAACGCGCCGTCGGCGACCTGGTCGACGATCTTGCGCGGGTCCTCGCCGCGCGGGTTGTCGCTGGTGACGACGGCCTGGTCGGCCAGGCGCGCGGCGATCTCGCCCATCAGCGGGCGCTTGGTGGCATCGCGGTCGCCGCCGCAGCCGAACACACAGTGCAGCCTGCCGCCGCGCGCGGTGGCCAGCGGGCGCAGCGCGGCGATCACCTTCTCGAGCGCGTCGGGCGTATGCGCGTAGTCGACCACGACCTCGGGCTGGCCGGCCGCGTTCGCGGCGACCCGCTGCATGCGCCCCGGCACCGGCGTGACGAGGCCGGCCACGCGCGCGGCGTCGGCCATCAGCACGCCTTGCGCGCGCAGGCCGCCGATCACGGCCAGCAGGTTGTGCACGTTGTAGTCGCCGATCAGCGTGGTGGCGACCGGCTCGCGGCGCGCGCGGCCGCCCACGGCCACGTCTTCCACCAGGGTGAAGGCCAGGCCGCCGTCGCGGTAACCGATCTCCTCGGCGATCAGGCGGGCGCCGGAGTCCGCGCGCGTCGAATACGTCCACGAATCGATCTGGCCGCGGCGCAGTTCGCCCGCCAGCAACGCGCCGGCATCGTCGTCGACGTTGACGACGGCTGACTTCAGGCCGACCCAGCCGAACAACAGGCGCTTGGCGGCCCAGTAGTTGTCCATGCTGCCGTGGTAGTCGAGATGATCGCGCGTGAAGTTGGTGAACAGGGCGACCTCGATGCGCGTGCCGGCCAGGCGCTGCTCGACGATGCCGATGGAGCTCGCCTCGATCGCGCACGCGGCAAAGCCGTCGCTCGCCATGCGGCGGAACGCGGCCTGCAGCAATACCGGGTCGGGTGTCGTCAGGCCGGTGGACTTGATCGTCCAGTCCTGCGTCGAGTCGGCGGTGGCCACGGGTAGCGGCAGTGGCGGCACGCCGATGCCCAGCGTGCCGACGAAGCCGGCGCGCTTGCCCAGCAGGTTCAGCGTCTGCGCCGTCCACCAGGCCGTCGAGGTCTTGCCGTTGGTGCCGGTGGTGGCCACGACCTTGAGGGCCTGGCTGGGCTCGTCGAAGAACGCTGCGGCGATCTGGCCGGTGGCGGCCTTCATCGATTTCAGCGTGGCGATGCGCGCGTCCTCGAAGCCGAACGCGTCGACGTCCTTTTCCTCGACCAGGCACGTGGCCGCGCCCGCGGCGAGCGCGCCCGCGACGAAGCCGCGGCCGTCGTTCGCATAGCCGGGCCACGCGATGAAGCCGTCGCCGGGCTGGATGGCGCGGCTGTCCGTGCGCAGCGTGCCGGTGACCCAGGACTTGAGCCAGCGCGCCGCGGCGGCAGGGGACTTCAGGCGTGTCAACGGCATGCTAGTTCTCGGGGGTCTGGACGACGTTGACTTGCGTGATCTGGGTGCGGACGTCGAGGTCGGGCGCGACGCCCAGCAGCGGCAGCGTCTGCGACACCACCTGGCTGAACACCGGCGCGGCCACGTCGCCGCCGAAGTGCAGGCCGGCGTTGGGCTCGTCGATCATCACGGCGACGACGATGCGCGGATGCGAGATCGGCGCCAGCCCGACGAACCACGGCCGGTACTTGTTCTGCGCGTAGCCGTGGCCTTCGGCCTTGTACGCGGTGCCCGACTTGCCGCCGACGCTGTAGCCCAGCGTGCGCGCCTTGGGCGCCGTGCCGCCGGGCGAGGTCACCATCTGCAGCATGGTGAGCAGTTCCTTGACGGTCTCCGGCTTGAACACGCGCGGACCCGGGCCGGGCGCGGGCTGGCGCAGCATGGACACGTTCTCCAGCACGCCGTCGTTGGCGAACACGGTGTAGGCGCGCGCCAGCTGGAACAGCGAGGCCGACAGGCCGTAGCCGTAGGCCATCGTCGCCTGCTCGATCGGGCGCCAGGTCTTGTACGGGCGCAGGCGGCCGGTGACGACGCCGGGGAAGTTGATCTGCGGCTTCTGGCCCAGGCCGATCGACGAGAACTTCTCCCACTGCTCCTTGGGCGTGAGCTTCATCGCCAGGCGCGCCGCGCCGATGTTGCTGGACTTCTGGATCACCTGCTGCACGGTCAGGATGCCGTTGGGCTCGGCGTCCTTGGGGCTGAAGCCGCCGACGGTCAGCGAGCCGGGCGTGGCGTCGACCAGCGAGAACGGCGTAACCAGGCCCTTCTCCAGCACCGTGCCGACGATGAACGGCTTCATCGTCGAGCCGGGCTCGAAGACGTCGGTCAGCGCGCGGTTGCGCAACTGCGCGCCCGACAGATTGTGGCGGTCGCCCGGGTTGTAGCTGGGGTAGTTGGCCAACGCCAGCACTTCGCCCGTGAGCGTGTCGATGACGACGACGCTGCCGCCCTTGGCCTTCTGCGCGATGACCTGGTCGCGCACGCGCTGGTACGCGAAGAACTGCACCTTGGAATCGATCGCGAGCTCGATGTCCTCGCCGTTGATCGGCCGCTGCGGGTCGCCGATGTTCTCGACGATGCGGCCCAGGCGATCCTTGACCACCTCGCGCGAGCCGTCGCGGCCTTGAAGCTGCTGCTGGTACGCGAGCTCGATGCCCTCCTGGCCCTTGTCCTCGTCGCCGGTGAAGCCCACGACGTGCGCGGCGGCCTCGCCTTCCGGATAGCGACGGCGGAACTCGCTGACCTGGTGGATGCCCTTCAGGTCGAGCTGCTTGACGGCCGCGCCCACGCCGTCGTCGACCTGGCGCCTGAGCCACACGAAGTTCGGGTTGCCGTCGAGCCGGTCGTTGAGCTCGCCCACCGTCATGCCCAGTGCCTGCGCCAGCTGCTTCTTCTGGCCGGCGTCGGCGTCGACGTCCTTGGGAATCGCCCAGATCGACGGCGTGGGCACGCTGGTGGCCAGCAGCAGGCCGTTGCGGTCGACGATGCGGCCGCGGCTGGCCGGCATGTCGAGCGTGTGGGCGTAGCGCGCCTCGCCCTGCTTCAGGTAGAAGTCGGTGGCGACGATCTGGATGTAGGCGGCGCGGCCGATCAGCACCAGCGAGCCGATCCCCACCAGCACCACCAGGAAGCGGCTGCGCCACAGCGGCGTCTTGGACGCCAGCAGCGGGCTGTTGGCATAGGTGACGTTGCTCACCGCGCGGCCGCGCGGCGCCTGCGTGCGCTTGTTCGGCTTGTTCGGCTTGTTCGCCTTGCTCATTGCGACGCCCCCGTCTCAGGCGCGCTCGCGGGCGGCACGGGCGACATCAGCGGCGCCGACAACGGCGCTGCGGCCAGGCCTGCGTCGACCACGTACTGCGTGTTGGCCGGCGTCGCGGCGCGCATGCCCAGCTTGTTGCGTGCGGTGTTCTCCACGCGCAGGTGGGTGGCCTGCGTCTCGCGCTCGGCCTCGAGCCGGCGGCGGTCGGATTCGAGCTGGCGCTCGGTGCCGTGCGCGTTCTCGATCTCGGCGAACAGGCGGCGCGACTCGTAGCTGATCTTGACGAGGTACAGGCCGCTCACGATCAGCGCGATCGCGAGCAGGAAGTTCAGGCGCACGGTGAGCGATTCGCCGGTCATCTACAGCCTCTGCGCGACGCGCAGGATCGCCGAGCGCGCGCGACCGTTGGTCAGCACCTCGGTGGGCCCGGGCTTGATGCGGCCGAGCGCGGCCAGCCGCAGCGAGGTCGAGGGCGGCGCCATCGGCGCGCGGCGGTCGATCTCGTCCTTGCTCTCGCGCGCGATGAAGGTCTTGACGATGCGGTCTTCCAGCGAATGGAAGCTGATCACCGCCAGGCGCCCGCCGGACTCGAGCAGGTCCAGCGACGCCTTCAGAACCTGTTCGAGTTCCTCAAGCTCGGCATTGACGAAAATCCGAAGAGCCTGAAAGGTGCGCGTGGCGGGATCCTGGTTCGGCTCGCGGGTCTTGACCGTACGAGCCACGACGGCGGACAGCTCGCGCGTGGTTCGCACGGGAGCGCCGCCTTCGCGGACAGCAACAAGCGCCTTTGCAATAGCCACAGCAAACCGTTCTTCCCCGTAGTCACGAATCACCTCTGCAATGTGACGCTCGTCGGCGCGAGCCAGAAAGTCGGCGGCGGTCTCGCCGCGCGTGGTGTCCATGCGCATGTCCAGCGGGCCGTCGAAACGGAAGCTGAAGCCGCGCTCGGGGGTGTCGATCTGCGGCGACGAGACGCCCAGGTCGAGCAGCAGCCCGGTGATCTGGCGGACGCCGCGCTCGGCCAGCGCCGCAGGCAGTTGCGCGAAGCTGGCGTGCACGATCTCGAAGCGGGCATCGGCGACGGCGTCCGGGCCGTCCTTCGCGGCGGCCACCGCCACCGGATCGCGGTCGATGCCGATCACGCGCGCGCCCGGGCCCAGGCGCGACAGCAGCTCGCGCGTGTGCCCGCCGCGGCCGAAGGTGCCGTCGACGTAGATGCCGTCCGGGTTCGTCACGAGCGCGTCGATCGCTTCGTGGAGCAGGACGGTGGTATGCAACCCCGAATGTTCCACGATGTTCAAAAGACCAGGTTGTCGAGGGCAGCGCCGGCCTGCGCCTGCATCTCGGCCGCTTCCTTGGCGGCATAGATGGGCGTCGACCAGAGTTCGAAGTGACTGCCCATGCCCAGCAGCGTCACGTCCTTTTCGAGTCCGGCCCAGTTGCGGAGTTCCGGGCGGATCAGCACGCGCGAGGTGGCATCCCACTCGACATCGTCGGCATGGCCGAGGAACACGCGCTTGACGGCCACCTGGGAGAACGGCAGCTGCGCCACCTGGTCGCGGAAGCTTTCCCAATGGGGCCGCGGAAACACCATGAGGCAGCCGTGCGGATGCTTGGTGACGGTGAGCCGCCCGGCACACAATGACTGGAGGTCGTCGCGATAACGGGCCGGCATGGAGACTCGCCCCTTGCCGTCCAGCGTCAACGCCGAAGGACCTTCAAAAATCAGAGATGCCACAACCCACCACAAAAGTGCACTTTGATGCACTTTAGCGAATCGTCGAAGGTGGGTCAACGCGTCATGCGCGGAAAAATTCAATCAAATCAAGCACTTAGGCGATATTTCTCAGGCGAATATCGTTCTAAATGAAGGACTTGCGCGCGGCTATGAAAGTGAAGTGTTAGCTGACTTCATCGGGTCATGTTCCTAGGGGATTTCCCGCCGACAGTGCTCTGGCGTTGCGCAAACCCCATCGACCGCGGCGACACGGACGCATCCCGCGCCGGCGTCAGCTCGACATCAAGGCTGCTCGGGCGGCGCGATCTGCGCCCTGCGCCGCCGCTTGGTCGCGTAGAGCAGGCGATCGGCCTGCGCCAGGATGTCGGCCAGCGGTTCGGACGAGTCGGCGGCGATCACGATGCCGCCCAGGCTGCAGCCCAGGCGATAGCTCTTGTTGCCCGAGGTGTTGAACGCGTGGAAGCGCGCGTCCAGGCGGCGCTCGATGTCGGGCAGGCTCTCGAGGTTGTCGGCGCGGCTGAGCACCGCGAACTCGTCGCCGCCGATGCGCGACACGATGTCGTCCTGGCGGAACGTGGCGCGCAGCACGCCGGCGGCTTCGCGGATGGCCAGATCGCCCTCGCCGTGGCCGTGCGCGTCGTTGATGCCCTTGAGGCCATCCAGGTCCGCGAAGAACAGCGTCAACGGCTGGCCCGTCAGGCGCGCGGTGCTCATCATCGAACGCGCGAGTTCGAAGAAGGCGCGGCGGTTGAACAGGCCGGTCAGCTCGTCGCGCATCGCCAGGTGCGACAGCGCCTCGTTGTCGCGCCGGGCCTGGTCCAGGTCCAGGTGCAGCGCGTCGCGCGCGGCCGCGAGCTCCTTGACGACCAGGCTGCTGTGCAAGGCCGTGGTGATCTCGTGGTGCAGGTCCTCGAACGTGAAGCGCTCTTCGGGCAGGCGCTCCAGCACGATGTAGCCGAAATGCTCCTGCAGGTAGAACATCGGCAGGATCACGCGCTGGCGCGGCGGCGAGTGCAGCAACAAGCGCGTGGGCACCAGCTGCTCGGTGGGGAATTGCTCGCCCAGGAGTTCGTCGCGCATGACGCCGTCGTCCAGCGCCAGCACCAGCCGCGAGGTGGGCGGCAACCCTTCGTCGCGCACGCGCTGCAGCGAGGTCGGGCGGTCGTACAGCGCCAGCAGGCAGGTGGTCACGCCCAAGCGCAGCAAGGCGGCGCTGAGCACGCCCATGAGCGCGTCGATGTCCACCGCCGTCATGCGCTTCTTGAGCTCCCGGCGCAGGTCCCAGGTGTTGTTGTTGGTGGCGACCTGTTCCCGGTTGTGGAACTGCTCGATCACGTTGGACAGCAGGATCTGGCCGAACAGCAGGCGCTCGGAGGCCGTCGCCACACGCGCGGGCTCGAGCACGCCGGCCCAGTACCGATGCATGTTCACGAGCAGGTTCTGCAGCGGCGAGACGTCCGACTGCTCGCCGAGCCAGGCGAATGCCATGCGCGTGAGCACTTGCACGAATGCGGAGCCGCCGTCGTCCTCCAGCAGCGCATCGTCCAGCGCGATCACTTCCTGCGTGAAGCTGGCGACCAGTGCCTCGGGCCCATGCATCTGGCGCACCATCGCCTCGGCCCTGTCCTTGCGATCCGCATTCGACAGCCCGTTTCCGAACGTCGGCGCCAGGCAGCCACAGGTGCGGCGCACCACCAGCCGCGTGGGCAACGCGGTGAACGGCGGCACCGCTTCCCCGTTGAGCTTGTCCACCAGAAGACGCAGGCCGATCTCGCCCTCGGTGTCGAAGGAATGGTTGACGCTGGTCAGCGAGGGCCCCATGCGATAGATCGACAGCAGGTCGTCGAATCCGCAGATCGCGATGTCCTCGGGCACGCGCAGGCCGCGTTCGACCGCCACGGACAGCGCGCCCTTGGCCATCTCGTCGTTCGCGCAGACGAGGGCCGTGAACGGCACGCCGCGCGCGAGCAGGTCCACCATGGCCTGGCGGCCCGAGGCGACATGGAATTGTCCGCGGGCGCGCAGCGCCGGATCGGTGTCGAACCCCGCCTCCTGCAGCACTTCCAGGTAGGTCGACGAGCGTTCCTGCGCGTCGAAGTTGCCGGCCGGCCCCTCGATCATCGCGATGCGCTGGTGCCCGTGCACGTCGATCAGATGGCGCAGCAGCTGGCGAAAGCCGCCGCGGTTGTCCAGCATCAGCGTGCTGTGGCCGGTGCCGTCCACGCCGATGACGACCGCGGGCAGGCCCGTGAAGCGCGCCACGAAGCCGCGCACGCCGGCCTCGTCGAGGTTTCCCTGCATGAGCGTCCCGAAGATGAGCAGGCCGTCGAACTGGCGCGGGCTGACCATGCGGAAGGCCATGCCGAATTGGCGCTCGAACGGATGTTCAGCATCGGGCATATGGCCCGGAAAGAACACGATGTCGACGCCCGCCCGCGCTGCCTCGCGGCAGACGCCATCGACGAGCGGGCGATGGTATTCGCCGTCCATCTCGTCGATCAGGACGCCGATGCGCAGGCGCGGCCGGCCTTTGGGCGGCATCGGGACGGGATGGGGTGTTTTCATCTAAAGCGGGGCGCGTAACCAGCTTGGGAACGAACGGAACGAGGCTTCGTCCGCTCCCTACCGATGCCTACCTTCTGAAAGTCCGGCGCTCATTCGAGCGGTCTCCACCGGCTCGGGACGCAGTGAAACCGCTTGGTATCCGCGCAATTTGATGACAACTTGACGAGTTATGCAACGGAAGGAGCCCGCAGACGACACCGCCGCGCGCGCGAACGAGAAGCGTCGGTACTGTCGAGCAGGCATGGTTTCGTGAATGTTCCGAAGACATCGAATGCAGGCCCGCACGGCGAAAATCCGGGCCCACGTGACGTGATATCGGCGTCACGTCGAACTTCTTGAGTGCACGAGTTGGCACGCCCGTCATGCCGGCGCGTCTGTCGCCGCATCGTGCCCGAGCAGCAAGGATTCGACGTACTGCGGCTTGCCGAAAAAGTAGCCCTGGACGTACTGGATCGACGTCGCGCTGCGCAGGTAGGCGAGTTCCTCCTGGCTCTCGACCCCTTCGGCGACGATCTCCATCTTGAGCGCCCGGCAGAGCGATTCGATCGCGTTCAGGATGCCCTGGCTGCGCGGCCGTTCGTGGATCGCCGTGATGAACGCCCGGTCGACCTTGACCTCGTCGGCCGTGATGTCCGCCAACGTCGACAAGGACGAATAGCCGGTCCCGAAATCGTCGATGGATACCCGCACCCCCATTGCGCGCAAGCGCGGCAGGACATGCCGCTGGAATCGCTGGGTCGCGATCAGGGCATCCTCGGTCAACTCCAGGACGATCGATCCGGCCACGCCCTCGGCCTGCAGGCGGTCGATCAGCGAGTCCATGAAGCTGATATCGCTGGCCTGGCGCGCGGCGATGTTGATGCTGACTGACGCAGCCTCGCCGAATCGTGCCTTCAACGCCGGCAGGCAGCGGACGACGTCGTCGAGGACGAAGTTGGTGATCTCGTCGATGATGCCCAGTTCCGAGGCCAGCTCGATGAAGACGCTGGGGCTGTGGGCCTCCTCGCCCTCGTTCACCCAACGGGCCAGCGCCTCGAAGCCGATCGTTCGCCCGGTGGTGATCTCGACCTTGGGCTGGAACGCCGTGCGGAAATGCCGGTCGCGCACCGCGGTGCGCAGGCGCTGCTCCATGTCCATGCGCGCGGTGAGCGCATCGCCCATGTCCACATCGAAGAATTGCGCCGAACCCTTGCGATCGGACTTGGCGCGGTACATCGCATTGTCCGCACAGCGCCGCAACGCGTCGTAGGTCTGGCCATGCAACGGAAACACGCTGGCGCCGACGGACGCGGAAGTCAGCACTTCGTGCCCCTCCACCAGGAACGGCTCCTTCATGGAGTCGACGACGCGGTGGATCAGCTGCGGCAGGTGGTCGAGTTCGTCGAGCGGGTTGATCAGCAGCAGGAATTCGTCGCCGCTGATACGAGCCAGGGTATCGCCGGGCCGCATCTGCCGGGAAATGCGCCTGGCCACCGCGCACAGCAGCGCGTCGCCGATCGCGTGGCTGTAGAAATCGTTGATGCTCTTGAAGTTGTCCAGGTCGATGAACGCCAGCGCGAACATGCCGCCACGCGAATGGGCGAGCAACGCGGCATCGACAAGTTCATGGATGAGCGCGCGATTGGGCAAGCCGGTCAACTGATCATGGAACGCGCGGTGAGACAGTTCGGCCTCGAAGCGCTTGCGCTCGGTGATGTCGATGCTGGTCGAGACCAGAAGCGTCTTTCCCTCGACTTCGATCGGTTCGCCGGTGACCAGCAAGGTGTGGACGCGCCCGTCGATCATCACGGCACGCTCGCGCAGCCGCATGGCTCCGCTGTTCAGGTGTTCCAGGAAGCGGCCGCGGCGACGGAGGATCATCGCCTCGTCGGCCCCCCTGACACCAAACGGGATGGTTCCGAGCAGTTGCGCCGCGTCGCCGCCGATGGCCATGGCCGCAGGCTCGTTGACCACCAGGAGCCGGCCCTCTTCGTCCTGGACGGACACGCCCACCGGCAGCGCCTTCAGGATGGTCTCCATGAGCATGCCGGGATCCTCGGCTGCCGCCGTCCTTGCGATCTTCACGTCGCGCGAACCGGCATCCGGACCCAGGTCAGCGAGACCTTGGCGGCAATCCGTTTCGGCGGGATTCCCTCGCGGCAGACATGGATCGGATTCAGCAGGAATTGGGGCGGGACGCGACTCGGCTCGGACATCATCGTTCGCGGAGTTGCAACCAACCCCGACGCCAGGCTCGCTGGGTGGCAGGGGAGTTTTCATCGGCTCCCGCATTTTGACCGCCGCCAGCGAAGGTGCAGCCGGTTCAAGCCCAAGATAAACGCAAAGGCCGGAACGATTACGGGAAACCACCGATGAAAAAAGCACCCGGCAGGCCGTCGCAGGACGGAAATGGCCGGAGTTCGCGGGAAGCGCGCGGCCGCGCGGCTATTTGCGATCGCCCAAATTCAGCGACCTGAAGTCCTGCGCGCAGAACAGCCGGCCAGTGTCGCCGGCGGCGTCCAGGAGGGCCGGAACCAGCGCGCCCGGCACGACCGTCTCGACGTCGAACATCGCCGATTGGCCGCCCAGATCCGTCTTGAGCCAACCCGGATCCAGCAGATTGACGAGCACGTTGGTACCCGCCAGCTCGAACGCCAGGTCCCGCGTGTACTTGTCGAGGGCAGCCTTGGACACGCCGTACGCGGCCAGCGCGGGCTGGTTCGTGATGCCCGAGGTCACGTTGATGATCCGCCCGAATCCACGCGCCTTCATCGCCGGCGCGAAGGCGCTGCACAGCCTCATGGGCGCCAGCAGGTTGACCCGCAGCGCGTTGTCCCAATCCGGGTCGGGCAGCGACCAGATGGGCCTGCTCGCCGGCATCACGGCGGCGTTGTTGTAGAGGATGTCGATCGGCCCGCAGCTATTCGCTTCGCGAATGATCCCGGCCAGTGCGGCGTCGTCCTCGAGCGCACCCACGGCCCGGTGAAAGCGCACGCCCAGGCCGGTCAGCAGATCGCACAGCGGCTCCAGTTGCGAAGCGGCTCGCGCGTGCACGGCCAGGTTGCAGCCGTGCCGTGCCAGGCCGAGTGCGATCTGGCGCCCGATGCCCCTGCTGCACCCGGTCACGAGCGCCCATTTGCCTTCAATCGAACTCGAATTCATGACGTCGCCGATATCCTGAAACCGTGAGAGGAAAATTCTAGATCTGTCGAGTGGTGCCGCGCACCACCAGCCGCAAGTCGGGCATCGGGCTGGTCGCAGCGGGCGTGGCGCCCAGCGCAACGAGAAGGGCATGCGCCGCAGCCACGCCCATCTCGTAGATGGGCTGATGGATCGTGGTCAACGCCGGCGTCATGTAGGCGGACGGCGGCAGGTCGTCGAAGCCGACGAGCGAGACGTCCTCCGGCACGCGCAGGCCGCGTTCGTACAGCACCTGGCGCGCGCCCCACAGGGTCTGGTCGTTGGCGCAGAAGACGGCGGTGAACGGATGACCGGCATCCAGCAGGTTTCTCATGGCCTCGACGCCGCCGGCTTCCATGTAGGTGCCCGACACCATCAGGCGGGGATCGACGGGCAACCCGGCTTCGCTGTGCGCCCGCATGTAGCCTTCCCGGCGCCGCACGCCGTCCGCGTACTGCAACGGCCCGGTGATGTGGGCGATCTTCCTGTGGCCCAGTTCGATGAGGTGGCGCGTCGCGCGTCGCGCACCCTCGTCCTGGTCGCAATGGAACGAAAAGACATTGGGGCCCGACAGGTCGCGCCCCGTGATCGCGATCGGCAGCTTGCGCGCCAGGTCGAGCACCTGCTCGTCCTGCAGGTTGCCGCCGAGGATCACCATCGCGTCGACACGCCGGGCGATGAGCAGTTGCGCACGGTCGAGCTCTTCGGGGGTGTTCCAATGCCCCGGGACGACGATCGGCGCATAGCCGCTGGCGCGCAGGCCGTCCTCGAACCCCAGCGCCCCCCGGTTGAAGTAGGGCGAATCGAGTTCCTGGGTCAACACGCCGATGGTCCGGGTCACGCCGCTGCGCAGGCTTTGTGCGGCGAAGTTGGGCCGGAACTGCAGGCGTTCGATCGCCGTCTCGACAGCGACGCGTTTCTCTTCGGCGACACGGGCGGTGCCATTCAAAATGCGCGAGACCGTGGACGCAGACACGCCGGCCAGACGTGCGACGTCCAGCAGGGTGGCCGGTTCGGCAAGGGCTTTGTCCTTTGGGGGCATGAACTTGATCGACTTGGGATGAGAAGCATCGACGCGGTTTTCCATCCGCGGGAGCGAACGGGCGCGCGGCGCTCGAACGGCAACTGGCTAGTTTAATTGACGAAATCGATTGCCAGCCGGCCTCGCGGCCTGCGCTCGTGGGGCTTGCTTTCGTCGCCCCACGGAAAACGGCGGCGCTAGGGGTATGTACCGAAGAGCGTCATCACCCATTGACCGGCCGTCGCGATCGGCTCACACTGTTTTTTGAAAACGTTGCCTTGGACGGCATCCGACCCATCCACGCGATGCGCTCGCGTGGCCGGTCGATCTTGGCCGCGCTCGGGTGCAACTGGCAGATCCCGCTGCTGCAGTGCAGCAGCCATCGGTTGCCGCGCCGCGGATCCTGTGGCAACTCGATGCGCTCAGTGGGATGACCAGTTCGACACGCCCGGCGCCAGGAAATCCCCACCAACGACATGCTCATGCAATCGTTATCCGCGCCAGGGCGCGGCCGGTGATGGTGCTTCAAAGCAACGCATTCCATGCGCACACGTCCATCGCTCGTGCCAGACGACCCGCGCCAGCGCATCCGAGTCGCTGCAGCCCTTCCCAGCCGGCCTCGACGACGCCGGAACGAGTGAGCTTCGGGGTCGCCAGCGTCGATCTCCCAGCACGGCCCGCGTTTGGCAAGCACCTGGGCGTCCCCGCTTCACGCAAGACAAAAGTCGCGCGCGCTCGTGATCGATTCGACGGACGGCCGGTGATCGGCGTGCGGGCACGCAACAACTAGGGAAAGCAACAATTGGTTAGCCGATCAAACGACTTAATATAAAAAAAGAGAAAACGTTTTCATGGGTGACGTTTTCATCGCCCCCGACAAGATGCAACCACTCAAGCGATTCCGCACAATTCCAGCAAAGAGGAGCCAATGGAGATGAGACACTTCAAGTTGACAACGTTGTCATTCGCAGCGATCCAGGCGTTGACCCTGGCCGCTCCGGCCATGGCACAGACCGCCGCCGCCCCCGCCCCCGCGGCTTCCGCACCAACGGCTTCTCAGACCAGGCAGGCCGCCAAGGACAAGGCCGAAGAGGAAAAGCAGACCGTCGTCGTGTCCGGCATCCGCGGCAGCCTGCAGTCCTCGCAGGACCTGAAGCGCAACGCCGACCAGATCATCGATTCGGTGACGGCCACCGACATCAACGCGCTGCCCGACCGCAGCGTGACCGAGACCCTGCAGCGCATCAGCGGCGTCACGGTCGACCACTTCCTGGCCGACGACGATCCGGACCATCCGTCCGCCGAAGGCAGCGGCGTGCTGATCCGCGGCCTGCCCTATGTGGCCAGCGAGTTGAACGGCCGCGAGAGCTTCTCGGCCAACAACGGTTATGCGCTGGGCTTCCAGGATGTGCCGGCCGAACTGATGGCCGGCGTGGACGTGTACAAGAACCCGAACGCCGAAGTGATCGAAGGCGGCATCGCCGGCACGGTCAACCTGCGCACGCGCATGCCATTCGACAGCAAGGGCCGCGTCACCGCGTTCTCCCTGGGTGCCAACCGCGGCGACATGGCCAAGGAAACCAAGCCCTCGGCTTCGTTCCTCTACAGCGACCGCTGGAATACCCAGGCAGGCGAGTTCGGCGCGCTGGTCGACGTGGCGTATTCGCAACTGGCCACGCGCAGCGACGGCATTCAGGTCAACCCGTATGTGCGGGAACCGGCCAACAGCCTGGGCAACTGCACCTGCGAGCCCCCTGCGAGCCTGGCCAACACCGTCGCCATCCCGGGCGACATCAACTGGTCCGAGCAGCAGATGGAGCGCAAGCGCGTCGGCCTGTACGGCGCACTGCAATGGAAGCCCAGCGACGCCCTCGAGCTGTCCACCCAGTTCTTCAAGTCCAACTACAACCTGACTTGGGACGTGCATGAGGTGCAGGCCAACGAAGGCAATTACTACGACATGGTGCCGGTGCCGGGCACCTCGTTCACCTACGGCAGCAACGGCGCGTTCCAGAGCGGCGACATGGCAGCCGCTTCGTGGAAGGGCAGCCCGTCGGCGGCGCCCACGCTCAACCACGGCGACTACTCGGACGGCACGCCGCTGGGCGGCGCCAACTACTACGCCTTCACCCGCCAGAACGCGCAGTTCACGAGCACGACCGACTGGTCGACGAGCTTCAAGGCCCGCGTGACCGACAACTTCCGGGTCAGCGGCGACGTCCAGCTCGTCAAGTCGCTTTCCAACACCCTCGACTTCACCATCTACAACCAGTTCTACATGCCGCCGTCCCAGGTGAGCGTGGTGGGCACGCCCAGCCTGGTGTTGACCAACCCCACCTACGAATACACGCCCAACAAGGGCAGCGTTGTCACGACCAATCCGAACAGCCTGCTCGACCCGACGAACTACTACCTCGGCGCGGCGATGGATCACCTGGAAGCAGACCGCGGCACGCAACACAGCATGCGGCTGGACGGCGAATACGATTTCGACAATCCTCTGCTCCAATACGTCAAGTTCGGCGTGCGCTTTACCGGTCGCAACGCGTTCAGCAACAACGAGAACAGCAGCTATAACTGGGGGCCGATCAGCCAGGTCTGGATGGGCGGGGCCAATCCGACGAACCTGCAATGGATTTCCAAGCTTCCGGCGGGGATTGAACAGCTCTACACCATGAGCAACTTCTATCGCGGCGCGGCGAACGTGCCCACCACGCTGTGGTTCCCCAGCCTGTCGCTCGTGAAGAACTACGCGGAAGCGGCCAAGATCCTGCAGCCGTACGAAATCGCCTCGGGCGGCTGGTGCCCTCAAGGGACCACGGACAACTCGTGCACCCCTGGCTCGCCGATGAGCAACAACTACATGGACGAGAAGACGCAAGCCGCCTACGGCTCGCTGTACTTCGGCAGCGACACCATGCTGGGCATTCCGTTCGACGGCAATGTCGGCGTGCGCGCCATCCATACCGGCGTTCATGCCAACGGGTCGCTCTCGTTCCCGACGAGCTCGTCCATCACCGGCAACTCGTCCAGCATCACGCCGGCGCAGTTGGCCCTGTTCAACCTGCCCAACGAAGCGACGGACGGCTCGACCAGCTACACGGACGTGCTGCCCAGCGCGAACCTGCGCCTGAAGCTCGCGAAGGACCTGCAGTGGCGCTTCGCGGCTTCCGAAGGCATGACGCGTCCTGACATCAGCCAGCTCAATTCGTACGAGAAGCTCGGCTCTTCGTGGTCGGCGACGGGCGGCGCGCAAGCAACGTTCGCCGGCTTCACCGCCAGCACCGGCGGCAACCCGGCCCTCAAGCCGATGAAGTCGGACAATTTCGACACCTCGCTCGAGTGGTACTTCTCCAAGACCGGCTCGCTGACCGGTGCGTTCTTCGCCAAGAAGATCAAGGACTACGTCACCACGGAAACCTCGACGCAATACATCATGGGCCAGCCGATCGCCGTCACGGGCCCGGTCAACGCCGGCGATGGCACCGTCAAGGGCTTCGAACTGGACTACCAGCAGTTCTTCGACTTCCTGCCGGGCTTCCTCAAGGGCTTCGGCGTGCAGGCCAACTACACGCACCTGGACAGCAGCAAGATCAGCGGCACGACCTCGTGCGACCCGAACCACGGCAATGGGTCTTGCGCTTCGGGCTCCATCGTCACGAATCCCGCGTTGCCGATGGCCGGCCTGTCGCCGAACAGCTACAACCTGACCGGCATGTTCGAGAACTCGGACTGGTCGGCGCGCGTGGCATGGTCGTGGCGCAGCAAGTACCTGATCACGACGGAAGATTCGGGCGACACCTACCTGCCGATGTGGAGCGCCCCGTTCGGTACGCTCGACGCCTCGGTGTTCTACCACTTCACCAAGGACATGCAGCTGGGCGTGCAGGGCAACAACCTGACGCGTACCACCACGAAGGTCCTGATGGGACCGAGCACCTACACCAACGGCACCGTCGATCCGAACCTGTACACGCGCTCGATCTTCCAGAACGATCGCCGCCTCGAACTGGTGTTCCGCGATCAGTTCTGATCCAGGCGGCGCCTGCTGCGCGGGGGCAGCAGGCGTTGCTCGAACCGGGTGCCGTCGATTGGACTTGCATGGGCAGGCCTTCGAACGACATCCGGGCGATCAGACAACAACGGAAAACGCCAGGCGAAGGGCCCCGCGTGCGGGGCCCTTTTTTTTGCCTGTCGAGGATTCACCTCCGGGGTTCGGTCTTCCGACGGCGCCAAGTCGCCGGATGCACGCCAGCCTCGATATCGCATGAGCTCCATGAAATCACGATCCTTCGCCGGCGCGTCGAGCGCGCTGCTCCTGCTGTGCCTGTCATCGTTGCCGGTCCACGCCACCGATGCGGTCATCGCGCTGAACCAGGTCGGCTATCCGACGACCGCGCACAAGCTCGCGGATGCACCGGGTGACGCGAAAGACGCCTTCACCATCGAGGACGCGACGAGCGGCAAGGTCGTCTTCCACGGCAAGCTCGGCGCGGCCGCGCAATGGGCGCCGGCCAGCCAGCAGGTGCGCGTCGCCGATTTCTCCACGCTGCGCACGCCGGGACACTACCGGCTGCGCGTCGACGGCTTGCCGCCGTCCGACCAGTTCACCATCGCCAACGACGCGTACGCCGGACTCGCCGCGGCCGCGCTCAAGGCGTTCTATTTCAATCGCGCGAGCATGGCGCTGGACAAGCAGCATGCCGGCATCTACGCCCGCGCCGAGGGGCACCCCGACGACATCGTGCTGGTCCATGCATCGGCCGCGTCGCCCAAGCGGCCCGCGGGCACGGTCATCTCGTCGACCAAGGGGTGGTATGACGCGGGCGACTACAACAAGTACGTGGTCAATGCGGCCGTGTCCACGCATCAACTGCTCGATGCCTACGAGCAGTTCCCGCAAGTGTTCGCGGCACAGCGGCTGAACATCCCGGAGAGCGGCAACGGCGCGCCGGACATCCTCAACGAAGCATGGTGGAACCTGCAATGGCTGCTGACGATGCAGGATCCCGACGACGGCGGCGTCTATCACAAGCTGACCACGCTGGACTTCTCCGGCTTCGTGATGCCCGACCAGGATCGGGCACCGCGCTACGTGGTGCAAAAGAGCACGGCCGCTGCACTCGACTTTGCCGCGGTGATGGCGCAGGCCAGCCGCGTGTATGCGCCGTTCGGCACCCAGTTTCCCGGCGCGTCGCAACGCATGCTGGCTGCTGCGCGCAACGCGTGGGCATGGGCGCAACGCCATCCGGATGCGGTCTATGCGCAGCCGGCGGACGTGCATACCGGCGTGTACGGCGGCGAGCACCTGGATGGCGAATTCGCCTGGGCCGCCGCCGAGCTGTTCCTGGCCACGCGCGAACCCGGATTCTTCGATGCGTTCGTCGCGCGCAAGCAGAACGCGGGCGTCCCATCGTGGGACGGCGTCGCGGCCTTCGCATGGCTGTCGCTGGCCGCGCACAACGACCTGCTGGCGACGCCGGCGCAGCGCGCGCAAGTGCAGGCGCAGGTGCTTGGCGTCGCCGACGACTTGCTGCGTGACTGGAAGGCTTCGGCGTATGCGGTCGCCATGGACGCACAGGACTTCGGCTGGGGCAGCAACGCGGTCGTGCTCAACCGCGCCGTGGTGCTGGTGCAGGCGTATCGACTGAGCAAGCAACACGCCTATCTCGACGCAGCGCAGTCGCAACTGGACTACGTGCTCGGGCGCAATCCGCTCGGACGCTCGTTCGTCACCGGCTTCGGCGCGCGACCGCCGCTGCACATCCACCATCGCGTGTCGGCGAGCGACGGCATCGATGCGCCGGTGCCCGGCTGGCTCGCGGGCGGTGCCAATCCGGGGCAACAGGATCATCGTGGCGACGGCAGCTGCAAGCAGCCCTATCCGTCCGCGTTGCCGGCGTTGTCGTATCTCGACGCGACATGCTCCTACGCCAGCAACGAAGTGGCGATCAACTGGAACGCGCCGCTGGTCTACGTGGCCGCCGCGCTGAGTGCCGAATGAGCGCGATGCGTCACGTTGCAATCGCGCGCGAGGCGGCTCCTCGGCATCCGGCTCGCGCCGACTCCTGATCCGATCCATGCACCGCGTAAGCCCCGGCTGGCGCGCAGACCGAGACTGAATAACATGGTTCCCGGCTCGGCGGGGCTCTGGCAAGGTGCCGGGCCCCGCCCTTTTTTTCAAGGAACCCCATGGCAAGCTCCCCGATCGCCGCCACGCTCGCCTCCCTCGCGCTTGGCGCGCTGACGGCTTGCACGACGGCATTCACGCAGCAGGCGGCAGCCACCGACGCATTGGCCGATTTCCCGCCGCTTGCGGCCAAGGCAGCGCCCGGCGCGTCGCCTGCCGCTCGCCAGTTCGCGGCCAGCCTCAAGCGCGGCGTGAACTTCGGCAACATGCTGGACGCCCCCGCCGAAGGCGCCTGGTACCTGCACGTCGAAGACCGCTTCATCGACCTCGTGGGCACTCACGGCGGCCTGGGTGTCATCGACAGCGTGCGCCTGCCGGTGCGCTGGAGCAACCACGCGAGCGCCGACGCCCAGGCGCGCATCGACCCGGCCTTCATGGCGCGCGTGGAAGACATCGTGCAACGCCTGCTGCAACGCGGCGTGCCGGTGGTGCTGGACATGCACCACTACCGCCAGCTCGATGGCGACGCGCTGGACGCCGGCGAGACGGCCGTCGACGACGCCGTCGTCGAGCGCCGCTTCCTGGCGATGTGGAAGCAGATCGCCGAGCACTTCCGCGACTACCCCTCCACACTGGCGTTCGAGCTCTACAACGAACCGCATGGCCGCCTGACGCCGCGCTGGAACGAGCTGGCTTCCCGCGCGCTGCGCGTGGTGCGGCAGAGCAATCCCGAGCGCATCGTCGTGCTGGGCCCCACGGAGGGGAATTCCGCGCGCGGGCTGGCAACCTTCGAGGTGCCGCCCGACGCCAACCTGGTGCTGACGGTGCACAACTACGACCCGTTCACCTTCACGCACCAGGGCGCCGAATGGGTCAAGCCGACGATGCCCACCGGCGTCGACTGTTGTTCGGCAGAGCAACTGGCCAACCTGCGCGAGCCGCTGGACATCGCCCAGCATTTCGGCGAGCGCACCGGCTATCCGATCTACGTCGGCGAGTTCGGGGCGATCAACATGGCGGCGCCTGCCGCCCGCAATCGCTACGCGCGCGCGATGCGCGACGAGATCGAGCGGCGCGGCATGACCTGGGCGTATTGGGAACTGGCAGCCAGTTTCGGGTTCATCGACCCGAAGACAGGACAGGTTCGTCCCGATGGGCTCGAAGCAGCGCTGTTCGGCCCCTGACGATCCAGGGGCGCGCACGAACAATCGAATCCGACGAATGAGGCACCTCCAGTTGTTCGCGGCCCTGACCGCGTTCACCATCGTGACCGCTTGCTCGAGCCCGGGCGAAGGCGCGAGCGCCGATCTGGGCCGCCAGCAAGCGGCGCGAATCGTTTCGGCAATCGCCGCCTACAAGGCCGAATCGAACGCGCTGCCGGCGACGCTGGAGGCGCTGGTCCCAGGACACCTGGCTCGCGCCGACCTCGCGCTGGTCAGCGGGGCCGGCACGGCCTATCCCTATGAATATCACGTGACCAGCATCGATTCCTTCGAGCTGACGTTCAGATATTCCGGGCCAGGCATCAACAGATGCACCTTCGAATCGCGCCGGGGCTCCTGGCATTGCGAGGGCTACTATTAGCCAGGCGCATCGCCGTCGATCGACTTGCCCGCAACGAAGTGCCAAGGCAGGATGCCCACCTCCCACAATCTCCTGCTGATCATCGGCGCAAGCCTCAGCGCCTGGCAGCACTGCTGCCCTGGCTGAAGCCGGCGCTCTGCGCGATCGCCTCGATCTACCTGCTGCGGGGACTGCTCCTCGTTCCGGTATTGATCATGCCGCGCACCGCGGCGACGCCGTTCGGCCTCTGGAGCTCGGCGATCTGCCTGGTCTTCGCGGCGGCCCACGTGCTCGGTTTGATCCAGGTCCGGGACAGGCTTTGACCCCGCATCACCTGACGGCCTGAGCGTTTCGGCGCGGTTGGCGCCTGATCTTCAACGAGCCGACACGCGCGGGCGACTACCCGCATCTGCCTGGCCCGCAGCGACGCAAATCGCATGCGCTTCGGCGCTTTTCGATTAAGGTGCAAACCGCGCTTGATCGTGCGATTCGATTCGTTCTGGGCAACGGTTGCGACGCCTATCGTCCAACCTGTTATGACCAGTTATGACTTCCTCGAGGCACGCAACCCCGCTGCGGCTGAACTCGCCGACCCCACGGCCGGCGCGACGCCGCGTCCCGCGTCGCTCTACGTCCGCATCCGCGAGGAACTGCGCGCGCTGATCGTCAGCGGCAGCTGGCAGCCCAACGATCCGCTGCCGTCCGAGCGTGAGCTGATGGCGCAGTATGGCGTCAGCCGCATCACCGTGCGCCAGGCGCTGGGCGACCTGCAGAAGGAAAGCCTGATCTTCAAGCTCGCCGGCAAGGGCGCCTACGTGGCGCAGACGCGGCCGTTCCAGGAACTCGGGCGACTGCAGGGCTTTGCCGAGGCGATGGAGGCGCGCGGCCACGAGACCTGGAACCGCGTGCTGTCGATAGCGCACGAGCCGGCCAGCGAGCTCGTCGCCTCGCGTCTCGGGCTGCCCGCCGGCGCGCCCGTCACGCAGCTCAGGCGCGTGCGCTACCTGGATCGCCAGCCGGTCTCGCTCGACATCACCTGGGTGCCACGCGCGCTCGGCGAACAACTCGAGCGCGAGGATCTCGCCGCGCGCGACATCTTCCTGATCATCGAGAACGACTGCGCGACGCCGCTGGGCCATGCCGATCTGGTGATCGACGCCGGACTGGCCGACGCCACGCTCGGCAAGCAACTCGACATCGATGCAGGCGCGCCCGTGCTGCGCATCGAACGCCTCACGCACGACGCGGCCGGCCGGCCCGTCGACTACGAACACCTCTACTGCCGCGCGGACAACTTCCAGTACCGCCTGCGCATCGAGCGGCGCTGAAAGCCCGCGAAGGATCACGATGGAAACCATATCCCACGAAGTCGACGTTCTGGTGATCGGCGGAGGCACCGCCGGCCCGATGGCCGCCGTCAAGGCCAAGCAGGCCAACCCGGAACTGCGCGTGCTGCTGCTCGAGAAGGCCAACGTCAAGCGCAGCGGCGCAATCTCGATGGGCATGGACGGCCTGAACAACGCCGTCGTGCCCGGTTTCGCCACGCCCGAGCAGTACGTGCGCGAGATCACCGCCGCCAACGACGGCATCGTCAACCAGAAGACGTTGATGGCCTACGCCCGCAACAGCTTCGGGATGATCGAGGAGCTCGACCGCTGGGGCGTGAAGTTCGAGAAGGACGAGACCGGCGACTACGCGATGCGCAAGGTGCATCACCTGGGCACCTACGTGCTGCCGATGCCCGAAGGGCACGACATCAAGAAGGTGCTGTACCGGCAGCTCAAGCGCACGCGCGTCGAGGTCACCAACCGCCTGGTCGCCACGCGGCTGCTCACCGACGACACCGGCCGCATCGCCGGCGCCATGGCCTTCGACTGCCGCACCGCCGACTTCCACGTGATCCGCGCCAAGTCCGTGGTGCTGTGCACCGGCGCGGCCGGACGGCTGGGGCTGCCGGCCTCCGGCTACCTGTTCGGCACCTACGAGAACCCGACCAACGCGGGCGACGGATACAGCATGGCGTATCACGCCGGCGCCGAGCTCTCGGGCATCGAGTGCTTCCAGATCAACCCGCTGATCAAGGACTACAACGGCCCGGCCTGCGCCTACGTCACCGGCCCGTTCGGCGGCTACACCACCAACGCGCGCGGCGAGCGCTTCATCGAGTGCGACTACTGGTCGGGGCAGATGATGTGGGAGTTCCAGCAGGAGCTGCAGGGCGGCAAGGGGCCGGTGTTCCTCAAGCTCGACCACCTGGCCGAGGAGACGATCTCGCAGATCGAGACCATCCTGCACACCAACGAGCGCCCCAGCCGCGGCCGCTTCCACGCGGGGCGTGGCACCGACTACCGCGAGCGCATGGTGGAGATGCACATCTCCGAGATCGGCCTGTGCAGCGGCCACTCGGCTTCGGGCGTGTGGGTCGACGAGCATGCGCGCACCACCGTCGCGGGCCTGCATGCCGCGGGCGACCTCGCCTGCGTGCCGCACAACTACATGCTGGGCGCGTTCGTCTACGGGCGCCTGGCCGGCGAGAGCAGCGCCGCCTTCTGCGCTGAGCACGGCTTCGCGCCGGTCGATGTCGACCAGATCGAGCGCGAGCGCGCGCGCGTGTGGGCGCCGCTGCAGCGCGAACGCGGGCTGCCGCCCAACCAGGTCGAATACAAGCTGCGCCGCATGGTCAACGACTACCTGCAGCCGCCCAAGGTCACCCGCAAGATGGAGATCGGGCTCGATCGCTTCGAGGCGATCCGCGAGGACCTGGGCCAGCTGCACGCGCGCGAACCGCACGAGCTGATGCGCGCGATGGAAGTGCACTTCATCCGCGACTGCGCCGAGATGGCGGCGCGCGCGTCGCTGTACCGCACCGAGAGCCGCTGGGGCCTGTACCACGCGCGCGTCGACTACCCCGAGCGCAACGACGCCGACTGGTTCTGCCACGCGCAGATCAAGAAGGGCGACGACGGCGCGATGACCAGCTTCAAGCGCCCCATCGAGCCCTACGTCGTGCCCATGGCCGACACCGAACGCACCAGCTACGAGCGCCTGCGCATTCCCGCGGGGCAGGCGCAAGCGCCCGCCCTCGCCTGAGTTCAAGCACGAGCACGAGAGACCTCCATGTATTCCTTCGCACCGATCTCCCAGCATCCCGCCGCCGTTCCCGTCAGCGTCGATCCCGACAAGTGCATCGCGCACAAGGGCTGCACCGTCTGCGTCGACGTGTGCCCGCTCGACGTGCTCGCGATCGACCTCGTCAAGGGCAGCGCCTACATGAAGTTCGACGAATGCTGGTACTGCATGCCTTGCGAGAAGGACTGTCCCACCGGCGCCGTTCACGTCGACATCCCCTACCTGCTTCGCTGATCCACCCCGGAGAACCACGTGAATATCCCTTCCAAGACCTTCGCGGGCGCGCTGCTCGCCACCGCCCTGGCCTTCGCGCCCGCCGCGTTCGCGGCCGAGACGATCCGAGTGGCCATCGGCACGCAGGACACCACCATCAACTGCGCCACCGGCGGCCTGCTGATCCGCGAGCTGCACCTGCTCGACAAGTACCTGCCGCACGACGGCAAGTACAAGGACGTGCAGTACGACATCGAGTGGCACAACTTCACCTCCGGCGCGCCGCTGACCAACGAGATGGTCGCCGACAAGCTGGACTTCGGCGCCATGGCCGAATTCCCCGGATCGCTCAACGGCGCGGCCTTCCTCAAGGCCGGCAAGAAGAGCATCTTCCTGTCGGTGCTGTCGGGCTCGACCGTGGGCAGCGGCAACGGCATCGTGGTGCCGATCAACTCGCCCGTGCAGTCACTCGCCGACTTGAAGGGCAAGCAGATCTCGGTGCCGTTCGCCTCCACCGCGCACGGCATGCTGCTGCGTGCGGTCAAGGCGCAGGGCTGGGATCCGGACAAGGACGTCACCATCCTCACGCAGGCGCCCGAGGTCGCCGGCTCGGCGCTGCAGGCCGGCAAGATCGACGCGCACGCCGACTTCGTGCCCTTTGCCGACCTGTTCCCGTACAAGGGCTTCGCGCGCAAGATCTACGACGGCGCGCAGGCCGACGCACCCACCTTCCACGGCACGCTGGTCAGCGCCGACTATGCGAAGAAGTACCCCGAGATCGTCGTCGCCTACCTGCGCGCGACGATCGAGGCCAACCGCCTGTTCGACGCCGATCCGCTCAAGTACAGCGAGCTCGTCTCCAAGGTGACCGGCATCGACGCCGAAGTGGCCTACCTGTTCGGCGGGCCGCTGGGCCTGCAGACGCGCGATCTGTCATGGAAGCCCGAATACCGCCAGGCGCTGGCCACGGCCATCGACACACTGCGCCTGCTCAAGCGCCACGACTCCGCGCTGACCGCCGACACCTTCATCGACGACTCCTACCTGCGCGCCGCCTTCAAGGCCGAAGGCCTGGACTACGACGCGCAGCTGAAGAACTACGCCAAGCTGCCGCTCAAGGCCAGCGACGCGCTGACGGGCAAGCCCATCACGGACGAGAAGCGCGCCGCGCAGGTGTGGGTCGCCGGCGAGCCGCGCGTGCGCAGCTACGCCTCGCCGGAGAACGCGTTCGCCGACGTCCGCAAGATCGAGGCCGCCGGCGGCAAGGTGCGCGTGGTGTATGCGCAGGACCGCAAGCTCGGCCTGAAGCTGCTGGCCCACCAGGCCTGGTTCGCCGCCGATGCAAAGGGCCGGATCAGCGCGTTCCTGCTCAAGGACGACGCCACGCGCTGGGCGCAGGACAACCACGCCCAGGTGCTGGACTTCGCCGCCGCGCGCGGCTTTGCCGCGACGCACGTCGCGTCGGCGCAATAAGCCGGGGAGCACCGCGATGAGTGCCGTGCTCGCCTCCAAAGCGGTCGCGCCCGCCGCGTCGTGGCACGCCAGCGCTGCGGCGCGGCGCCGCGCCGCGCGCTGGCTCGCGCAAGGCGCGTCCATCGCCGCGTTCGTGCTGCTGTGGCAATGGCTCGCGTCGGTGCACGCCAAGCTGGGCATCGTCAGCTTCGAGAACGTCCCCACGCCCATCGCCGCGCTGCAGGCAGGCCGCGACCTGATCGACAGCGGCAAGCTGGGTCGCCACCTGGGCTACAGCCTGTGGCGCATCGCCGCGGGCTTCCTGTCGGCCGCGGTCGCGGGCATCGCGCTGGGCCTGGCGATCGGCCGCTTCGAGCCGGTGCGGCGCGCGCTGCTGCCGCCGCTCGAGCTGCTGCGGCCCATTCCGGCCGTCGCGTGGATCCCGCTGGCCATCCTGATGTTCCCGTCGGCCGAGCTGTCGATGATCTTCATCACCTTCGTCGGCGCGCTTTTTCCCGTGCTGCTCAACACGATCCACGGCGTCGATGGCGTCGACCGCCGCCTGATCGCCGCCGCGCGCAGCCTGGGCACCGGCCGCTGGCAGATGTTCACGCAGGTGATCCTGCCGGCCGCCGCGCCCAGCATCGCCACGGGCCTGGCCATCGGCATGGGCACGTGCTGGTTCTGCCTGGTCTCGGCCGAGATGATCTCGGGGCAGTTCGGCATCGGCTACTACACCTGGGAGTCGTACACGCTGCAGAACTACGGCGGCATCATCGTGGGCATGCTGGTGATCGGGCTGCTGGGCATGGGCTGCAGCGCGCTGATCCGGCTGGCCGCGCGGCTCGCGATGCCGTGGGCATCGTCCGGGAGCGCGCGATGACCGCGACGACGACGCCCGGCCTGGTCGACATCGACCACGTGCACATGGAGGTCGGGGAAGGGGCCGGTCGCTTCGAGGCCTTGCACGACGTCAGCCTCAAGATCGAGCCCGGCCAGTTCGTGTGCCTGCTCGGGCCCTCCGGTTGCGGCAAGTCCACGTTGCTGGGCGCGCTGGCCGGGCACCTGAAGCCGGCCAACGGCACGGTGCGCGTGGACGGCACCGTCGTCGATGGGCCGCATCCGGATCGCGGCCTCGTGTTCCAGCAGCACACGCTGTTTCCGTGGCAGCGCGTGATCGACAACGTCGCCTTCGGCCTGAAGATGCAGGGCGTCGCGCGCGCGCAGCGTCACGCGCAGGCGCACGAGCTGCTCGAGAGCGTGGGGCTGGCCGGGTTCGAGTCGCGCTACCCCTCGCAGTTGTCGGGCGGCATGCAGCAGCGCGTGGAGATCGCCCGCGTGCTGATCAACCGACCGCGCGTGCTGCTGATGGACGAGCCCTTCGGCGCGCTCGACGCGTTGACGCGCGCGCGCATGCAGCAGTTGCTGCTCGAGATCTGGAGCCGCTTCCGCACGACCGTGGTGTTCGTCACCCACGACATCGACGAGGCCCTGTTCCTTGCCGACCGCATCCTCGTGATGAGCGCGCGCCCCGGCCGCATCATCGAGGACCGGACGCTGGACTTCGCTCGTCCGCGCGACGCCGAGCTCGTCACCTCGCCCGAGTTCGTCGCCCTCAAGCGCCACTGCCTGCAGCTGCTGCATCGCGGCGAACGCGACGCGCCGCTGCCGCGCATGTCGCCGCTGGGCGCCTCGCTCGCTTCCTCCTGAAAACACACCGTCCGATGACACTCGAATCAACGCAAGACCCGCGACTGGCCAGCCCCGATGCCGGCGTGCGCCGCATCGCCATCCTCGACATCGCCGACGCAGAGGACGACGACGACCTGCCCACGCTGATCGGCGCGCTGCGCGACGACACGGCCATCGAGGTGCGCGCCGAAGCCGCCCGCGTGCTGGGCGGCTGGGGGCATCCCGCCGCCGTCGATGCGCTGGCCAATGCCTTGCTGGATACCGACCCCGCTGTCCGCGCAAACGCGGCCACCGCGCTGGGCCAGTTGAAGGACGCCGGCGCCGGCGCGCGCCTGTTGCCCTGGGCCTCGCATGCCGAGCCGTCCGTGCGTGCCGCTGCATTGCGCGGCCTGAAGGAGTTGCGCATCGCCGCCGCAGCGGTACCCGCGCAGACGTCGTTGACGCACGATGACGCCGCGGTGCGGCGCGAGGCCGTGGGCGTGCTGGGATGGCTGAAGTCCACCGAGGCCCTGCCGGCGATCGCGCGCCTGGCCACCACCGACGTGGACGCCGAGGTGCGCCGCACTGCGACGGGCGCGCTGGGCCTGTCCAGCGAGGAAGGGCACGCCACGGTGCTGCCCGCGTTGCTGGCCGCGTTGCGCGACGCCAGCTGGCCGGTGCGCGAGGAAGCCGCGACGACGCTGGCCAAGCTCGTTCCGCCGGCAGCCCTGCAGGCGCTGCTGGCCGCGATGCAGGACGACGCCTGGCAGGTGCGCCTGCGCGCCGCGCGCGCGCTCGGGCGCCTGCGCGATGCCGCCGCGCTGCCGGTGCTGATCGAGGCGCTGGCGCATCCGATGGGCAACTTGCGCAAGGAAGCTGCGCTCGCACTCGGCGAGATCGGCGCCGTCGACGCCGTGCCGGCGCTCGAGGTGGCGGCCGCCGATCCCGACCCCGAAGTTCGCAAGACGGCGCGCCTGGCCTTGAGCCGGCTGGCGCAAGGCGGCGCGACGTGAGCGGCGCCGCCGATCCGTCGTCGGTGTCGCTCGCGCCGGACGCGTTGACGCTGCAGTGGCCCGACGGCCCGTCGTCGCTGGCCGCGGCGGTGCTGCGCGCGAACTGCCGCTGCGCGCCCTGCCAGTCCTTGCGCCTGCGCGGCGAGACGATCGAGGTCGACGCCGGCGTATCGCTGGTCGATGCGCAGGCGATCGGCCACTATGCCGTGCAACTGCGTTTCAGCGACGGGCACGAGCGCGGCATCTACCCGTGGCCGTATCTGCGCGCGCTGGGCGGTGCAGCCGCGCATTCGGCCGGCTCCTTGGGCTGGCGCGCGGATCAGCAGCTCGCCAGAGGATCTTCGATGGATTCACGCACACGCTGAACCGGATACCGGTCTCAGGGAAGGCTGATGGCACCGGGATGCCCTGACGGCATCGTACCCCTGTTCACTTGTCGACTCTGTTGATCGAACAAGGCCTGCGCATCCTCCGTTCCGGCGGCCAGGTTGATGCCCATCATTGCGCTTTCCTTGTCGAGTGTCCATTCCTTGAATGGTGCGTCGGACACCGGATCGCGACGCATCTCCGCAAGGATGTCTCCGCGAGTCACGCCGGCTTCCAGGCGGCTGCGCCACTGCTTCGCCCATTGGGCCATGGGCTCGTCGTCCGAGTTCAGCGCGAGCGACCCGAGGAGCTGATAGGCCTGGTCCGCCTTGCCGGTGTAGGCGTAGGCCAACGCCGCGGATCTGGAGAACGCGTCGACCTCGCGGGCGCCCTGCCAGGCCGAGATGAAGTCCTGCAATGCAGCGTCATCCGGCGTGTCGGTGGCGGCCACTTCGGCCTCGAAGAACGCGTAGGAAATTTCGGGCGATTGCGGTTTCAAGGCGTGCGCGCGTTGCAAGTGCTGCTGCGCGGCCTGGAGATAGGCGTGCCGGGAATCGCCCTCGCTGCGTGCAGCCAGCCGCAGGTTGGCCATGCCGGCCAGATACCAGGCCTGGACGTTGGCGTCGTCGTCCCGCAGGTCGGCATCCAGCCTGGACAGTGCCTGCCCGGGATCGCCCCAGTCGATCTGCGCCCGGCTCAAGGCCAGACGGCCCAGCGGGTCGTCCGGGTACTGCGCTGTCAAACCTTTGACCTTTTCCAGCAGCGACTCGCCGGCTCGCGCGCCCGGGCAGGATTTCAGGGCTGCGTCGGCCATGACGAACTCGCCCGTCGCCTTTGGCAGCGTCCTGAAACGGATCCGGGCCGAGGGGAGGGACGCAGGAGTGACTCGCAAAGCCGCCGCACCGTGAAGCTCGTACCGCCACATCACGTTGCCCAGATCGCCGGCCTTGATGTCGAAGGCATGTTCGAACGCCACGGTCGGCGGGATGCCAGCGTCGACGAGCGCGAGGTAGCGGTTCATGCGCTTGCGGTTGCCATCGGACGACAGCATGTAATGCATCAACAGCCAGGACTTCGCCTCGTACTCGAGATGCTGGCCGACGGCTCCGCCATATCCGTGGGGGCTGTCGCTGAGGTCGTGCTGCAGGACCTCCTCGAAATACAGGCTGTACCTTCGACCGCTTTCCAGGAACTTGAGATAGTGACCGATGCTCTTGGGCACCCGCCCCAGCACCATCTGCTGGTCCGAAAACCGGACGCTGGAGAAGTACTGCGCAAAACCGTCGATGAATGACGCCGGGGTGCGGATGTTGGTGTGGCGATACACGAAGTGCCGCGCGTAGGCCTCGAAGAGGTAGGACAGGTTCTCGTCCAGCGGGTGCTTGTCGAGCTGTCCGTCGCTCAGGCTCGGGATGCGCCCCAAGAGGATCCCGCCGCCTTGTACGCCGGACGTGCAACTGTTGTAGAAGCCAACGGCATCGGTTGGCGCGTCGGCCTCCATCTCGATGAGGCCTGGGAGCCGATCGTGGATGTACAGCGTCAACTTCGGCTCGTTCGGCTCGGCGCGACCCGTGGGCTGGGTGTAGATGCGCAGCAGGTAGTCGAGCTTTTCCAGGTTGTCCAGCAACGGGGTGATTTCTTCCTCGCCGGTGTTCGAATAGACGATGAAGTGCTGGCTCTCGGCACGGAACCAGTCGGAGACCTCGGCCTTCTTGCCAGTCACTTCCACGTTCTCGACGTTCACCGAGTCCGGCTTTTGGGCACCGTCAGCGAAGCCGGCAGACAGCAGGCACAAGGCGGCTGCGAGCGCGTTCAACCAGGAGCCATTGCGCATGGATTTCCTTATCAAAATTGACACGATTGCGACGATGCTGACGCATCTTCGATCATGACCCAGCGCGCGCTGCAAGTCCACAGCCGGAGAGGCTCGGATGCGTTGCGTACATCAGCGTGCGACCACGGACAGCCGAGTGAGCAGGCCACCTCATTGCGGACGTTGGCGACGCACCGCGAACTGCCTGTTGCAGGGAAACGAGGGATCCAGATTCGTCAAGGTTGGCTACGCATCGAGACGCGGCCTACGAACCTGACAGCATCGCTTCGTAGGCCTGTTCGAGTGCCCGCGCGAAGGCCGGCGTATCGAACAACGGCGCCGTCGCGCGCGCCTGCGCGAGGCGCTCGCGCACCCGCGCGAGACGCGCCCGGTCGCGCGCGAGCGCGATGGCGCGCGCCTCGTAGTCCGCCATGACGTCGA
>Ga0302279_10000158_pt1 | contig 96830 bp, 90 predicted proteins | sample III_Bog_N3_3_FD_194541 | JGI IMG/M metagenome (GOLD analysis project Ga0302279, IMG submission 194541) | Peat permafrost microbial communities from Stordalen Mire near Abisko, Sweden - III_Bog_N3_3 | ecosystem: Environmental > Terrestrial > Soil > Wetlands > Peat | place: Sweden: Abisko...
GCATCGTCACGGCGGCCTTCGCACCCGTGCTCTGCACCTGCGTGAGGAGCGACGCCGACACGAGCCACGCGTACGCCTCGCCGTGCCCGATCGCCGACAGGATCGTCACCAGCGCACGCTTCTGCGTGGGGGTGTACTCGCGATCGAGCATCGCGCGGAACTCCGCGCTGGTGATCTGCGCGCGCAGCTTCTTCTCATCGGAGGTCATACCTCGCTCGGCCATCCCGAAGAGCGCGCGCTCGGCGTCGGTCGCGTCGTGGAACGAGGACCACGGGGCTACCTGCTCGGCCTTCCAGAGCAGCCGCAGGCTCTTGTCGTAGTGCTTCTTGCGGAGCGCGTCCCGCGCACCACCGACGAACTCGTAGGCGAGGTCGTCGTACGCGGCGGCGCGGCCACGGAGGCCGACCTTCGCCTTCACGACGTCGTAGGCGCGGATCACGGTGTTCGCGATGCGCTCGACCTGGTGGTTGATCGTGACCGCGCGCGCGTTGACCTCACGCTTCTCGAAGTGCATCACCGACCTCCGCTGGGGGTTCGTTCTCACGAGGAGAGAGAGACACGCCGACGAGCACGCGCAGCGCCTGGACGCAGCGCTCGATGCGCTCCGGCGGATCGCCGAACGCCTCGGCGACCGAGATACCGCTGAGCGTGGCCCACACGAGATCCGCGGCGCCCTCCGCCCCCAGTGGTAGCCGCGCGGCTTCGGGGCCGAGGATGCGAGTGATCGAACGAACGAGCAGGTCGCGGAAGAACTCGCGCAGGCGCGTGACGTGGACGCGAAGCTTGTCGTTGGACATCGCCGCGGCCCACAGCTCGGCCTGCACGGCCATGTCGTTCGTCTCGCGCAGCGAGGCGCACAGCGCGTCGAAGGCGGCGAGTCCGCGTTCGGGTCCGCTCGCGATCGCGGAGACGGCCGACGTCACGCGGGCAGCGAGCCGCTCGTAGGCGCGAATCTGCACCTCGACGAAGAGGTGCTCCTTGGACTGGAAGTGGTAGTGCAGCAGGCTCTTGGACACGCCGGCGAGCTCGGCGATCTCGCGCATCGAGGCCCCCGCGTACCCTGCCCCCGAGAAGCACGACTCCGCGGCCTTCAGGATGACGCCGGTGTGCCCGGTGTCGGTCGACGACCGGGGAAACGTCCTTGGTTGAGTGGCGGCGTGGCTCATGAATCCGTCCGCCGACCACGATGACTGGCCGGCCAGTCAGGGAGATAGCAACGCGCGGAAGCTGGCCGCATGATCGATGTCAATCACGCGCGAATGCGATCGCCAGTTCGACGACTGGCTGAGGAACGGCTCGAACTAGCGACGCCACCGACAGCCTCTAGCGCGCCGCGAGACGACTTCTTCGCCCACACCTGGACGTGCAGCCGAACGTCGATTCCCTGCCCCAGCGCGCCCGACTCGCTGTATTTCGTCCCCGCGAGGTCTTCACGAAGCGATTCGAGCCTCGGCTGAGGCGGAGAAGGGCATGTCGATGAAATACGTCGTTCTCTATGAATCGGCCGCCGATTTCATGTCCAAGGTTCCCCTGCACATCGATGCCCACAGGGCCCTTTGGAAGCAGTTCCATGCAGACGGACAGCTCGTCATGGTCGGTCCGTTCACCGATGCACCGGCGGGAGGGGCGATGGGGATCTTCACGAACCGCGATGCAGCCGAGCGGTTCGTCAAGGCAGACCCGTTCGTGTCTCACGGCATCGTGGCACGCTGGAGCATTCGCGAGTGGAACGAGGTCCTGGCGCCGTAGCCGCCCCCCGCGCCGAATTTCGCGAATGTGACTGCGGACTCGATTGCGCCGCGCTACTCAATGCTGCGATACGTCGTCGCCCTTCCGACCTGGCTCGAGTCTCGCGCAAGCGCTCCGCAAACGTCCCGAACACATGAGAACCCTCGTGCCCGAGAAAGATCGTGGCCTCGCGAATCGTGCTGCCGACGCCAACGCTCGCCGCGCGCGAGAGATCGTCGCGTCTCTCCGCGTTGACGAGCCGGCGGACGTCTTCGAGGCATTCTGGCAGCTCGACTCGCTTCCGATCGACGACGTACGTGACGCGCTCGTCGCCTGGACCGGACCGCTACCCGACGTGGATCGGCTCGACACCGCGAGACGTCTCGCGCTCGGTCTGCCGCTCCGCCCTCTTCGGCTCCGCGCCCTCTCGGTCGCGACGGACGCCGACATCCTCGACCTTGGGCCGGTCGCAGAGGAGCAGCTTCGGCTCGCGGGCAAGAGCTGGGACGGCGCGGAGCTCGCCGCGGAGGATCGGCTCGACGGCGAGCGCGATGATTCGTTCGCCGGGACCGTCGAACGGCGCGTACTCGCCGACGCGGAGGCGCCAGGAGATACCCCGGTCTTCGACGTTCTGCTCTTCGCCGAAGACTCGGGTGTCGTGTTCGCCGCGGGCACGACGAACGTCGTTGCGTTGATCGCGTACCGGAAAGTCGAAATGCGCGACCGACGCACGCGCATCGCCCTCGAGGAAGCCCTCACCCCGGTGGAGGTCGTGCCGCCGTCCGGCGTCGTTGCGCTCGCGGAGGTGCAGGCCGAAGAGACGAGCGTCGCCGCACCCATCGCGAAGCGCCGTTCGGCTGCCGCGAAGCCGGTCGCGAAGAAGACGGCCGCCAGGAAGGCCGCCGTGAAGCAGGCGAGCACGAGGAAGCCCGCCGCAAAGAAGACGACGGCCGAGATGGCCACCGTGAAGAAGACGACGGCCAAGAAAGCCACCGTGAAGAAGACGACCACGAAGAAGCCCGCCGCGAAGAAGGCGACCGCCAAGAAGCCCGCCGCGAAGAAGGCGATCGCCAAGAAGCCCGCCGTGGCGAAGACCGCCAAGAAGGCCGTGAAGAAGGCCGCTACGAAGAGCGTCGTGAAGAAGAAGAGCGCGACGCGGGGGACTCTCGCGGCCAAGGGCGCGACCCGCAAACCGAAGGGGTGACGACCTCCTTCCGATCGCTCCTGTCGCGCTTCGGGGACGGCCGCTCGAGCTCGACCGCGGGGACTCCCGCTCCGCATCGGCTCGGCGACTAGGGCGTCAGTACGAGCTTCCCCGAAGTCGCCCGGGCCTCGAGCATCCGCTGCGCGTCAGCCGCGCGGTCGAGCGGAAGCACCTCGTGAACACGCACCGAGAGCTCCCCTTTGGCGACCCAGTCGAGTAGCTCTCCTGCACGCGACGAGAGCTCCTCGCGCGTCCTCGTGTAATCGCGGAGCGATGGGCGGGTGACGAAGAGGGAGCCGCGATCGTTCAGAACGCGCAGGTCGAGCGGAGGCACGACGCCGCTCGACTGACCGAAAGCGACGAGCATGCCGCGCGGGCGCAGGCAGCGGAGGCTCTTGTCGAAGGTGGTCTTCCCGACCGAGTCGTAGACGACGTCGACGAGCTCGCCGCGCGTCATCCGCTTCACCTCCTCCTCGAAGTCCTGTCGGAGGTAGTCGATGACGTGCGTGGCGCCGGCCTCCCTCGCGAGGCGCGCCTTCTGCTCGGAGGACGCCGTACCGATGACCTCGGCCCCAACCTTGGTCGCAATCTGGCAAAAGAGGAGCCCTACGCCCCCGGCCGCCGCGTGCATGAGGCAGCGCTGCCCGGGCTCTAGCCTCCACGTGCTGCGCGCGAGGTAGTGCGCCGTGAGCCCCTGGAGCATGAGGGCCGCCGCGCACACCACATCGATCCCGTCCGGTACCTTCACGACGTCGTCGGGACGCGCGATGACGTGCGTGGCGTACGACCCCGACACCGAGCACCACGCCAGGCGATCGCCGACGCGGAGGTCGCTCACGCTCGAACCGAGAGCTTCGACGGTGCCCGCCCCCTCTTTGCCCAGCGTGCGCGGGAGCGGCGACTTGTAGAGCCCCGTACGGTTGTAGATGTCGACGAAGTTCACGCCGGCCGCCTCTACGCGAACGCGGACCTCACCGGGGCCCGGCTCAGGCGTGGGTCGTTCGACGATCTGGATCTGCTCGGGACCCCCGTACGCTTCGATCTGGGCGACTCGCATGCGTGGGAGCGTGCGGACGAGGCGTGCCGAGGTCAAGAGCGGGAAGAAGTGGCGGGCCGGCGTGAGTTTTCGGTGTGACCCACGAGCGATCCTCGTACCTAGCATTCCCTCAGGGGCAGGTTCCTCTCCCCGCGGGCGGCTTGTACGCGAGATTGCGATCGGCAAGCACGGTGAAGGCCGGCCGTGTCTTCCCCGACGGACCCGTGGTGTCGTTGGCGTCGAAGAGTGTCCAGTACCCCCCGCTGTCGAAGATCCGCGTGTAATAGATGCGCTCGATCCGATTGCTGAGGTTCGCGGAGAGGCGCAGCAAGAACGACGCACCGCACGCTTGCTCGACGTCGTCGGGATCGGGTCCGTCGGTGAGCCGCTGACCGACGCCGACCTCCGTGTCCCAGATCTTTGCGCCGGTCCACGTCGCCTCCGACAGGCTCTGGAGGAGTGCTCTCGTCGTGCAGTGTTGCACGTCGTCGCAGTGACTCCCGACCCGGAGATAGTCGTTGATGTCGTCCCAGCCGTGGTACGCGAAATACTCGGGGCGGAAGCCGCTCCCGAGACCGGCAGCCTTGGCGTTTCTCGCGATGTAGTTCTTGTACTTGTCCATGTAACTGGCCGCGCTGCATAGGCTCTGGCCGTTGTCGTCGGAGCACTTCATGAGGAAGTCGGTCCCCATCGTGCCGTTCGAGGCGAAGTCGCCCGCGGCCACCTTGCAGTCGGACCCGTCGCAGTGCTTCCGCATGACGAGGTAGTAGGCGGCTGCCACGTCCGCCGGAATTTGCACGCCCAACCCGTTGCCGGTGCCGGCGGCGTTGTTCGGCTCGTTCCACGGCGTGAAGGAGAACTTGCCGGTCCAGCCTGGCCACACCTGGCTGCGGAACGCCACGAAAGCCTTCTCGACCTCCGCCACGCCCTGCGCGTTCTGCTCGGCCGTACCCATCGCTGGTTTCGCCCCCTCGGACCACTTGAAGCTGATGAGCGCCTCGTCGCAGTGACCCTCGGCGTAGCCGAGCCAGGTCTCGAACCATCTCCGCGACGCACCGTCGCTGACGCTCCCCGAGCCGGGCGCCTGCGTCCCGACGTCCCACGATGGATAGGCGTGGCAGTGCCGCGTGCCTGGCGGCGAACGGCCGATCGACGCCAGGTACGCATCGCTCTCGGTGAAGAACCTGTCCGCGTAGGCGAATTCGTCGTTTCCAGGCATGAAGTCGTTGAAGCCGATGTTCAAGCCATCCGGCGATTCGCTGACGGCTTCCGAGGAGCTGGAGACCAGCTCGCTCGCGTCACCGGTACACGCGGCGAGCGGCAGCAGCAGTAGCGGCACGACGAAGCGGAACGGCAGCGCATGCGTGGTCTTCATGAAGGCACCTCGAACGGTCGGTGGGATTGTTGGGGGTGGCTCACGGAACCGAGAGCGGGGCTTCCGTCGGATAGCCGTCTCCGACCACGGGCCAGCCGTCCGCGTCGAACGTGAGCTTGCTGAGGTCGAGGACACGAGGACCACCGCTCCCTTCGAGGTCGCGGAACTGCGTGTGATAGAGGAGGTAGTCGCTTCCGTCGGGACCCCGCACCCACTGTGAGCTGTGCCCGGGCCCGACGAGCGATCCTCCTGGCTTCGTTTGCAAGATCGGATTGCCGTGCTTCGTGAAGGGCCCCTCGGGCGAGCTCGAACGCGCGGCGCCGACGGCGTACGTGCCGTCCCACGTGCCGGCGCCGCTGTAGAGCAAGACAAACTGACCGTCGACGTAGTGCGCCTCGACGCCCTCGATGGTGGTCTTCTCCCACGCGAGCGTGGCCGTGAAAGCACCACCGCTGGTGAGCTGGAGCTCCCGGTCGGCCCCCTTGACCAAGGATAGCCCGTCTGACGTCAGCTGTGTGACGTGCACCCAGCGCGGTTGATAGATGTAATAGAGGTACAGGTTGTTGGTATTCGGGTCGTGATAGAGGTCGCCGCTTGTCGGCTCGCGGAGCAAGCTCGCATCGATGCGACCGGAGTTGGCGTCGCCCGGGCCCGGGATCGAGCCATCACCGGGCGCGACGAGGGGCTCGCTCGATGCCGTCCACGGCCCTGCGATCGCGTCAGCCGTGGCCACGCCGACGGCCATCGCGGTCGTCCCAGACTTGGTGGCCGCGAAGGTGAGGATCCATTTGTCGCCGGAGCGGTTGATCTCGGGCGCCCAGTAGTCCGTCAGGTGCGTGCTGGTGCCGTCCGTGTAGACGGACCCCGGCGCTCTCGCCCATCTCGGGTGCGAGGCCGGCGTGAACACGTAGGCGATGAAGTGCCAGTGCACGAGGTCCGACGACCAGTGAATCGGGAAGGCGTTCGCGCGGCCGCCCGCGTCCGACGTGCAGACCATGAAGTAGTTGGCGCCGTATTGGCGGACGTTCGGGTCCGGGCATTGTGTCGTGTCGAGCACCGGCTGAGCGCCGAGCAGCGGGTTTTCGTATGTCCCCGTGGCGAGCCCCTCGCTCTGGGACTGAACGTCGTCGCCGCTCGCACCCGAAGAGCAGGATGCGAGGAGGAGCACGAGGGAGAGCGAGACGAAGGAGCGCGCGGCGAGCCCGGTGAAACGCGCGAGCGCGCGAGCGCATCGCGGCAACGGGTCTTCGCCGAGCGACGCGGTTGCCAGAGTGTTCGTCATGGAAGCACTCCGATGCAACCACCGGACCAGATCGGTCCTGCGCGTTTGCGGCCAGATTCCGCGTGTGGAGCCCGCGGGGGGGGTGAACAGATCGATCGCACCGGTGTCGGACGATGACCCTCGGCGAGCGGCCCGCTACTCGCTCCGCCGGATCACGCACGACATCCGAGAGTCCCTGCCGCGGGCGCCGCGTCGACCGGTGCAGGCGGACATGCGAAGTCGAACATGTCGAGCAGGGCGTCGCTGTTGGCGTCGCGCGCGGTCAGCGCGGGGAGATCGAAGACGGACTCGATGAACCGCATGAGGGCCGTATGCTCTCGTTCCACGTGGGAGACGAAGTGGCGCCGCGCCCAGGGGGACACGACGACGAGCGGTACGCGGACCCCGAGCTCGCAGAATGCGGAATCACGCGGCCGTGCAAGGCACGCGTGGTTGCTCGGTGACACGTGATCCGCGAATCCGCCCGCCTCGTCGTGCGTGAGGAGGATCGCCGTCGAGGCTCCACGCGCGACTCGCGAGCGCGGCGTCGTTGATCGACTAGTTGTTTGGCGCGCCCGCGGCGGCCCAGGCGTTCATGTCGGTCACGGCTTTGGCGCCGCTCGACGACGAGGCGGACGGACCTCCGGGGGGCATGCTGCCGCCGTACCACGTGAGGCGCGAAGAGTTCGGGTCGGCCCACGATGCGCCGCCCCCCTTCGAGTATGCCGCGCTCGCGCTGCTGTAGCCGCTATGGCAATTGGCGCAATTCCCGATGGTCCCCTGCGCGATGTAGTCGGTGTAGATCTGGCTCCAAGTCGGCGCGCCGCCGCTACCGCTCCCCGAGCCAGAGCCACTCCCCGACCCCGAGCCACTCCCCGACCCCGACCCGCTGCCAGAGCCACTTCCCGACCCCGACCCCGAGCCACTCCCCGACCCCGAGCCACTCCCCGACCCCGAGCCACTCCCCGACCCCGACCCGCTGCCAGAGCCGCTTCCGCCGCTTCCGCTCGACGACGAGCCGCTGGAGGACGAGCCGCTGGAGCTGCCGGAGGACGAACCGCTCGACGACGAGCCGCTGGAAGACCCGGACCCGCTGCCGGACCCGCCGCCGTCGTCTGCCGTCGCAGACGTCCCTCCGAACGGGCCCCCCAGCGCGGGCTCTTCAGCCCCGCTGCAACCCATCCATCCGACCGCCAAGATGGCGAGGGCGAAGCTCTGGAGACCAGTCGAAAGTGCGCGTGTGGCCATGTGCGTGCTCGATCTATGGTGTGGGTGGATCGCGAGTGCCAACGGGAGGGTATGTTCGCGTAGCAGGGAGTTGATCAGAAAAACATCCATCCTTCACCAACATGCGCGTCACGTGCGATGTGGATGGAAAGATAGGCCCCGAGCGCGCAGCGGCGGTGGGTTTGGGCCTCGCCGAGCGGTCGGCGGCAACACTGCCGGCGGAGCGCACAGAACGCAACGAGCTCGCTCACGGGCCCCGTGTTCCCCGCAAGGTTCGATCGGGCGAATCTCGACGCGGAAGGGCGCGCGCTGTCGGCGGTACGTGCCAGTCGTTGAACGCGGGCTCCGTACTGCCAACGCGAGGCGGGTGCCCGGTCATGATCCTCGCGGCCTGTAGGCTTCACGGGGACGCGCGACGGAGCTACGCGCACAAGCTCGAAGTCCACGCGCCGATCCCAGTCTTCCGGCGGAGGACTGGAGCCCGTCTTTCCCACGGTCGCGGTCAACAGGCGCTCCGACGGGATCCCCGTCTTCATCAGGTACATCTTCACGGCTTCGGCCCGTCGCTTCCCGAGCCGGTCGTTGTAAGGCTCCGTCCCGCGAACGTCGGCTTCGGCGCGCGAACGTCACCCCAGTGGAGCGTGCACGGGTCGGCCTATTGTCCAGCGTCGTCGCTGCCGCAGATGCCGATGGGGCAACCCAACCACGGACACGACCAGCCGGCGTCCGTGCACTCGGGCGCGATGGGCTCGTCGCAGCAGCCGTGACACGAGGGCTCGTCGTTGCTGCTGCACGTGCTCCCGGCATCGCTGCTGGCGCAGATACCCGCGGGACAACCGAACAACGGGCACGACCAGCCAGCGTCCGTGCATTCGGGTGCGATGGGCTCGCCGCAGCAGCCGGTGCACGATGGTTGGTCGTTGCCGTCGCACGCGCCCGCATCGCTGCTGCCGCAGATGCCGACGGGGCAACCCAGGAGCGGGCAGACCCAGCCGGAGGCTGTGCATTCGGGCGCGATGGACTCGTCGCAACAGCCGGTGCACGAGGGCTCGGTACCCGTGCACGCGGGCCCGCCGTCAGCGGTCTTCGTGCCGCCATCGCCGGTCCCGGTATCCGTCGCGGGCGTCAGAGTCACGCCACCGCACGCCGTGGTAGCCGCGAAAAGGAGGGCGAAGGCTCGCAGTCTCATGACGGTGCATGGAGCAAGGGACATACCGGGGCGCCGGCACGGTATTCAGCGGAAATTCCGCCGGAGTCCATGTGCCAGGGCGCGCCAAGGGGCGACGCTCGGGTCGCTCGGTCCGCGCTCTATGCTTCGCCTGGTTCTTCGCGCGATCACACGCCTCGCGCGTCCATCATCGACGCCAGCAACTGCTCCCCCACCGGCCACGGGCCATGCCCCGACGCGGTGTTCACGTGCCCGGCATCGCCCAGGTCGACGAAGCCGGCTCCCCACGCCTCGGCGAGCGCGCGCGAGCGAGCGCTCGTGCAGAACGGATCGGTAGAGGAGGCGGCGACGACGGCGGCGAAGCGGAGAAGCGCGAGCGAAGGCGCGCCGAACGCGCGGACCTCGGCGGGCAGATCGGTGCGGTCCATGTCAGGTGGCGCGACGAGGAGCGCGGCGCGGACCGGTGCCCGGGAGAGCGCCGCCCATGAGGCGACGGCAATCACGCCCAGCGAGTGCGCGACGAGCACTGGAGGCTCGGCGCACGCGACGATGGCCGCGTCGAGACGCGCGATCCATCGTTCGGGTGTCGGAGAGTCCCAGTCGCCGAGCGCGACGCGCCTCGCGGAGGGGAGCGCCTCCTCCCAGAGCGATTGCCAGTGAGCCGGTCCGGAGTTGCCGAAGCCGGGGATGAGGAGGATGTCGGCTCGCTGCATGGGACGGCGGTCGCGATTGTACGCAGCTCGACGGGGCGTTTCACACCCACGAGATCCGCAGCGAGATCTCGTTCTCCCGAGAGGCATCGGCGAGCTCGCGGCAGTGCACGCTCTTGGCGACGAGGTTCACGATCGCCGAGTAGTAGGTGGTCATCGCCATCCGGAGATACCGGATCTTGAAGAGCGCGCACCCCGAGCACACGACATCCATGTCCTTGGGGCCGAGCTTGTAGATCACCATGTCGCCGCCGTCGAAGATGCGGTTCCAGATGCGATGGCCGTGAATGTAGATGCTCCACGGCGTCGCTCCGGCGCCGGCCGCGACGCTGCCGAGCGTGCCCACGAACGTCTTCTGCGTCCGCATGGAGACCGCTTTCCCCATCTCCTTGATCTCGTCGGTCGACAGCTCCATCCGGTCGCACGCCGTGTAGTGGGCGACGGCGAGATCGACCGGGAGCCACACGCCGGCGATCAGCGCCCGGATCTCGTGGTGGAGCGCGGGAGGGAGCGCGTCGTAGTAGCGCTTCTCCCAGCCCATCATCCGCAGGCCCTGGAGCGAGGCGGACAGGAGCGTCGACCGGACGCGCGAGACCGGAGGGCCATTTCCTCCGGGGAATTGGCTCGGGAGGAAGACTTCGCGTGGCCGGCTCATCCTTCACTCGAAGCCTAGCACCGGGGCTCTCGCGACGACGATGCCCGGCCGGCGATGAAAGCGTCCTCAGGTACGATTTCGCGCGAGCCCGAGTGGCAGCTTCACACGCGCGTCGCCCACGCCACGTGCCGCGCCGCCGCGTTCGCGATCCACGCCCCTGCCGCGCGCACCGGCGTCGCGCGTGCTCGCGGGGCCAGGTCTCGCCCGAGATCCACGAGCACGCGATCGACGCACTCCATCGCGCTTGCCGCAGCGAGCTCCGTCCCGACGCCGCGAGCCCCCGCGTTGCACCCCGCGAAGTAGAGCCCACGGACCGGCGCGTAGACCGGTGGTCGATTCGGGCCGACCTGATCGGGCGTCTGCCCGGTGGAGACCGCGGGGCCGAACTCCTTGCCGATCCATTTCTCGATGAACGCGACCGAGAATCGGTCGATGAACAGCACGTTCTCGTCGAGCCGCGGCACCACGCGACGGATGGTCCGGAGCATGGCCTCCTCCCAGGCGGGGCCGGGATCGCGGAGCGTCACGTCGCTCGTCGGCGCGACGGCGCATACCGTGAGCAGCTGATGGTCAGGCGGCGCGAGCGACGGGTCGAAGTTCGTCGGGACGGGGCAGTAGAACGGCACGATCGGCGGGACCTCGCCCCGCTGGACCGCAGCGAACATCTCTTTGAGATCGGCGGTCGTCACGCCGAGCAGATCGACCAGCTCCCCTACCCCGCCGACGATCGCGCCGGCATCGACGAGCTTCTTCCGTAGCCCGATCTTCGCCTGCACCGCGATGAACGAGCCGCGGATCCTCTTCACGCGATCCACGTAGTCGGCCGGAAAGTGCTCCGGCCCGGCGAGATGCAGCACGGTCGTCCGCAGGCTCGACGTCGAGATGACGATCGACGCGGGGAGGAACGTGCCGTCGGCCAGCTCCACGCCGCGCGTGCGTCCGTCGCGCACCACGATCCGCTTCACGCCGACGCCGGTGCGGACCTCGGCGCCGTGCGCTTCGGCGAGGCGCACGTAGGTCGACGGGATCGCGATCGACCCGCCGCGCGGGTAGCTGAGGAAGTTGTCGCGAGCCATGCGCTGGAACGACCAGATGGCTTCCCCCGCGGAGACCTCCCAGTACGGAAGGATGAAGTAGAGGCCGAGGAGGAACCCGAAGAGGCCGATGGTCGGAGCGTGGTCGACGTAGGGGGCGAGGAAGTCCTCGATCGTGCGGCCGTTCCACGAGGCGATCTCGTCGTCGCCCATGGTGAGGATGTGCGTGAAGAGCCGCGCCGCGCGGGTCGCGTCGCGAACGGACATGCCGAGCGCGCGCGCAATGTCGAACGCGAACCGCGGCATCCGCGCGACCGACGCGGGGACGGCGATTCGAACCACCCCTTCGTGCGCGCGTAGGCGCATCCCGGCGCGCTCGGGGAACCGCAGCTCGGCGATGTCGCGCGTTCGGCGAAAGTCGATCGAGCGCGACGGCTCGCGCACCCGCCGCAGCACGTCGCCCAGCGGCCCGTGCGGCCCGCGGCAGAACATGTGCGTGCCGAGGTCGATGTGGAACCCCTGCTTGTCGTAGCCCGAGCAGGAGCCGCCGATGCGCCGGTTCTTCTCGAGGAGCGTCGTCGGGATCCCCGCGTGGGCGAGGAGCAACGTCGCGGCGGTGCCGCCGATTCCTGATCCGATGACGACCGCGCGGGGCGAGTCCGTCACGCGTGCTTCCTCCTACGCCGCCACCAGCAAATCGCGCAGCGCGCGAGGGCTCTTGAGCGCCCGCTCGCACGCCGCCACGAAACGCCCCATCTCGAACACGCCGTCCTCCCGCGTCATCGCGCTGATGGTGCGGATGGCGTGCGGCGTGCGCTTCCGGACGTGCTCGAGCACGGCGTTGCGGATCGCCTGCTCGGGGAACGCCGGGAGCCCCGACGTCACCTCCTGGTAATGGTCGTACATCGCGTCCATGACCTTGGTGAGATCGATGTCGAGCGTGCGCATCGGGTTCACCAGCTCGTAGCTCGCGAACGCGAGGATGATCGTCGTCGCCAGGTTCTTCGCGAGGATCGTGTTCCGGCGCTTCTTCAGGTCGCCGTACACCTCGCCGTAGAACCTCTGCCCGGCGGCGATGTGCCGCGACTCGTCGCGCCCGATGAGCGCGAGGAGCTTGCGAACCGTAGCGTCTTTCGCGACGTGGTTGATCTTGTGGAAGATCTGGTTCGCCAGATGCTCGCCCACGATGTTGATGTTTCCCATCATGAACGCGACGTCGTCGCGATCGAGCACGCCGAACGAGTAGAGGAGGCGCACCCAGGCGTTCGGCGACTCCATCGGGCGGCCGGTGATCTTCGGGATCAACCGGCGGAGCGCGTCGTAGTGCTTCGCTTCTTCGAGAGCCTGTTCGGCAAAGTAGAACTTCGCCTCTTCGCTCTTCACCATCGTCGAGATGTACGAAGCGCCGGTGACCGCGGCCTTCTCGCCGGGGCACAGGAACGTGAGCATCGCGGCGATCGCCTCGGCGTACGCAGGGTCCTCGCGGACCGGCTCGTCCCACGCGACCGCCGTGGGAACCGCCCAGAACGACTTCTGGCCGAGCTCGAAGATGTCCCACCCCTTCTTGTTCGGGTGGTCGCCAGTCACGTCGAAGAGGCCTCCTCCAAAGAGGATCTCCTTCCAGGAGACTGAGGCCGTGTCGCGTTCGACGCCGTCGCGCTGCTTCGCCTTGCGGTCGCTCTTCATTGCGCCCCTCCCGCCGTTGGTCAGGAGAAGCGTAGCACCTGGGAACCGGGGGAAGCGGAGTCGTTCTCACGGGGTCTCGTCTACGCACCTCGACCTGAGTCATCGGCGCAAGTCGCGGCCGCATCGGAGGGGGTGAGCTGCGCGAGCGTGTCGGGGGCAGTGGGCCGATTGGTCGTGAGGGAAGGTTCGAGGAGCTCCGGCTTCGCGCGCGTCGGGGCCTCGGGCTCTCATCGAGCGGGAGGCGGACGCGTCGAGTGGCCGGCGCTATGCCCGTGCAGCCCCCAGTCGGGGAGATCGACCAGCGCGTTCCGGTCGCCCCCCCCGGCGTTCGTGTGGAGGTGCGCGTGCGGCGAGAAGCCGACGACGTGGATGTCGTGCGCCGCGCCCGAGAGATCGCGGACGAAGAAGCGGTGCCCAGCGTTCTGAAGGTCGCTCACGTTGTCGACGGAGAAGCGGCGGAAGCGACCGTGGAGCTTACACCAGAGTGCGACGACGCGTGAGGCCGAGCCCTCGTGATGGTGGACGTCGACGTAGGTTGCCTCGAAGGTCATGACCTTTCACGAGTGCCCCATCTGCGCGACGAGGTTCAACAGATCTTCCGCGTGCTCTTCCTCCTTCGCGAGGATCTCTTCGAGCAGTCTCCGCGTCGTGGGATCCTTGTCGCCCACGTAGCGGATGGTCTCCCCGTACGCTTCGACGGCGATTCGCTCGGCGACGAGATTTTCCCTCACCATGTCGGCGAGGGTCTTCCCCTCGACGTACTCGGAGTGGCTTCGCGCGAGCATCCCTTCGGGGCTGAAATTCGGCGCACCCCCGAGCTGGACGATGCGCTCTGCCAGCTGATCGGCGTGCCCTTGCTCCTCCTGCGCGTGCTCGAGGAACTCCGCGGCGATCCCCTTCGAGTTCGGCCCTCGCGCCATGAAGTAGTGGCGCTTGTAGCGCAGCATGCAGACGATCTCGGTCGCCAGCGCCGCGTTGAGGAGCTCCACGACCTTCTCTCGATCGGCGCGATACCCCTCGGTCACGGCGCCTCTCTCGATGTGCTGGCGTGCGCGTCGGCGGAGCTCGGTGGCGTCGGTGAACTGACTCTTTTCCATGGTGGTGACTCCTTCCCGGGGCTCGGTGCACGGATCGCTCCATCGCCGGCTCGCGCCTGCACGACGTCGTGGACCGCTCAATCCTGCGACGACGCGAGAGAAGCGACTGTGGCGATTCCGCTGCCCGGCCCGCGTACGCCACGGGGGATCAGGACGCGCGTCGACAAACGGCGGAGAAACCGGGCCGGGCGGGCTGGCGCGCGTTCTGCACTGGGGACGGAGCAGCGAGGCGCATATCAATGATCAAAGAAGACGACGACCAGACCCTGCGAAGCCCGATCTCGACGGATGGCGCACCCAAGCCACGCGGGTTTGCGGCGATGGATCCGACGCTCGTGAGCGAGCTCGCAAAGCGCGGCGGAAAGGCTGCCCACCAGGCGGGGACGGCCCACCAGTTCACGAGCGAGGAAGCTCGCATCGCTGGTCGCAAGGGCGGCTTGGCGGCGCACACGAAGCGCGTCTGAGGGGTCGAAGGCGTCGCGGTGAGAGGCGAGATGGCCACCCTAGCGTGTCCGTGCGACGTGTTCGTCGTCCGCGTCACGATGGAAGCCGTCTCGCCCCTCACTGTGACGCCGTCCCACCCACCTTGACGGATCCCGGTCCCACTATCATAGTGAGTCCCTCATGCGTCGCCTTGCCCTCGCCGTTTTCCTGTCCTCACGCGATTCAAGCGAATCGCGGCTGGACGGCTGCGCGCGCGAGGGCTCAGGCGATGAAGCGTAACTAGGCGAGCAACCAGGCTCCCCGCTCTTCGAGACCCCCTCCGGCAGCCGCCCGAGGGGGTTTTCGCGTTTGTACGCGCGCATCAAGGACTCGAGCCGGCCCGGCTCGACACAAGGAGAATACCCATGGGCACGAACAAGCTGCATCTCAACGTCGGAACCATCGGACACGTCGACCACGGAAAGACGACGCTCACGAGCGCGATCACGAAGGTGATGGCGGCTTCGTACGGCGGTCGTGCGCGCTCGCTCGAGCAGATCGACAGCGCACCCGAGGAGCGCATGCGCGGGATTACGATCAATCTCGCGCACGTGGAGTACGAGTCGCGCGTGCGGCACTACGCCCACGTCGATTGCCCTGGTCACGCCGACTACGTGAAGAACATGATCACCGGCGCGTCGCAGATGGACGGCGCGATCGTGCTCGTCGACGGCTCGCAAGGCCCCGAGGAGCAGACGCGCGAGCACGTCCTGCTCGCCCGTCAGGTGGGCGTGAAGCACGTGGTCGTGTTCGTGAACAAGACCGACATAGCGGACCCCGAGCTCCTGGAGCTCGTCGTCCTGGAGACGCAGGACCTCCTGCGTGCGCACGGATACGCCGACTCTCCCGTCATCACGGGCTCCGCTCTTCGCGCCATTCAGGCGATCGACGAGGGGGAGCCCGAGGACGAGCGGACCGCCCCGATCCGCGCGCTCGTCGGCACGATGGACACGCACTTCCCGGCGCCGGCGCGCGACCTCGTGTCGCCGTTCCTGATGCCGATCGAGGACGTGTTCACGATCGAGGGGCGCGGCACCGTCGTCACGGGTCGAGTCGATCGCGGCGTTCTCCCCGTCGGGGCGAGCGTCGAGATCGTCGGCCTCGATGACGAGGGGGAGCCGCGCGCCGTCGTCGTCACCGGCATCCAGTCCTTTCACAAGGACCGGCCGGAGGCGAAGGCGGGCGAGAACGTCGGGCTGCTCCTTCGCGGCGTGCGTCGCGAGGAGGTCGTGCGCGGTCAGGTCGTGTCTGTCCCCGGCGCGATCAAGCCGCACGCGATCGGCCAGGCCGACGTCTACGTGCTCAGCACCAAGGAGGGGGGCCGCCACACCCCCTTCGGCACGGGCTACAAGCCGCAGTTCTTCTTCGGCGCAACCGACGTCACCGGCACCATCGAGGTGATGGGCGACGTCGTTCAGCCGGGTGGGCGCGCGCGGGTGAGCTTCCGACTGCAGCACGCGGTCGGGATCGAGCCCGGGATGCGCTTCGCGCTCCGCGAGGGGCGGAAGACGGTCGGCGCGGGGATCGTGCTTGCCGTCGAGTGATGGAACAACGGAAGTAGAGAGCCCGGCGTCGCGTGGCGTGACGCCGGGCTCGTCTTCCGCGAGACCACGGCGTCAGGCGCAAGTGGCGGAAGCCGTTGCACTCCGTGTGCACTCGGTTCTCGACGCATGTGCATGCCGTGCACATCGGGCGCGGCGCCACCGTGAATCGTGCGCTCGATCCGGTCTGCGGCGCATGGCACGAGCAGTGCTGTAGAGGGTCTCGCGCGACGCCGCGCAGGAAAGAAGGATGAAGCGATGAAGACGAAGTCACGAATTCGCGCGGGTTGGGGTCTGGTCGTGGGGACGCTCTCGAGCAACATCGGGTAGCGCGGAGAGCGGCGGTTCCGGACCTCGACGTGATCGGTTCACGCAGGAAGCGCGAGGACGACTCCCCCGCCGCCGAAGCCCGCCCAGCCAACTGCTCTGGGCGGACTCCCCGCTCGCGCCCCTCATGATCAGCTATGCGCTGATCCGTTGAGGGCCGCCCCGTTCACCGCAGCCGCGACGACCGGCGTAGCCGCGGCGACCGGAGCCGCCGTAGCCACCACCACGGGAGCCGGCGTCGCCGCCGTCCCCCCCGACGCCGCCGCACCCGACGCGGAGCCCGAGAGAGCGTCCAGCGCTGCAGCGGCCGAGGGGCTCAACGTCCCCTTGATCCCCTGCTTCACCTTCTTGCTCACCGTGCCCCTCGCCTGGCGCGTGGCCTGATTGAGCAAGACCGCCTTCGCCTTGCTCACCGCCGTCTTGTCCGGCGCTTTCCGCGGCGTGTAGCCGAAGTCGTGCGCTTCGGTGCTGTTCGCACCGAAGCGTTGCACGACGTACGGCTGCAGCGCCGCGTCGGCGGAGAGCCGCGTGGCCTCCGCCGCGTCCCGTGCCGCGATGGAAGACTTGTAGTCCCCCTTCGCGGTGACCGCCGTGGCCCGGGTGTCCAGAGCATCCTGGTACATCTGGGCCACGTCGCTCGCCTTCACCTGCTCGCCATTGACGAAGATCTCGTCCTTGGCGCCCAGGTACTTCTTGATCGCGCTCACACGCTGCGAGCACTCACTCACCACCGCACTGCTTGCCATCTTCTTCATGATCCAATCTCCATTCGACGTGACGTTTCGAGGCCCAGCCGCACGCGCCATGATCGGCGCGGGTGACTGCATCCGTTTCGGACACGCCCACCACTAGCGACACGCGCTCGCGAATCCCCGGACGCGCAGCCGGACGCACGGGCACCCAAAACGGTGTTTTGCGTCCGGAGTGCGTCCGGAGTTGGAGCCAAGTGCCCGGAAAGAGGCCCGTTTTCGGGGCCGCTTTTTCGAGCTCCGAGAGGGAGAAATCGTCAGCGAACGGCGATCAGACGACGAATCCCTTCGCGCGCAGCACGTAATGCCCGAGGCGCGTCATCGTGATCAGCGCGCGAAGATCCTTCGGGGGCTTCTTCTTCGCGGCCCGCCAGCTCTTCTCGATCGCGAGGACGAGCGAGTCGATCTGCTTGCGCGTCGTGTCCTCGTGCGCGTGGCCTCGCGCGACGTAGTCGGCGATGTCCTTCGTGTAGAGCTCTTGCCCCTCGTGCTCGATGAGCATCTCGAGCAGCCGAAAGTGGCGCTCCGTCACCGCGCACGCGATGCCGTCGAACCATACGCGGCCCGTCGCGCGGTGAAGCACGAAGCGCGCGTCCAGCGGCGCGAGCGCGAGCGCGTCGACGAACGACTCCAGCTTGAGCACGCGCGCGATCTCGACGAGCAGCGGAGGCCACGGACCGGCGAGCTTCGGCATCGCGATCTGCCGCAGACCGTTGGCGTGCATTCGCCCCTCGGGCACGACGAGCACGGCGTGACCGTGCCCGGCCGCGTCGCGTAGCCGCTCGATGGTGGTGGGACGGATGGGGCGCGTCGGCAGGAAGACGAGGACGTGCGTCGGCCCGAGCGCGCGCCTTCCGCAGAAGAGGACTCCGTCCTCGTCGAGCTTCGCCGCCGCCGCTTCCAGACCGAGCGCGCTCGCGACCGCGGCCGCGAGCTTTCCGAACTGCAGCGCGTACGCGACGAGATCCTTCTCCTCGACCACGAACGGCGCCACCGTCGCGTCGGGGTGCCACGCGAGGTACTTCGTGCCGCGCAGCGGATACGCCGTCGCCGTCGCTCCAGCGTGCGGGTGGTCGGGCGACGTCACCGCGCGGTTCTCCGGGTTCGCCTTCAAGATGCCGGCTGAGACGAGCGACGCGAACCCCGCCTCCCCTTCCGCGGCCGTCCAGCTCGCAGCCGAGTCGATCCAAGGCTGCATCGAGATGAAGTCGCGGGGGCGCGGCTCCGGCGCGGTGATCTTCGCGCGGTCGAGGAAGTCGTCCAGCAGCGGCTCGAGCTCCGGCTCGGACACCGTACATAGATGAGGAGGGCGCAGCGCCACGTCGCACTGCGCGGGGCCCCCGTCCTTCGAGGGGACCTTCGCGCGCAGCGTGACCAGATCGAGCCGCCCACCTTCGATGCGGATCTTGTAGCGCGCCAGCGCCTTGAACAGATCGCGCCCCCGCGGCGTGATCGCGTGCCCCTTGCCCGAGTGCCACGTGCCGCCGATCGCGCTCACCGACAGCTTGTGCCCGAGCTCCGACACCTGGAGCGACGCGGGCCCGAGCTCCTGGAGCTTCCAGAGATCGACCGCGGGCTCGTCGAGGAAGTGACGTACCGAGCCGAAGAGCGCGCGACCGAAGATGCGCGCGAGCGGCGTCGCGGCCTCCGGGCAATCGGTCGTGATCTCGAGTCGCCGGCGCGCGTGCGCGTAGGAGACGAAGTGCGATCGCAGCGGGCGGCGAGACACCGCGCCGGACGCGACGAGGTCCGTGCGGGTGCGGTCCTCGTGCACGATCTCCCAGGTGACGACGCCGTTCGACGAGCGCTCGGTGAGCGAGACGACCTCGCCGAAGTCGCGCGACGTGCACCACGCGGCGAAGAGCGACTTCAGCTTGGCGCTCGCGGCGGCGCTGGCCGCGAGAGCCGTGCGCTGGCCGGGGCCGAGGTAGACGAGCTTCGAGCGCGGACGGAAGGAACGATCGCGGAGGATCTGCGCGGCGTCGAGGAGCAAGGCGACGTCGGGATCGCGTGGGGCCTGCGCGAGTAACGACGCGACGAGATCGGCGGGTGACGTGGCCTCCGGCCAGCGACGCGGGTACGCGAGCGCCTCGGCCGCGTTGTAGACGTCGCGGCGGGCGTCCTCGGTGGAGAAGGCCAGGATCGTCGTGAGGGCACGCGCGAGCGCGCGAGGGAGACGCGCCGCCTCCGCGGAGACACGCGCGGTCACGTCGAGGGGGGACGCGGTGCGCTCGTCGGCGCGCGTGATCCCCGCGGGATAGCCATGGGCCTCGAACAGAGCGAACCAGGTCGCGACGCGGACGGACGCGAGCACCGGCGAGGGGAGCGCGGGGAGCACGGGGGCGGAGTAGGTCACGCGGAGGGCGCGCGCAAGGAAGACGAGAGAGGACGGGGTGTGGAGCGGGGGACGGGCGATGTCGAGGTGGGGACGTGGGGGGAAGCGCGGGGCGCGCGGTGCCTGCGCGTGGGGGCACGTGATCAACTCCAGGCGCGACGTGCCTGCGCGTGGGGGCACGTGATCAACTCCAGGCGCGACGTGCCTGCGCGTGGGAGCACGCGATCAACTCCAGGCGCGACGTGCCTGCGCGTGGGAGCACGTGATCAACTCCAGGCGCGACGTGCCTGCACGTGGAAGCGCGTGATCAACTCCAGGCGCGACGTGCCTGCGCGTGGAAGCGCGCGATCAACTCCAGGCGCGACGTGCCTGCGCGTGGAAGCGCGCGATCAACTCCAGGCGCGACGTGCCTGCGCGTGGAAGCACGTGATCAACTCCAGGCGCGACGTGCCTGCGCGAGAACGTGCGCGATCAACCTCAGGAACGCGGCTTACCGCTGGGGGCCTGCCCCGGTGTCGAGCTCATACACCCGCGCGCGGAGGCCGCGCCCGTAGGGCAACCCGTGAACCAGCGCCCCCATCTGTTCCCACCTCCCGCCCACGAGGCCGCACCCGATGCCCGGCAGGGGAACGGAGGCGTCCAGCCTCAGTACGTGCCCGCCGAGCCTCTCCAAGCACGCCCCCACCGCGTCGTAGCCAATGGGCGGCCCGTCACTCGACGCCCGGAGGTTCACCCACCGAGGCGTCGGACGAGAAGCCCCTCACGGCCTCGCCACGCGCGCCGCGCTCGCCTTGCACTCGTCCTGGCTCCACGATTGAGCCTCGCTCGCCGTTTCGGCGCGCTCCCACTCCTCGACGTACGCCTCCGAAGAGCGGAAGAGCGCAGACAGGTCCTTCACGGCCCCCCCCTTCCCCTCCTCGAGCTGATTCGAAACGTCCTGAAGGAAGTCGGGCAGAAGGCCGTAGTGGGCCAGGCCGTCGATGTTGACGTCGAAGTCGCGCGCGTCGTCCCCGCCCGGCACGGTGTAGCGTTCGAGCGGGTGCTTCGTGTTCCCCGAGATCATCCGGCTCCACGCGCCGAGGACGTCGCGGACGATCTGGTACTCGATGGTCTCGGTGGAGCTCGCGCCCGCAGGAAGGCTCCCCTGCGCGGCTTCGTACGCCGCGCGCGCGAGGACGTGGCGCGGCGGGCTGGTCGCGAACAGACCGACGATCGTCTCGTCGTAGATGACGCGCGAGTGCCCCGTGAGCTCGTAGTCCGCCGGCCGGGGCTTCCCGCCCTTCTTCCACGAGGCGACCGCGAGCCAGATCGCGTTCTCGTCCTTCGTATAGGCGCCCGATCCGCTCCGGGCACCGTAGAAGCGGGCCGTGCGGACGTCGTGCATCGGCGTGCGAGCGTCGTAGGTGACGCCGCCTGATTGAAGCTCCGCCTGCTTTCTCAGCGCCTGCTGCATCGTGAGCCCGCCCGCGCGCGGCAGGTCGTCGTCTCCCAGGTGCGTCTTGAGTCCGATGCAGGCGAGTGGGCCGAAGCGCGGGTTGGGCTCCTCGGCGAGACCGTTGAAGTCGGTGCCGAAGCCGACGCCGATCCCGCGGGCACGCGCGGCGGCATACGCATACGCCCGCAGCCACGCCGTCGACGCGCCGGCACACGAGGCCACGCCCGGCGGGTCCTTCACGTCGCCCTGGTTCGTGATGGGCGCGATCGCGCCGCCGAGACGCAAGACGGTGTCGATCTCGTCCGCACGCTTCATCGCCTCGTTCGTGAGCTTCGCGGGGTCGCTGGTCTCTTCCGAGTTGAACGCCAGATCCCGATACCAGCTGTGGCCCATCGACAGTGGCACGTGCCGCGTGGCGGCGATCCCCATCGCGTCGGCGCGCGACTGCTCGCCCATGTGATCGATGTCGATGATCATTCCCACGTTGATCATCTCGTCGATCGCCGCGCGCCCCAGCGCCGAGAGTCCGCGAACGTTCGCGTGACCGGCAGGCACGCGGGCATACTCGCCCCACGGGGGAGAGTACGGATAGCGCCCCTGCTCGTTGGCGGTGAAGAGAAGGTCGTAGAGCTTGGGGATGAAGTCCTGGGTCGGCTTCGCATAGGTGAAGGCGAGGCCGTCGTCGTGCACCACGTGCTGGTAGTCGCCGCGCACGTACCAGGAGAGCAGGTTGAAGTCGCCGTCGAGGTACACGCTCGAGCCGCCGAGCGCGTTGTCGGCCAGGTGAACGGGGAAGTAGTGGCGCACTCCGCGGCAATACAGATCGCGGATGGTGGCGCGGACCTTCTCTTCGTCGCACGACGTGTCGCTCCCGCATCCGCCGAAGGCGTCCACCTCCACGCCGAGGACGATCGCCAGCTTGTTCTCCTCGCCGATGATTCGCCGAGCGTCGGCCGCCGAGTAGGCGACCTCCATGAAGTCTCGACCGGCCACGGCGAGCTTCTTGATCGCCTCGATCTGCGCGTAAGCCACCTTCGTGTCGTCGTACGGCTTTTCACCGTCGAAGCCCTTGGCGAGGAGCTCGTTGTTGACCGCGTCCGCGACGAGGAGGCGTAGGCCCCCCTCCTTCGCGCGCTTGATCCAGTCGATGTACATCTGCTGATGCACCTGGCTCTGGTACCGGGGCCAGCCGTCGAACGTGGGGTAGCCGGTCGTCACGTGCCCGACGCCGCCGTTGTACGACAGCTCGAAGAAGCTCATGAGCGGCCCCGCCTTGCCGGCCGCGCCCCCGCCACCGTGCTCGCTGCCGCAGGCCTTGAGGGCCGTTTCCATCGGTCCGGTGTTGTCACCGACCATCACGTGCTTGCCGAACGCGAGCTGGCTGACCGGATGCGCATGCAGGTCCGCAAAGCCCCAGAGGGGCGCGTGCCGCTCCGGGTCCACGGCTCGACCCAGGCGAACGTCGGAGATCGCGACCGGCGGGCTACCTGGTTCGCGCACCAGATACAGACGCAGGGATTGCTCGCCGCTCGCAAACTGGCCGATGTCCCAGCTGACCCGCTCCGGCATCCCCGAACCGGGCCCCGACACCTCGCGCGCCAAGACACGGCCCGCGACGAGCTCGACGTGCGCCCCAGTACCGCCCCCCTCCACGAAGAACGAGAGAGTCGGAGCGTGCGTGCGGAACTCGGGCGACCCAACCCACGTCCGAGCTCCTGCCGGCGCTGGCGCTTCGAGGCGACATGCCTTGGCGACAGGCACCATCCAGTAGTCACCGCCGAGCGGCACGCGCGGCGTGGCTCCGGGGGCCGGTTCCGCTGCCTCCTCGACGCACGACGGTTGCGCGTCGTGGCCGTCCTGGTCGATCCAGCCGTCGGAGGCCTCGTCGAACTCCCACGGCGGAGGCGCGCCCCCCAAAACGAGAGGCGCGGTCGGCCTCGCGGACGGCGGCGCCGAGGGGACCTCCGCGACTCGCGTCTTCACGCAGGCGACGGCGACGGCACCGCACGCTACGAGAAGCCGGGCGCGCTCAGAAGAGGTAGTGAAGGCTCGTGACCACGCCGAGGGCATGCGGGCGCTCCGTTGAAACGTCTTGCTGGCTGGCCGTGATGAGATCGCCGGGTAAGCCGAATTGATAGAAGAGCGTGACGCCGATCTGAAGGTTTTCTTGAGGTGTGAGATTCCACATGGGCGGCGAATAGAACCCGAGCGCGACGATGTTCTCGGCGATGCGCGCCGGCGAACCGGTGTGCGGCGCGCCGTAGACCTCCACCCAGCTGCGGCTCACCGTCACCTGGTATTCGAGGAGAAACTGGACCGGCCACCAGCGCGTGGTCGTCAGCCGGCTGGGGTCGAGGCCGAGAGCGACTCCGACGCGGGGAGCGGCGGTCGTCAGGACGCGCTGGATGTCGTTGAGGGTCGTCGCGAGGAAGTCCTCCCGGCTCGACTCTCCGCCGACCGCGCCCTGCGCCGTGAACGCGCCGCTCTCGTCGACGTAGGCGGCCGTGAGGTCGAGGCGCCCGGACGTCGAGGTGTACGAGAGTGCGGCGTCCGAGATGCCGCCCGAGATCTGGTTGATGGCCTGGAGCAGCCCCGAATTGATGAAGTTCTGGTTCACGCCGAGCAGGATGCGGTCGAGGTCGAGCGCCTTGCCCGTCCCGCGCAAGAGACGGCCGTTCAGCGCGAAGCGCCACCTGCGCCCGTGCGCTTGCACGACGGCGCCGATGAACGCGTCCCCCGTCGCGACGGCCCCCTCGGCGACGAGCGTTCCGATGTTCGCGCCCGAAGTCACGGCGGCGTCGCCCCCCGCGTACACGAGCATGAACGGAGTCGCGCGGAAGCCGACCTGAGGTGAGGCCGTCAAGCCGTACTCGGTGAGCGTGTTGCCGAACTCGCTGGCGAACGGGGACAGCGTCGCCGAGCGCTGCTGGCCCGTGAGGGTGAATCGCCCGTAGGGCTGAATCGAGGAGCTCGCGATGAAGGCGGGAACGAGGATGCGAACGCACGACCCCGCGCCATCCTTGCTGGTGTCGTCGTCGCAGTCGCGTGCGACGCTCGGCCGGCCCCACGAGAGGACGGCTGCGACGAGAAGCGCTCCCCCGGCGCGCCCGCGGCGGCAGGCTCCGCGTGTCATCGCCGGCCCGGTCATCCTCATTGGCCCGTGTTTGCGTGGATGACCGGGGGGCCGTTCAGGGGCGTCCGGTACTGCACCGAGATGATCCCGCGCGCGCCGGGGACGCCGGGGCCGTCCGTGAGACCGAGCCCCTCGGAGAGGCCGATCGTCCAGCTCTGTCCCAGGAGGACCATCAAGCTGAGGAGACCCTCTCCCGTGTTTCGGTCGATGTTGCCGGTCGCCTCCCCCCACGCGGTCCCGAAGAACTCGACCGCGCCGCGGACTCCGATGCCACCGATGAGCGGGTGCTCGAGGCCGACGGCCGCACGGATCGGCATCCCGCGGGAGGAGCCGTAGGTGCTCGCCGTGGCGGTGAACGTCTGGTACCCCGCAGCCCCGGCGAGCTCGAACTTCCACTGGCCGATGGAGAAGTCGCCGTTCGCGATGGCCATCGCGCGAAACCTATTCTCGGGCTCCCCCGTGAGCGAATCGACGTTCCCCGTCGTGAACCATAGATCCGTCGACGCGGCGATCGCCCAGTGCTCGAAGCTGGGGGGCGTCAGGCGGAAGCGGGCACCGACGCGCATGTCTCCGAGGTCGCCCGGGCTCGGCGAGATGGCTGCGGGTCCCGTCAGGCCTTGCAGAGGAGACTGGAGCGTCTCTTGCTGATTGAGGACCATGGGAAGGTTCGCGCTGAGCAGCACATAGTCACAAGGCGCTGCCGAGAGACCAAAATGGGCATACCAATCGGTCGACGTGGCCGAAACGGTGTTGCCGCTCGCCTGGATCTTCGCGGGATTCGAGACGAAGTCCGCGATGGCCCGCATGCTCACGGGTGATTGCATGACCGTCGCGTCGGGAGTCACCACGAATCGGTCACCCGCGGGCGCCGGGTCGAGCGTCTCCATGGGAAACCCGGGTTGGAGATAGCTCGGCAGCGTGGCGCGCGCGTCGCCCGCGGCGAGCACCGCGACGGTAGCGACTCCCAAGCGGAGCGCCATGCATATCCGATGACGAGTGTGAGTACGCATGAGAGCGGCCTTGATACTATCCACGCGCTGATTGTAATGTCCACGACATGAATCGGCGCGTCCTCCGAGTGCGCCTCCTCTTCGCCATCGCCCTTGGACTGGTCAGCGTCGTATGTGCCTTCTTGGGTGCTTGCAAGGGGGGAGTCATCGACGCGGGGTCTCTCTGCGACGTCTCGCCGGCCCCCGTCGGCCTCGGAACGGCTCCGATCTATGCACACGTCGCCTTCGACCCGGACGGCGGCCGCCACACGGCGGCGGAAGGGGGCACGATCGTGCTGCCGGGCGGTCGGCTCCTCAGTCCCATCACGCCCACGTTCGGCCGGCTCGGCTTTCCCGTCAGCGTCGTGGCGCATCCGCGCCTGCCGGTCGCGTACGTGGTCGACATGGACTACGGCGCGTACTCGGGGAATCCGAGCGCGCGGTGCTTCGGCGTCGGCGACGACGGTGGTGACGACATCGTCGACGCAGGCGCCGACGTCGTCGTCCCGGGGGACTCCGGGGTACCGGTGCGCGGCATTCACGTGATGGACCTGGTGGGCCAGCAGGAGCTCCAGGGGCCCGCGGGCATCGCCGTACCGCTCATCGTCGGCCAGCAGGCGGCGTTCAACAACCCGGGCTCGCTGTGCGCGCTCGGGAAGAGCTACGTCGCGCCTCACGACGCTTCGTACGGAATCGCCATCACGCGGAACGCGACCCCCGCGCACCTGTACCTGTCCACGGGGCTCTCCGGGTTCGTCTACGAGTACCTGGTGAACGAGCCCGTGGGCGGCTCGGCAGCGGACGGGGGGGGCGACGCGGGTGTGGCCGGCACGCTCACGCCGCTCCGCTCGATCTACGTCGGTGGGTACACCGCCGGGCTCGCGCTCACCGCCGACGAGCAACGCCTCTGGGTCGTGCAGTTCGTGAGCAGCTCGAACCCCGGCGGATCGTCGCTCGTGGAAGTGCTCCTCGACGAAGAAGCGGGGCTCGGACGGCAGATCAGCCTGCCGTTGCAAGGTGGCTACGCCGTCGCCGTCTCACCGCCGGACGGCGCGGACGCCGGCGCGAGTGCCGCGAGCGAGCGTGTCTACGTGAGCGGGTTCCGGCGAGGGGACCTCTACAGCGTCGATCCGGCCGTGGCGCTGGAGGACGGGGGCGAACCGACGACCAGCATTCCGGTAGGTCGCAATCCGGAGGCCGTCGCGGTGTCGCAGGACGGCCGGTACGTGTTCGTCGCGGTCTCGGACGACGACACCGTGGTCGCGCTCGACACGCTCGAAGGGGGCGTGACGGTGGCCAACGTCGCCGGCGATCTCACTGACGAGATCGGGATCGTGCCGGGGAGCAGCCCGTCGGCGCTGACGCTCGATCCGACGACGAACCGGCTCTACGTCGCGCGCGCCGCGGACAACGCAGTCTCGGTGCTCGATACGACCCCCGGGGCCAAGCTCGCGAGCCTGGGCACCATTCCCGTGGGCTTCTACCCGACGGGGGTCGCCGTGAGCACCGCAGGCCTCGTGGTCACGCACGGAAAAGGGCTCACCTACGACTGGGCCTACGCGGAGCCCGACGCGGGGGGGGCCGGCTTCGAAGGCCAGGGGCTGCAAGGGAGCATGCTCGTCGCGCCCACCGACGCGCTCGACGGCGGCGCCATCGTGACGCGCAACATCACGGCAGCGGCCGCGGGGGATTCGTTCACGTGCGACGGCCGCTTCCCCGTTCCGCGCTACGCCGGCACGTCGTCGCCGATCCAGCACATCGTCCTCATCGTGCGCGAGAACAAGACGTACGACTTCCTGCTCGGGGGGACCGACGGCGATGATGCCGGGAGTCCCTTCCAGATCGACAACCTCCGGCGAGCCGAGGGGCTCTGTGACGCTTCCGACTCTTGCCCACTGGTCCCCAACATCCAGGCGCTCGCGGCGCAGTTCGCGTCGGAAGCGAACTTCTACGACGAGTCCGAGGTCTCGATGACCGGGCACGCCTGGCTGACCGGTTCGTATGTGAACGACTACCTGCAGCGCGCCTTCACCGAGGCCAACGGTGCAACGTCACTCATCGGGTTCGACTTCGCCGACGAGACGGGCTTCCCGCCGGCGGAGCCCGGGCCCGGGACGTTCTTCGAGGAGTTGCTCAAGTACGACGTCGACTTCGTCGTCCTCGGCGAGCTCACCGGCGTGTTCGGCTCCTATGGCGGACAGTTCGTGCTCAATCACGTCGACCTCCAGTACCCCGGTCATGGCTGGGATCTTTCGGTGTCCGACATCGATCGCGCCAACTACGCCGTGAACCGCCTGACGGGCGACGGCGGCTCCTTCCCGCCGTTCGTCTACATGGAGCTGCAGCGCGACCATACGAACGGCACCGGCCCCGGCGTGCCCACGCCAGCCTCGATGATCGCCGAGAACGACTACGCGACCGGCCTCTTCGTTCAGGGCATCAGCCAGTCGCCGTACTGGGCCTCGACGGCGATCTTCATCGTCGAGGACGACCCCCAGCTCGGCTACGACCACGTCGACTACCACCGCGCCATCTGCGTCGTCGCGAGCCCGTGGGCGAAGCACCCGCACTACACGAGCCACGTGCACGCGGGGTTTCCGTCTCTCTTCCGCACGTTCGAGCTGATGCTGGATCTGCCCCGGATGAATCGATTCGACGCCTACGCAATGCCGCTCCGCGACATGTTCACGAAGGACCCGGACTTCACGCCGTACGACGCGTCCGCCCTCGCCGTGCCGCTGACGTACAACGTGCCGAGCTCACCCAGCCTGGACGTGGTCGTCTCCTCACTCACGGACTTCAGCCACCCCGACGGCAACCCGCTCCTCGGAGAGGTCGTGTGGAAGTCGCTGACCGGCGACTTCCCGCCGAGCTCCCGAATCCTCGATCTCGCGCGCAGAGGGGAGTTGAACGAGTTCCTGGCGCACGTCGGGCGCAACGGGGACAGGGACGGAGACGATCACTGAGGGCACGTGCGCGACCGGCCCCTTGACGACTCTGAAGCTCGAGGAGCGCGCCCGCGTCAGTCGTTCTGCGCCCCGTCGTCGATCCACTCCGCGATCAGCTCGATCTGCGCCGCCGACAGGTACGGCCCGCCGAGCGGCATCCGACTTCCGCACTTCTGCTGGCCCGCGACCTTCTGCCAGAGCAGGCTGGCCGCGTTGTCGTACGCGACGACGCGGGTTGGCACCGGGTCTTCACCGCCACACGATGGACCCGAGGCCGCGACGCCCGCGAGATTCTGGTAGGCGAGCGACTGGCTCGACATGTCCAGGTTCCCCGAAGGGTCACCCCCCGAGTGGTGGCTGCTGCACGTCGGGCCGAGGATCTGGGTGTAGACCTCGGTGAACGTCACGTTGGGCGTGCCGCCCCCGGTGTCGTCGTTGCTGCTGCCGCACGCGACGACCGTCGCGAGGCACGCGGCGCCGAACAAGATGTACTTCGAGGGCGTCATGGGAAGGCTCCGTCCCCTGATGGTACGCGCACGTTCCCGCGCCCGCGTGAGGATCGCCTACTCGGCCAGGACTCCGACTGGAGCCGCAACGTGGGGCCTCGCGTCGAACAGTACCCCAAACACGATCGCCCCTACGACCCCTACGCCTGCGGTCAGTGCAAACCCCGCCGCATACGTCCCCGTCCTATCCACGAGCCACCCCGTCGCCGCGACCCCCACGATCCCCGGCAGCGTCGCAAACGTATTGCTCACTCCGTAAATGAGCGCCCCATGCCGTGGCGCCACATCCATCATCGCCGGCGGAAAGCCGCAGTTGCACATCCCCAGCGCCCCGGTCGCCGCGCAGAGCAGCGCGAGCGCGACCTCCGGCGACCCGACGTCATGCAACGGCAGCAGAAACCCCGACGCCCCCAGCAACCCCAGACACTGCGCCAGCTTCCTCACGACCGTCACGGAGACCCCACGCGCCGCAAGGCGATCGGCCCCCATCGCCGCGAGATGCGTCCCCACGAAGTTCGAAATCCACGGCGCCGCGGACCAGAACCCCGCGCCGGCGATCGTCATGTGCTGCACGTCGCGGAAGTAACTCGGCAGCCACGCGAGCAGCACGTACAGGTTCCACGTCGACGCGAAGTGCGCCGCGATGATCGCGACCACCGGCCCGCGCAGGAGCAACCCCCGCCACGGCACGTTCGCGGCGCCCGCGCCCGCGTCCGACGGCGGGAGCAGCGCGCGCTCCTCGGCGCCCACGCGCGGGTCCTCTGCTGGATCGTTCGTAACCTCGCGCTGGAACACCACGACCCAGACGAGCCCCAGCGCCCCACACACGTAGAACGCTGCGGGCCACCCGAAGCGCCCCACGATCCACCCCGTCGCCATCATCCCCGCGACCGTACCGACGGGAATGCCACTGAGGACCCTCGCGACCGCGCGGCTCCGCTCGTGCGCCGGCAGCCACCGGCCGAACAGCTCGTACGACGCCGGGAAAAGGCCAGCCTCCCCTACCCCGATGGCGACGCGCGCGACGAGGAGCGCCGCGAACGACAGGTGCGCGGACAGCGGCGTGAGCAACGTCACCGCGGACCACGCGAGCACGCTGGCCGCGAGCACGCGCTTGCCGCCCACGCGCGTCGCGAGCCATCCGCCGGGAAACATGAAGAGCATGTACCCGACGAAGAACGCAGACAGCACGAGCCCCTTCTGCGTCTGCGACCAGCCGAGCTGCTCCTTCATCGCCACGGCCGCGACGGAGATATTCACGCGGTCGGTGTAGCCGATGACGGTCGCGAGGAACGTCATGCCGACCACGACGTGGCGCCGCGGAAGGCGCGAGCCGGGGTGAGCGTCGGTCATCGGGCGACCGTAACACTGCGGGCGCGGGTCTCGCCCCTCGTCGCTACTAGCTCACATGACCGCATCGATCACGTGCACCGGCCCCTCGGCGCGAATGTCCCCGCGACCAACGGCGAGCAGCCGGTTCAAGAAGGCGTACTTGGGCGCCGCCGTCTCGAAGCGCGGCAGCGTGCGGAAGTACGGAGCGCCGGGCGCATCGTCGTCGCGGATGCCGTCGAACGTCAGGTGAACGAGCGCGCCGTCGTCCGTCTCGAGCGTGACGCGCAGGTCGAGCTCGAGAACCCCGTCAGCGCGGAGGAGCGTCCAGTCACCTCCACCAGGGAGCACCTTTCCCCGCAGCCGCGGGCCCGCGAAGGAGCCCCCCTCGATCGGGGCGGTGACGCGCGTCCCGTGCGGCACGGCGCCGATCTTCTGCGCCCCGACGACTGCGACCTGCAGCGTCATCAACAAGCGAGAATCCATTCGCGCACCGCCCTTCGCGCCGCCGCTCGTAGCCGTGTTGCAGGAAGCAATTCATGTGCGCACGCACGCTCCGGAGAAGAGGCGAAGAGCACGGCGCGCTTGCGGGGCAAGAATGCACGCGAGGGCGGGGATGACTCATTGCGATGCAGCGAGCGCGTTCCACGCGCATCAGCTCCCATCGCCCGAACACACCAGAGGTCGCGTCGTCTCAGCCGCACGAGCCGGGCCCGGATCGAGCGGGCGGCCGTTCGTAGATCACCCGGAACGCGGAGAAGCGCTTTCGTCCTCGGGCGGCGGCGCCCCCCCATCGAAGACGAAGCGCAGATCGGGAGCGCGCTTCATCTCGATCGCATCGGCGAGACGCGCCCGCAGGAAGGGTGTCGCGCGTTCGAGCGCGCGCTCGATGGGTCGAACCTCTGCGCTTCCGGCGCTGCTCAACACGAAGTGGACGCGCGCGTGTCGGTAGTCCACCGAGAGGACGACGGCGACGACGCGCACTTCGCCGAGCGCCGGATCGTTCACGTCGTCGCGGAGGAGCGCGCGAAGCTCTTCGAGTACGAGACCTTGCACCCGCAGGTGGCGATGGCCGGCGCCTTCATCGTCTTTTCGCATGACATACGGTTCCGAGGCGGCAGGGACGCCAGAGGAGATGGCCTCGCTCCGGGAAGCTATCAAAGTGTAAACGGGACGACCTCGTACCGCAGCTCGACGAGGACACCGTCCCGCTGTTGCGTGGTCACGTAGAGTCGGCACCCCTCGCGTTCGAGCAGGTGAGCGGCGCCCATCTGCTCCACGTACCGCCATCCGCGTGCGGCCGCGCCGTCGGCGAGCATCTCGTGGACGGAGCCGTCGAACGCGAGATACGTGGCGCGACCAGCCGCCGCCGCCGTCCGCACGCTCCACCGCGGGACGGGGACCACGTAGGTTTCGGCGCCTCGGTGCAGCGCGCCGTCGCCGCCCGGCCAGAAGTCCGCAACGGACGGCAGGAAGAACACACCGACGGTCGCGGCGAGCACCGCATGTATCCGGGCAACGCGCATCGAGTCGAAGAACGCTCGGGATCGCGGGCAGCTTCCCGCTTCGACTCGGCGAGGTCCCCCCTTTCACCCGCTCTGCGGCACCTTCCGCCCAAACGCCCCTGCCTCCGGCTCCCCCACTGCAAGCCGATAGATCCAATCCTTGAGCCGGCCCCCCAGCGACGGCGCCCGAACCGTCATCGCGGTCGGAGCCCCCTCCCCGCTCATCGACGCCGCGAAGATCTCGATCCCCGCGTGCTGAAACGCGTAGAGCACGTCCTTCACGTCGATCACCGGCTCCCGACCGGCCTCCTCCCGAAGTAGCACCACGCGCCCGATCTTCCGTCGGCGTAGCTCCTCCCCACTCGGGAAATCCGACACGAGGCAGTACGACCGATTGTCGAAGCCGAAAACGAACGGCTTGTCGTCGCCGCGCCGTCGCGCATCGAGCAGAAACGCCGGCGGAGCATCCGGCGCGAGCGACAGCGCGCGCAGCGCCGGCGCGTTCGCTTCGAGCGCGCGGACGGTGGGCGTGACATCCACGGCCGGAACCATTCTCCCAAATGGCACGAGCGCGTTGAACAGCGGCACCGGGCGAAACCCGAGATGCGCGAGCGCGAGCCCTGCGCGAACCGCCTCGTCTCCCGGAAGCTCCACGACGATCGCAATTCCCCCCGCGGCCGGAGCGCTTCGGTACGTCGTCACGCCGGCTGGCGGCGGCTCGATCCGCGCCCGATCGAGCACGAGCGGAGACGGCGTCGTCGCCGCACCGGTCGCGGGGACGTTGCGGGCGGTCGCAAAGAGCACGGGCTTGGTCCAGCGCGACCAGATCGAATCCGGCGGCGCCCACGCGTCGAAGACCATCTTGTCTGCCATCTCAATTCTCCACGAGCAACGGTGCGTCGATGGCGGCACCGTCGACGATTGCACGCGTAGCCAGACGTACATACGCGCCTGCGGCTCGCCCCTCGACCGCATAGACGCCGATGCATAGGCGCGCGTCGCCGAACGGCGTCGGGACGGCGGCCGTCGTGAAGCGCCGCTGTGCGACCCATCGCGTCGGTCGCGCGAGCACCCGCGCGACGAGAGCCAGGCGAGCGGACCTCGTGAGAGCCTCGGGGAAGACGACCTCGTCGCCCGTATTGCTGTACGTCCCCTTCAGCACCCACTCGTCCGGGTGCCGCATCCAGGGCGCGGCGCGCGGGTCGCGCGACTCGGGCATCGCCTCCCGGAACGCCGTGCTCGGCGCCTTCAGCCGATCCCAGAGGAGCGGCAGCCGCTTGCTCTCCGTGAAGACCGCCGTGCCCGGCGCCGTCACGGGCGTGAGTCCCCCGACGAAGAGTCCTTCGATCGAACCGAGGTGGCGAAGTCGCGCGAGCCACTCGGCCTGATGGAAGCGGACAAGCGCGCCGACGGGGCCGGCATACTCCGAGGTCGTGAAGCGCGCGTGCCCTTCGCGCGCGTGGACGTGGCACGCATGACCGAGGACGCCTCGCACGCCGCGCGCCTCGAGGAGACCTCGGAGATGACTGACCACCTGCATGTCTTCGAGGAAACCGGGCGCCGCAATCGACCCGATGGGAAGCGAGGGGTCGCCCCTCGCGAGGATTGCCTCCGCCCATGCAGCCGACGGATCGCCCGCCTCGACCCTCTGCGTCGCTCCCCACTTGATACCAAGCATTCCGCCGAGCACACCTGTTGCCTTCACCCCCACCATGAAGACCAAAGCGAAGCAAACAGGGCGCCCGCGAAGCGATCGCCTCGTGCACCTGGAGCACGAAGCGGAAGGGATCGCGGGTGGTGCCATCACCGGCGCCGTGCTCGGCGCGATCGCAGGCCCAGCCGGGGCAGCCGCAGGCGCCATCGTTGGCGGACTCGCAGGGGCGGCAACAGCGGTCGCGATCGATGGCGAGGCAGCTCGACAACGCGAGCATGTGCATCAGCTCGACGTGGACATCGGCGTCGAGGGGGGTGAGATCGGAGCACCCGGCCTGAAGCACCCGCCCGCCCGCATTGGCGCCTTCTCGTCCGGGTCGATGGGTGCGGGGGGGGAGACCGCGGCTTCTCCAGCAGAAGGACCGATGCAGCCAGTGGACGACTGACGCTACTTCTCTACGGCGGCGCTTCTCCGGGAGTCGTAACGATACGAGCTCATTGTCTGGCGCGAGGCATGTTCGGGCCCGCCCGCGTGAATCGCTCGATGTGGAGCTCCGCCCGATGGCGCGTGGGCGCCTGGCGGTGCGCATCGTACGGTCGCGCCGACGCCCTCGACGCTCGTGCTGTCCGCTGTCGCCGAGGTGTCCATCGTGAGCTGCGCGGGCGTACTCCGTTTGGGTGACGTGCGCGACCACGCCACGTGGTGGATAAGAACCTCATGGCGCGCGGGACCGGGGGGGCCGGCCACGTGGCTGCAGATGCCGGCCGGAGCGCCGAGCCCGAGCGGGGCTTCCGCGCGATCACCGCGAACGGCGCCGGGGGATCGTCGCTCGTGACGTGCCGTCCTACGTCAGGCCCGTCGCTCAGTTCGTCACCGAACGCGGCGCGCAACTGTCGCGAACGCCGCGATGCGACCCGACGATAGGGAGTTCATTCGGTTCACGTTGCTCCCGCCAGCTCTCGCCGCAGCACCGCTACGAGCTCGCCCGCTCCCATTGCGCGCGCGAACGGCGCGCCCTGGCCGGCCCACTGCGCGCCGAAGCCGAAGTCCCCCTTCGCCTTGCTCGCCGCGTGCAGCGCCTTTCCTGCGTCGTACGCGGTCGGGTAGTCGGGCACGTCGCGCACATCTCGACCGAGCGCGGTGAAGCGATTGGCCAGGCTTCGCGCCGGACGACCGGAGATCGCGCGGGTCATCACGGTGTGGTGCGCAGCGTCGCTCTTCAAGGCCGCGCGGTAGCCCGTGTCGGCCTGCGACTCGTCGCACGCGACGAAGGCAGTACCGAGCTGCGCCGCGCCGGCGCCGAGCCGAAGGGCTGCGGCGATCCCGGCGCCGTCCATGAGCCCTCCGGCTGCGATGACGGGCCGATCGATTTCGCGCACCAGCAGCCGCGTGAGCACGAGCGTACCGAGAGCGTCGGCGGCGGCGTCCGGGTCGAACACACCACGATGACCGCCGGCCTCGTATCCCTGTGCGACGACGGCATCGACATCGGCCGCCACCAGCGCGCGCGCCTCTGCGATGCTAGTCGCCGTTCCGAGAAGCACGATTCCCGCGTCGTGCAGCGCCTCGATCCGTTCTCGCGAAGGGAGGCCAAAGTGGAAGCTCACGACCTTCGGCTTGTCGGCGATGAGCACGGCGCGCACGGCATCGTCCTCGACGAAGCTGCGGTAGATCTCCTTCAGCGTCACGGGCGGCGATGCATCGACGCGCGCGAACTCTGGTCGCAAGCGCTCGGTCCACTTCGCCTCTCGCTCATGGTCCGCGTGTGCAGGCGCATGGCAAAACACATTCACATTGAGCGTGCGATGCGAGCGCGCGCGAAACGCCGCAATCATCTGCTGCGCGCCCGCCGCGTTCGTCGCTCCGACGCCGATCGACCCGAGCGCGCCGGCGTTCGAGACCGCGGCTGCCATCTCGGGCGTCGACACGCCCGCCATGGGCGCCTGGATGATGGGCGCGTCGATCTCCAGCAGCTCACGCAGCCTCGTCGCCATGTCGTGACGAGCGTCCATCAAAGGATCTTCCTCGCCGCCCACCCTCTTTCAAGCGCGTGCGTATCCTTCCCCTTCTTCCCTCCGTAGCACCACGTGCATCGCCGCGTGTGTCGTCATGTGCTCCGTGCGCCGGTAGCCGAGCCGCAGCAGGTCGAGTCCCGCGAAGAGCGATTCACCAGCGCCGAGGAGCACGGGCGTCATCGCCAAGTGCATCTCGTCGACGAGCTTCGCTTCCAGGTACTGGCGGATGGTGGCGGCGCCTCCGCCGATGCGAACGTCCAGCGCCCCCGCGGCCTGCTTGGCGCGCGCGAGCGCTTCGTGGATTCCCCCGGTGACGAAGTGAAAGGTCGTCCCCCCCTTCATCGACACCGGCGCGCGCGCGTGATGCGTCAGTACGAACACCGGCACGTGGTACGGCGGAGTCTCCCCCCACCACCCTTTCCACGCATCGTCCGGCCAGGGGCCACGCACCGGCCCGAACATGTTTCGACCGAGGACCCACGCACCGATGCCGGCGAATCCACGCGCAGCGAAGTCGTCGTCGACGCCGGTCTCGCCCCCTTCCTTGCCGATCATCGCGTGGAACGTACGCGTCGCGAACATCCACTCGTGCAGCGCCGCTCCACCGACGCCGAGCGGGTGCTCGAGATGTTGCGCGGGGCCGGCCCCGAAGCCGTCGAGCGAGACACTGAAAGCGTGAACGCGCAGGCGTGACATGGCCAGTCAGCCGTTCACGGCTTCGGGTGCGAGCTCATGAACCCCCAAACGGAGTCACCCCAGGTTGGCTTGGTCAACGCGGGGATGTGCGGGCCACCTTGAATGGTCCAAAGCTGGACATCGATACCATTCGGACAGCCGCCGTATGTCGCGCCGGTGGTGGCGGACAACGGATCGATATCGAGGGTCTGCGTCGTCGCGGTCAGCTCGCCGGTGCAGCCGTTCTTCTGCGCCCACGTTGCCATCGTCGTCTGCTCCGATGGATACACTCCGGACTGTGTGCTCCCGCCGTCGTAGCCGATGGTCTGATCGGCGTTACCGTGAACGTCGAGGATGGCCACATGGTTGGCCGGGTTGCACTTGGACGGATCGTTCCACACCGCGCCCGCGAGGCTCACGATGGCGGCTACGCGCGGCGCGACGTCGCAGGCGAGCCGATGAGCCATGAACGCGCCATTCGAATGACCGAGCACGAACACGCGCTTCGGATCGACGTTGTACTTCGCGGATATGTCGTCGACGATCGCATTGAAGTACGCGACGTCATCGACCTTGGAACCGTAGAAGTTGCAGCACGCGTCCGTGGCGTTCCAGAAGGGACTGCCCGAGTCGTCAATCAGCCCCTCTCCGTACGCATAGAGGAAGCCCTCGGCGTTGCTCGTGGCCGTGATGTCCAGGTACGACTCCTCGACCTGGCCCGTCGAGCCATAACCGTGGAACATCACGACGAGCGGTGTGGCTTGGGCTGCGTCGTAGCTCGAGGGCACGTTGAGGGTGTACGGGCGAGCGGCGACGATTGCAGCGGAAGCGTCGTTCGTCGGGCCGGGGGCCCACGGGATCGCCGCGTCCGAGATCGGGGCTTCGGCGTCGACTGACGTTGCCGCGTCGGCCGGTGACGAGGCGTCCGCCATCGTCGCGGTATTCGACGAAGTGCAACCGAACGCGAAAGCGGCGACGGCGCAGCCAAAGACACGAATGACGGCCATGCGGTGCTCCTACCATGGACCGCGCATACCCGCAGCGAGAGTACCCCATGAGCTCCCGGCGTCCGCGCAGCCCAGTCGCCACGCAGGCGAACGACGACCGGCTCTCTCATGAGACCGGCTCCTCGTCACCCCCGTTCCGGATAGCCGACGGTTTGGCCGAAGAGCACGCGCTGCTCGGGCCGGAGCTTCAGCTTCCTGGAGAGGCGGTCTCGGTCGCAGTTATGAAACCAGGCTGCGAGCCCCTGCGACGCCGCGAAGAGATAGACGTTGCCCGCGATGAGCCCGGTGTCCACATAGTAGTAGGACTTCTGCACCTCCGGGTCGTGCAGCCCCGGCTCCTGAAAGCCCGATGTGTGGGTGAGGCGATCGACGTCCACGACGTAGAGGAGCTGCACCGGGGCTTTCATCGCAACGTTCCGCTGCCCGCGCCCGACGGCCATCGCACGCAGGTCGCCCGCAACGACGGGGAGCAGTCGGTGGTGACGAGCATCGAAGAGGTAGGCTCCTTCCTCGAGGGCGACGAAGACGTCGATCTCCTGCGAATTGCTCGCCGATGCAGCGGTGATTCCCAGCGCTCCGAACGGGCCCTTCGTGCGATTCACGCCACACGCGGCCCAGAGCAGGTTCGAGAGTTGCTGCCGCGACAGTTTCTTGTCGCTGATCTCACGGATGGTCTGACGCCGCCGCAGTGACTCGGGCAGCGATTTGCCCGCGCTGAGCTTCGGTGTAGGCAACGCCTTCTCATCGAGCGCTATCTTCCTCATGGTCGGTCTCCGACTGGTTCATCCGGGAGCAACGAGCATCCCACGTGCCAGATCGCCCGCCCGGTATCCCCGCTCGCTGCCGCCCTGCACACACGGGAATCCCATGCGTGTCCGCGCAACTCCTGCAGATCTCGTCACGCCCAGGCGATGCTGTATGACGCGCGGTCGGGTCCGTGGCGCGCGGCGATCTCGTTCACGTAGATCGTCCGACAGAACGGCGCGGACAACGAGTGGACGATCCCGCCGAGCGCCACGCGGCAGTACTGGAAGCGTACGAGCGGGTTACCGATCACGTCGAAGCGCCCGTCCTTAGGCGAGGTCTTCACGAGGCGCACCCCACTCCCTTCGTAGAATCGCGCCCAGTAGCGCGCGCTCGTCGACAGGATGATCCACGGATCCACACCGGCCGCGCCCGCGACGCGCACGGCCATCTGCAGCATCGACTTCGTCGCGAGCTTCGCGACCGCGCCGCCCATGCCACGGAGCTCCGCCTCCGACAGGCCGAGCGCATCGCACGCGGTGTAGTGCGCGGACGCGACCTCGAGGGGGAGCCACACGCCGGCCGGGGTGAAGCGGATCGCGTCGTGGTACTGGCGCGGTAGGTTCGCGAGGTAGCGCGCCTCGATGCCGCGCTCCTTCAGCGACAGGAACGAGGAGCTGAGCAGCGTGCTGCGCACGCGCGTGAGCGGCGCGATCGGCTCGTCGGTGGCACAGAGCACTTCTTCCCGCACCTCACCAAGGTAGCGCGAATCGCTCCTCGATCGAGAACCGCCGCCTGCGATTCGCTCGTCTCCGGCACGCTCGCGCGGACGTCTCTGAGGGCGCGACGGCTACATGCTAAAAACTTAGCATGTCGTACTTGCTAAATTTTTAGCACCTGCCTATGAAGGTTTCGTCGAGGCCAATCGCAATGACGAAACCGGACGCCACCAAGCTGACGCGGCGCGAGCGCGCCATCATGGACATCCTGCACCGCCGCGGGCGCGCCACGGCGCACGAGGTGCTCGCAGACCTCGACGACCCGCCGAGCTACTCGGCGGTGCGCGCTCTCTTGCGGCTGCTCGAAGAGCGAGGGCACGCCAAGCACGTGCAGGACGGGTTGACGTACGTCTACTCCCCGGCCGCCTCACGCGCCGACGCGAAGCGATCCGCGCTCGCCCACGTGGTCCAGACGTTCTTCGCAGGCTCCGTCGAGCAGGCGGTGGCGGCTCTGGTCGATTCTTCGAAATCGAAGCTCTCGCGCGACGAGCTCGATCGTATGGCAGAACACATCGCTCGCGCGAAGAAAGAGGGACGCTGAGATGATCCACGAACTCTTGCTCTCCGGCGCCGTGCGCGCCTCCGTCGTGCTCGCCGTCGGCCTCGTGGCCTACGCGCTCCTCTCGCACGCCGCAGCCGCGACACGCCGCTTCGTCCTCGTCCTGACGCTCGCCGCCGCGATCGTCGTGCCGGCCGTTGCAGCGGTAGGCCCTCGGTGGACCTTGCAAGCGCCTGCGGGGCTATCGATCTTCGCGCACGAGTCGGCGAGCGAGGGCGCGCCCGGTACGCGACGAGCCAGCGAATCGGCGAACGGTGCGCGGACGGCGAGCCCCCGAGCGGCCGAGCCCTCGTCCGCCAGGAGATTCGACGCGAACGACGCAATCGTCCTCGCGTGGTTCGTGGTTGCCGCGGCGCTGCTCGTTCGCACGGCGGTGTCGCAGCTCCGGGCGCGCGCCATCGCTCGTCGCGCGGCGCCGGTGGAGAGCGCGCCGTGGATCGAGGCCGCGAGGGACGCTGCGATCGGGCAACGCATCGAGGTCAGAGCTTCCTCCGAGCTCGACTCCCCCGCCGTAGCGGGGCTCCTGAGCCCGACGATCATCGTTCCTCACGGCGCGCTCGACTGGCCGCTCGAGCGTTGCCGCCTCGTTCTCGCCCACGAGCTAGCGCACGTCCGCCGGCGCGATGTCCTCGTGCAAGCGATCGCCGACGTGGCTTGCGCAATCCACTGGTGCAATCCTCTCGTCTGGATCTGCGCCCGCCGTCTGCGCGTCGAGCGTGAGATCGCCGCCGACGACGCAGTTCTCGCAGCGGGCGTCCGGCCGTCGCGCTACGCGGAGGAGCTCGTGGCGGTGGCGGCCTCGGTCGCCACGCCGAGCGCGGCCCTCGCCATGGCCGAGCGCTCGTCGCTCGAGCAGCGCGTCGCCTCCATCCTCGCCTCGCGTCTCGCCCGAGCGCCGCTCGCGGCGCGGGGGACGGTCGCATTCGCCGCTGCAGGCGCCGCGCTCGCCGCCGTCGCCGCATGCGCGTCGCCGCGGGTCTCCGTGCCTCAGCATGTGACGTCTGGCGTCGCTCCCCGTGCTGGCACGGCAAACGACGTCGCAATCCAGCGCGCGGCCGACGAGGAGATCGCGGCGATAGCAACGGCGTGGTCGCCGGAGCTCGCGACCATCATCGTGCTCGATCCCGCGACCGGAGAGATCCTGGCGAACACAGGGCGCAGCGCCGGCAAGACGGCGGATGTCGCCTCGACGGTCGCGATGGACCCGGGATCCACGCTCAAGCCGATCACGATTGCGGCAGCGCTCGAGCTGCACGCGATTACGCTCGATGAGAAGTTCGCGTGCGGCCCCAATCCGCGGATGTATGGCGACAAGGCGTTGGAGGACCATCATCCGGATCATCCGAGCGAAACGCTCGACGTCGCTCACATCCTCGCCGTCTCGTCGAACATCGGAACGTCGCACGTCTTCGATGCGCTCGGCGGTGACAACCTCGGCCTGTGGCTCCACCGCTTTCACTTCGGAGAGGCGCCTGGCGTCCCGGGCGCGGCGGTCGGAGCCGTACCGGCGCGAATCGTGACTGGTACCTTCGAAGGAGCCATGGTCGCGATCGGCGAGGGGCTGAGCGCGACGCCGCTCCAGATGATCGCCGCATACGGCGCGATCGCCGGCGACGGCGTCTACCACGCGCCGACGCTCGCTCGCGGCGGCTCTCCCGCGGAGCGCCTCGTCTCATCCGAGACCGCGCGCGCCGTCATGGCGCTGCTCGAGACCGTCGTCGTGGACGAGACGGGGACCGGCACGGCAGCGCGCGTCGACGGCATCCACGTCGCGGGCAAGACCGGCACGGCAGAGTGGACGGCGCCGGACGGTCACGAAAGGACGTACGCGAGCTTCATCGGAATCGCAGACCTCCCCTCGCGCCGCATCGTGGCTCTCGTCGGGATCGAGGCCCCGCCGCGCGACGGCCTGTACGGCGGGAATTCGGCCGCCCCGGCGTTCGCGCGACTCGTGAAGCGCATCGGTGGGACCTGAATCGCGCAGCCTCGACGTCATGAATCCGAGCCACGTCCCGGCGTTCGTCATCCGCGATGCAGAGCCGGGTCGCGACGACGACGCAGTGGTGCAGCTGATGTCGGAGTACCTCGCGTGGGGACATCGGCGGCTTGCGATCGAGTACGGCGTCGAGGAGCAACCGGGCGACCCCGCCCTGATCCGGCAAGGGCTCTCCTACCTCCGCCCGCCGACCGGGTGCCTCCTGATCGCGGAGTGCGACGGGCAGGCCGCAGGTGTGGGGGCTCTCCGGATGCTCGGACCGGGCGTGGCCGAGGTGAAGCGCATGTACGTGGCTCCACAGTGGCGCGCTCGACACCTCGGATCGGCGCTCCTCGATCGCCTACTGGCCGCCGCAGGGGAGCGCGGGGCAACCATCGTCCGTCTCGACACCGTCCGTTTCATGGCCGAGGCGCAGCGCCTGTATCGCTCGCGTGGCTTCGTCGAGCGGCCTCCCTACGAAGGAACCGAGATCCCGCAGCACCTCCAGAAGCACTGGCTCTTCTTCGAACGGGTCGAGCCGTGCAACGCGTCACGGTGAGCGTCAGGGCCGGATGAGGCGCGACCGCGCCCTCGGCGCGCGAGCGGAACTCCCCTGCCCGCTCCGACATCCAATCTGCGCAACGGTCACCGCAACCTATCCGTTCGAGGCAGACCATGTCCATCTTCGTCGTCGCAGGTGCCACCGGTCACGTTGGTTCCGTCGTCGCGGGCGACCTGCTTGCCGCAGGCCACAAGGTTCGCGCCATCGTACGCAGCGTCGCAAAGGCCAAGGCCCTCGCCGACCAGGGCGCGGAGATACTCGCCGGAGAGCTGAGCGACGTCGGCTTTCTCACGCGCGCCTTGCGCGGAGCGGACGGCGCCTTCCTCCTGCTGCCCCCACCGGCGAACGACGCCACGAATGTGCGCGCTCTCCAGGATCGCGTCGCCCACGCCGAAGCGACCGCGGTCGCCGAGAGCGGAGTCCGTCACGTCGTCCTGCTCTCGTCGTGGGGCGCCGAGAAGCCCTCCGGCACCGGCCCCATCGTCGGGCTCCATGTCCTGGAAGAGGCGCTGAAGAAGACTGGCGCGATCTCGACCTTCCTACGCGCGGGTTCGTTCACCGAGAACCTGCTCAACGTGCTACCGGCGGCGCAGTACCAGGGCATCCTTCCGAACTTCTTCCCCCCTGAGCACAAGCTGGCCACCATCGCCACGCGCGACATCGCCGCCGCGGCCGTGCGTGCGCTGCTATCGCCGCCTGCCGCGACGCAGGTCGTCTACGCGCTCGGCACCTACGAGTACAGCGCGGTCGATCAGGCCGCGTACCTGTCGAAGAAGCTCGGCAAAGAGATCAAGCTGGTCAACCTCCCCGTGTCGGCCGCCTCGAGCGCGATCCAGCAGGGCGGCGTGGGCGCATCGATGGCGAACCTCCTGCAGGAGATGTACGAGGGCGCGATGAAGGGGCTGCTCGGCGTCGAGCCCGGGCACCGCGTCGAGAAGGGGACGACGACGCTGGAGCAGGCGCTGGATCCGTACTTCACGAAGTAGCCGAGGCCCACGGCGTCCGACGCGTTTGAACGGAGCGGCGAGCGGAGGCAGCTTCGGTCGTCCCGCTCGACTACCAAACGTGCGGGATCAGCCGGAACCGCACCTTGTCTCGGTATCGTGCATAGCCGGCCAGTTGGCTCACGAGGAAGCGCTCCTCGTCGAGGAGCCGCCAAACGATGATCCCCGCGAAGGGCACGAACATCGCTAGTCCGACGAGGGAGCCGAGCGCGAGTGGGACGCCCGCGATCAAGACGAGCCCTCCCAGATACATCGGGTGGCGAACCAGCGCGTACGGCCCGGTGTCGATGACGCGCTGCTCTGCCGCCACTTCGATCACGGACGACGTGAACGTGTTCTCTCGGAACACGAGGAAGACGATGAGGAAGCCGAGTGCGACGAGCGTGTCGCCCGTGACGACGGCTGGCCATGGCACGTGGGACCAATGGCAGCGATGGTCGAGAGCCGGGACGACGATCGTCGAGGCGAAGGCGAGGCTCGCGAAGCCCTGAATGATCTTCTGGCTCAGCTCCTTCTCCGCGATGGGGCCGGCCTGGGTACGACGTTCCAGGAGCGCTATGTCGGTCGTCGCCAGGAAGACGGTGATCGCGAGCGACGCGCCGAAGAACACGGCCAGGAACACCCACGCCTCGACGAACCGTAGCGTGCCCGCCGGTAGGAAGAGCAGCAGCCCGAGGGCGACGGCGAGCTGTGCGAGGCCAATCCAAGCCTTTCGCATCGTCCTGGCCGTGGCGCCGTCCATGCTCCGCCGAGGGTTGCACGACGACGTCCGGTTTCGCTACTGATCGCGGTCTTCGCGCGGCTCGCGGCGGTGTCGTGCTCCGACACCACGATGTCCTGGCGCGACATCGCGCGTCGGCGCGCGACGGTGAGGGTGAACAACCCCGGTGATCCTGGTCTCCCAGCGATCCATACCGACGCACGCGAAAACCCGCTGTTCTCCGCTCATCGCGCCGCGGGTTCGCGGCTCGATGCATCCGCGCCGGCATCACGCGCCCGGGCTACGAGGTGCGGCACATGCCTTGCGAAGTATCCGAACATGGCAACCATCCTCCCGCTCCGCGCGACCGTCATTGCTCCCTTCGTGCTCGCACTCGCGGCCTGCTCGGCTGCACCGGGGGGCGGCGAGAACTCCGCTTCCACGGCTTCGGCCATCTCGTCGATCGTCGGGTCGACGATCGTGTCTCGAGGGATGGAGTGGGTGAACGCGGATCTCCACTACTGCCAGGCGGCCTACGAAGCGGTGGACTACGACTCGTCGTGCTGGGCGTTCGAAGGCGCGAGTCACCGGTGCGACCGGGAGAGCAACGCGGCATGGAACGCGTACCGGTCCGACTGCTCCGGCTTCGTGACCTGGGCCTGGGGGCTCCCCGCGGTCGGTGACGGCGGGTACGTCACCTCCGAGTTCGCCCCGTACGGCACCTCGTTCTCGCATACGATCGCGGGGAGCGCCCTAGAGCCGGGCGACGCGCTGAACAAGACGCCCGACGAGCACATCATCCTCTTCAAGCAGTGGGTGAGCGTCGGCAAGAGCGCCGTCTTCATGGAGGAGCCCGGGTGTTCGTCGGCCGAGCCCTACGCGCACGAGTTCACGTCGAACGTGTCCATCAGCGGAGACGAGGTCTACGTCGACTACGAAGGGGCAACGTTCTACGCCATTCGCTACAACGGCACGACGACGAGCGGCAGTGGAAGCAGCAGCGGCGGTGGAAGCAGCAGCGGGGGCGGCAGCTCGGCGCCGGACGCTTGCGACAAGGGGGACGGCTACTGCACCGAGACCCTGCAGTGCGACAACGGTCACTGGATCGTCAGGCAGGACGACGCCGCGGCCTGCACGACCATCGACAACGTGGAGGAGTCCTGCAGCCAGTCGGATGGGTACTGCACGGCGACCATCCAGTGCGACGGCGGCCACTGGGTGCCGAGGCAGGACGATCCGTCCGCGTGCACGTCGGGGCCCGGGGCGGGCTGAACGGCATCGACCCGAACGACGGAACCTTCGCTCGGGTGAGCACGACGACTTCGATCACCATCGCCACATGGCCACGCGGCGCCGGCTCTCTCGGAGAACCGGCGCCGCGGGCGCGTCCTTCTCCTAGCGCCGCCCCTCCGGCCCGAAGTCGAAGAGGTCGTACAGATCGTCGATCGCGGGCCCGTTCACCGGCACCCACGGGTTCTCGCGGTCGGCGCGCGGGTTCGGCAGGTTGTCGCGGCTCCGGTTCGTGATCGGCGGCAGCCCCCAGTTGCGCTCCACGAACTTCAGGATGGAGACGTGGTCGGCGTACTCGTGCGAGACGTGCCCTGCCTTCGCGTACGGCGAAGCGACGAGCATCGGGATGCGCGTCCCGTCGCCGAAGAAGTCGATCGGCGCGACGTAGCCAGAGTCCCAGTAGCCTCCACCTTCGTCGAACGTGACGAAGACGGCCGTGTCGGCCCAGAGCGCCGGGTTCGCCCGGATGGCGTCGATGATCTTTTGCGTGAAGCCCTCGAAGAGGTCGAGCTTCGACGACGCGGGGTGACCATCGACGAAGCCACTCGGCTTCACGATTGAGAAGGCCGGAAGGAAACCGTCCCGGATGTCGTCGTAGAGATCGATCGTGTCCTTGAGGTTCGTGTCACGGACCGATGCGTTGCCCATGATCGACGTCGCGTACTGGAACGGGTTGCAGATGTTGCAGTACTCGTCGAGCGGGTTGGTGCCGTCAGGGTCGGTGAGGTAGCGGTCCCACTGGTCGCCGTAGTACCGCCAGGAGATGTCGGCCTCGAGCAGCTCGTCACCGATCGTTCGGAGACTCGACGGCGGGAGCGTGAAGTTCGTCGTATTGACGGTCCCGTCACCGAAGTAGCCCGGGTTGTAGTTGTTGAGCAGGTAGTAGTGGCCGGCGTCGCAGTTCGGGCTCACTCCCTGGGTCTGGAGGTACGAGATGACCGGCCCGACTCCCGGCTGCGCAGTGTCGGCGCACGCGCTGTACGTGCCGCCCGAGTATCCGTCCTGCGTGTAGTAGTTGTTGGTCCCTGGCTGCGGATTGGGGTTCTCCGTGTTGAGGGCGGGCGGAACGAGGGCGTTGCCCTTGCCGTCGCTGAACCAGATCGCGTCGCCGGTGCCGAGCGCGACGTGGTTGGCGCCCGTGCCCCCTTGGATCGACTGATGGAAGTTGTCGCTCATCGAGAACTGGTCCGCGAGCTGCTTCAAGTACGGCGCGTCCCCGTCGAGGACGTTGTAAAAGCCCATCGAGGCCGAGCCCTCCTTGGTCGTCTCGTCGGTGAACCCCTGGGGCTGCGCCTTGCCGTTGCTCCCGGCGCCGATCGTCGTCTCGACCCACGGAAACAGATCGTTCAGGCACCCGCTCGGGTTGCGATCCGTCGCGTGCGCGGCGCTGCAATCGAGCTGCTGCCACATCTGGTAGAAGCGGTGCACCGGGCTCGCGGTGTACGCGTCGTAGGGGATGCCGCGGGTGAGCTGGAAGGGGCCCGGCGGGAGCGTCGCGTAGTTCGCGAGGCGGGTGTCGGGCGTGCCCGAGGTGAGGCCGGTCCCGCCCGTCGTGAGCAGGACGACGTCGCCCGTCGGGAGTCCGTTCTCGGCCTCCGCTGCCTCCGCGACCGTCGCGACGTACGGGGTCGCCGGGCCGCCGGCGAGAGCCGGGGGGAGCACAGTGTATGGCGTGCGCTGCGCGGGCGCGGGCTGGTACGTGGGTCCCGTGCTCGTCGCTTGCCGCTGGATCGCACGCCTGAAATTCGGCCCTGGCGAGCCGTCTTCGTTGACGATGCCGCGCGACAGCAGGTTCCAGATCGACTCGCCGTGCTTCGGCTTGTAGGTCGCGTAGACGTGATCGAACGAGCGGTTCTCGCCCACGATCACGACGACGTGCTTGATCGGCGTGCGGGTCTCGCGGTCACCCGAGCCGGGCGTGGTCACGCGCGACGCGTGGCGAGCGGCGGCGGGCGCGACGTGGGCGGCTGCGAGCGTGACCGAGTCGGCGAGGAAGCCTCGGTCGCCGCGGTCGGAATGGATGGCCGTCGGCGTCGAGGCGGTGACGGTCGCCGTCCCGGGAGAAGACGGGGAAGAAGACGAGCTGCACCCGATGGCCGACACGGCCATCGCGGCGAGGGTGATTCGAAATGCTGTTCGGGTACGCATGATGAGACTCCTAGGAGGAGGTCTTCGAGTGAACTGCGGTGGACGAATCGATTTCAGGCAATGAGAGACCGTCGGAGCCTCGCGGCTCCGCCGTAGTTGGATGGATTTTCTCGGAGCGGATGCTGTGAACCGCTCAGCGGTACGCAGCGTCGGTGAGCGTCTCGAGGAACGCGACCAGGGCGTCGATCTCGTCGTCGTCCAGCGCCGGCGTTCCCCCTCGTTTGCGATCGTACGGGGCGATGACGTCGTTCACGTTCTCGCGGTAGCGCGGAGGGAGGTCGTCATACGTGACGGGTCCGTACCAACGCCTGGGGTCCGTCGCGCGCGTGGCGTAGAAGGCGACCACGTCACGCAGGCGCGTAAACGCGCCGTTGTGCATGAACGATGGACGCACGGCCACGTTGCGGAGCGATGGCGTGCGGAACGCTCCGCAGAATCGCGGATCGCGCGTCTGTCCGTGCAGTCCGTCGTGCTCGCACAGGCCGAGGTCGAACGATTTCGGATCGCGGTTCGCATCGAGGCGTGCGTTGCGCGGGACGCCGACCGTCTCGAACCCGAAGTCGCTGAACGGCGAGCGCGCGGGGTCGGCGACGGAGTCGTTCATCTTGTGGCAGGTGACACAGTTCCCTTTCGCGGGGTCCTTGAAGAGGGCGAGCCCGCGGGCTTCGCGCTGGGTCAGCGTGGCTCTCCCCCGGACGAAGTCGTCGTACCTGGACGTGAACGGGGCCATCACGTCGCTGAGGAGGAACGCCTCCACGGCCTTGCCGAGCGCGCGGACGGCAGCCTCGGGATCGTCCAGTGGACCGAGCGCGTGTGCCAGATCTGCGGCGTAGGCGCTCGCCTCGATCTTGCGGGCGACCTCCGCCACGTCGTGGTTGCCCATCTCGTCGAGGTTGAGCAGCGGCTGCCGCGTCAGCTCCGCCAGCGAGTCGCTGCGACCGTCCCAAAAGAATCCGCCCGCCGCGTCGGGGAGCGGCGCGTCCTCCTCCCAGTGGAAATGGAATCGGTGCACGAGGCCGAGGTAGAGGACGGACGGCGCCGTACGTCGCGCGAAGTGGTCGGGGCGACTCCCGAGCGCGACACCGTTGGTCGAGCCGTGGTTCCCGGCGAAGCCGTGCGCTGGATCGTGGCAGCTCGCGCAGCTGGTACCCGGCGGCTCCGAGAGGCCTACGTCGGAGAAGATCTGCGCGCCGATCGATGCCAGCTGCGAGGACTCAGTGACCGCCTCGGCCAGCGCGGGCGCCGCGGGACTGACGGCGATGGGGAAGCGGCGCGCGCGGAGGCCGCCGAACGCCGCGACGCTCGCGAGCGTCGCGACGACCCCGAGCACGGTCACGCTGAGCCCCCCGCGATTCATTCACCGGGCTCGTACCACCGCGCTCATGACGCTCGCGTACCATCGCCGCAAAGCCGTGTGAGGAGTGCGCGACTCGAGGGGTGCGCGACGAAATGTTCGTCCACCGTGGAAGCGCGAGCGTCACGCGCGATGGGACGTCGCCGTCGCAGATGCCTATGGCCGCCACCCTATCCACACCGGATAGCTCGGATTCCCTTCCTCGAACTCCACCCAGACCGTCGATCCCAGGGGCGGTGGCAACGGTTGTGCGCCGTTGTTGTACGGCATGGACGCGGTCGCCCAGATTCGCTCGCTCGCGCCGAGGACCGGGATCTCGAGCAGAAGCCGCGAGGTCTGCGTGGGGTCCGCGTTCGACGTGACCGTCGCGGGGTACACCCCGACGAGCTGCGTGGCAGACGCGTGACTCGAGCCGCGCGTGGCGACGACGAGGAGCGCACCGAGAGACATCGCGAGGAGGTATCGCTTCATGAGGTCCGTTCCTTCGGGCGCGAGCGGCGCCGCGTGCGGCAAACCGTAGTCGGCAACCCGCGCACGTCCTGTCACCCAAATGGAGGACGGTGCGGAGCTCATCCAGCGCACGTCGGCGACGGCCCCTCCGAAGGACCGAATCGTACGGGCCGAGAGTACAGTATTCGGAAGAGCCGCCGATCGAGGCGCCATGAGCGTCGATGTCGCCGTTCATGCTCTCACCATCGCCGAAGAAAGCCCCCGCATGCCTCGAACCCTCGGCTTGAAGGTCCCGCTGTTCTGGGCGATGGCGACGGCAACTCTGGCGTCCGCGGCCCCCGCTGCGGCCGACGACGACGGCCCGTTGCCGCGGCCGATCGTCATCTCGGCGTCGTCGCCCCGGAGTCGTGTGCACCTCGAAGCCGATCGCCCCGCTCGCCTCGAAAGCCTCGATCCGATCTCGTTCCAGTGGAACCCCGTGTGCGACGCGCCGTGCGATCGGGAGCTGCCCGTCGAGCTGCAGTACCGCATCGCCGGCAGGGACATCCGGCCCTCCGAGGCCATCCAGCTCGCCGCCATGCCAGGACGGGCGATCGCGCTCCGCGCGAACACTGCATCTACGGGCCCGCACTTGACCGGCCAAACCATGGTCGTGGCGGGGGCCCTCACGGGGGGGCTCGGCGGCGTCCTCGTGATCGGCGGGTTCTTTGCCGCGCTGTCGGCGGGCGGCATCGACGGCAGCAGCGACCATTCGAGCTCCGCCACTGCCGCGGGCGACGTGGCGATCACCGGGTTCATCGTGCTCGGCGCCGGAGCGCTCGTCGCCCTCACGGGGGGAGTCGTCTGGCTGGCGAACTGGCAGCCGACGACGGTCGAGCAAGTTGTCGGCAGGCCCCGCGCGAGCCTACCGCGGTGGCGCGTGGCGGGGCCCGAGCTGCCGAAGGTGACGGGGGCGCCGATCTTCTCCGTGGCCTTCTGACGGCGCGGGAACGGCGTTCGGGTCCTACGCTGGCGTCGTCTCCGTTGCCGCGACCATCGTCATCGTAGCCAGGTGGTGGCAGCCCGACAGGACGGGAGCCGCTAGGCCCACGAGAAACGAAACACGGCGTCCGAATCGGTGCCGTACGCCGTCATCTCGTTCGTGTAGACGACCTTCGAGAGGAGCGCGACGACCGTGCGGAAATACGCGCGGAACGCGGCTCGGAAGTATGGGAGCGCGAGTAGCGGGCAGTTCACGACCTCGACGTAGGCCTCCTTCGGGCCAACCTTGTAGACGGCGATGTCGCAACCATCGAAGATCCGATCCCAGACGCGACGGGCGGTTCCAAATAGAATCCACGGCGAGGCTCCCGCTTCGATCGACGCCCGCGCCAGAGTCGCGACGAAGCTCTTCTGGGTACGCTGAGAGACGTCCTCGCCGATGCTGATCATCTCGGCAGGAGTCAGCCCCATCTTGTCGCAAGCCGTGTAATGCGCGGTGGCGAGCTCTATCGACGACCACGAACCGGCGACGAGCGAGCGAAGATCGTCATGCTTGTTGGGCGGAAGCGCCTGGTAATACCGCTCCTCCCAGCCCATCTGACGGATGGCGACGAGCGAGGCGGTGATCAACGTCGATCGCACTCGCGCGAGATTGCGCGCCTGCCCTCGCGGGAAGGCGAGCGGAACGATCACTTCGTACTCGCTCAGCGCCTTGCGGTGTCTCCCCGACGCGACGGTCATCGGCCTACACCTGCCGAAAGAACATCCAAGAAGCAAGCGAGGGCGAAGCGGGGATGACTTTGCGACAACGCTCGAACCCTAGCTGGCGGGCGAGCATGGGCAAGCGAGCGGGACGCCCGCGGCACGCGTTCCCGTCTGCGCGTCCGCGCGCTAGAACGCGCGATGACGTCGGAACGAGCGGCGCCACGGGATACGTGCAATGCGGCGCGGGACCTCCGGAAGGCACGAGCGCAAGGAGGCGAAGCCCGCCCAGTCGACTGCGGGCGACCGCGCGATTGCGCCCGAGACGAGCCTTCGTCTAACAACGCCGGTGATGATGACGTTCTGTCGATTCGCGCTGCGCACCACGGATGCAGATGGTGCGCGCGGCTTCTACGCGAAGATTCTCGGACACGACCGCTCCGCAATCTGGCCCCTGCACGAGCAAGCGCTCGCACGCGGCGCGCGACCGCACTGGCTCGGTCATCTCGGAGTGCAGGACGCAGAGCGCGCGGTAGCGGCGTTCGTGGACCGAGGTGCGGTGCGGCTCGGTCCTGCACCGGCCGAAGATGGCGGCCAGGCCGTGGTCCTTCGTGATCCGGGAGGTGCCGTGCTCGCGGTCACCACACGACCTCGGGTGGACGCCGAGGCCGGCACGGGCGTGGTCTTGCATGTGCTCAATACGAACGACGCCGCACGCGCAACGGTGAACTACGCAGACCTCTTCGGGTGGGGGCTCACAGCTCGCGTCGACGTCGGCGCGCACGGGACCTTCCAGCAGTTCGCGTGGCGCGCCGGGGGCGAGAACGTGGGAGCGATCGGGGACGTCGCCGCAAGGCCCGGCGTGCACCCGCATTGGCTCTTCTTCTTCGAGGTCGATGCGCTGGACCCCGCGATCGCGGCGACGCGGGGCGCGGGCGGCGTCGTGATCGAGGTCACGACGCTGCCGAGCAGCCGGCGTGTTTGCGTCTGCGACGATCCACAGGGCGCAGCATTTGGGCTGTGCGAGCGACCGCCCAAGGGATGACCGCTCGTGACACCCGTCATCACCCCCGCCGCCAGGCCCCCGGCGGCTTCCCCGTCCACCGCTTGAACGCCCGGCTGAACGTCGCCAGATCGGAGAAGCCGAGCTCGAACGCGATGTCGGCGAGCGCCCGCGCCTGGTCCGACAGCCATCGCCGGGCGAGCCGCTCGCGCACCTCGTCGACGACCTCCGAGAACGACGCCCCCTCCGCATCGAGGCGCCTCTGCAGCGTACGGGAGCTCATGTGCATCGCGCGCGCGACCGCGCTCATCGTCGCGCCGCTCGCGAGCCGCGACTCCACGTGCGAAGCGGCGACCGCCCTCAGCGACGACGTCTGCGGTCGTGCGCGCAGCGCTGCGTCGGCCAGGTCCATGGCCGTGACGAGCAGGCGCTCGTCACCGCTCTTCATCGGCAGGTCGAGCGCTTCCCTGGGGAGGGCGAAGCCGGAGTCCTCGCAGCCGAAGGACAGATCGCGCGTCGCGAAGAAGCGGTGCAGCGGAGCGATGTCGGGGGAGCGAGCATTGGCGAACCATGCGCGCGTCGTCGCGACCGGCGCGCCGGTATCGCGCCGTGCGATGGTGAGCACGTACGCGAGCGTGTACTCGTGCGCGAGCCGGCCGAGGCCGCGCGGGCATGAAGGGGTCCGTTGCACCCAGCGCGCGTCGCCGTCCCCTTCCTCGAGCTGGCACACGATCGCGGGGTGAATCAGCCGCGCGTACTTCGCCATCCGCGTGAGCCCCTCGCGCAGCGTCGGCGCCGAGCGGGCCGCGAGCTCGGCGAGACCGTAGCGCCGCAGCGGGAGATCGGCCGGCAACCGAAGCGACAGATGCGGCTCCGAGAGCACTTCAACGGCCCCCTCGAGAGCGCCCTGCAACATCGACGTGGTCGCCGGAATCTCGTCCTCGTCGATCGCCGATTCGGTGACGCCCAGCTGAAGAGCGAGGAGCGTCGCGTCCTCCGCGCGCGTCAGGCGCACGAGGCGGAGGAGCGCCGGCAGGAACGCCGACGGCGCGGGGGGCTCCTTGCTCGGTCGCGCCATCGCCCTCGGAGGATAGCGAACGCGCCCACGCCCCGGCGTTTTGGCACGCGAGGTCAACCGATCTGGCGCCCGACGAGATGGTCCGCGCGAGGTCTCGCTCGTAGCTTCAAGCTCGAAGGATCGCTGCAATGTTCGAGATCAAACACCGCGACGGACACACGCTCCACGTCATTACCGGCGCCACGACCCTCGCGAAGGCGATCAAGATCGCAGTGCGCCAGCGGCTCGACCTCTCGGGCGCGCGGCTGGACGGCGCCGAGCTGTACTGCGTGAACCTCGAGCGGGTTCGCTTCGAGGGGGCGAGCTTCGTCGACGCCAACTTCGCCATCTCCAACCTGGAGCAAGTCTCGTTCGCCGGGTGCGACCTCACGCACGCGCGGCTCGACGGGTGCAACCTCGAAGAGGCCGACTTCACCCGAGCGCTGCTCATCGGCGCGACGATGCGCGGCGCGAACCTCGAAGAGGCGCGCTTCGAAGAGGCCGACCTGAGCGGGGCGATGCTCCACGGCGTGAACCTGGAAGAGGGAGATCTGCGCCGGGCGTGCATCGAGGGGGCGACGTTCAAGCGCGCCAACCTCGAGCACGCGCACCTCGAGAACGCGCGCGCGGCGTGTGCCACGTTCGCGCACTGCAATCTGGAGAAGGCCGACCTGCGTGGCGCGGATTTCACGCGCGCCGACCTGTCGGGGTGCAACCTCGAGCGCGTCGACCTGCGCGACGCGAAGCTCGTCGAGGTCGATGCGCGTGGCGCGAACATCGAGCGCTGCGACCTTCGTGGCGCAGATCTCACGCGCGCCGACTTCCGGGAAGCGAACCTCGAACGATGCGACATCGACGGCGCGCGCATGGAGGGGACGCGGCTCGAGTCGGCGCGCGTGGAAGGGCTTCGCGGGCGCCCCGCGAGCGGCACGCTGTGGACGGGGCCCTACCGGTGAACAGCACCCGCGCCATTCTGTGCGGCGGCTGCGGTCACGAGTATTCGTCCGGCACGTGGTCGGCGCTCGCCGTCGTTCACACGCTCACGAGCCTCGAGCTCCACGCCTACCTGTCCGCGTGGGAAGAGGCCCGCGTGATCGAGGTCCGTGCATGCGCGGAATGCGGCCGCCCGATGGCGCGCACGACCACCCACGCCGCGTGACGATGCGCGCGCGTAGGCGCTTCGGGAACGGCCCTGCTCGCTCTTCAGCGCCGCCGGCGACGTCACGTTCAGAACCGTTCGCTGTCGTTTTGCGGCGCCTGCGACCAGGCCTTCGAGGACTGGCCGTTGATTGTCGTGCCGCCGTACGCGAACGAGGGGACGGCGGAGAGCATGTCGGCCGGGAACGGAAGCGTCGGCGTGCTCGCCTTGTCGAGCGCAGCGACGTGCTCGGAGGTGAGTTTCACGCCGAGCGCGCCGACGTTGTCGTCGAGCTGCTCCATCGTGCGCGCGCCGATGATCGTCGAGGTGACGCCCGGCCGACTCTGGACCCACGAGAGCGCGATGCGGGGCACGGTCGTCCCCAGTTCTTTTGCGATCTTCTCCATGACGTCGAGGAGGTCGAACGTGCGGTCGTCGAGGTAGCTCGTGACGCGCGCGCCGCGCCCTGCCTGGTGCTTGCCCTTGTCCGCACGCTTGTACTTGCCGCTCAGCGCGCCGCCTCGGAGCGGGCCCCACGGCGTGATGCCGACGCCGAGCTCCTGCGCCATCGGGACGAGCTCGCCCTCGACCGTGCGCTGGAGCAGCGAGTACTCGATCTGCAATGCGATGAGCGGAGACCATCCGCGGAACCGTGCCATCGTTTGCGCCTGCGCGACCTTCCAGGCCGGCGTATCGCTGAATCCGAGGTAGCGAACCTTCCCCTGCTGGACGAGCGTGTCGAGCGCACGCATCGTCTCTTCGATGGGCGTGGTCTTGTCCCAGGCGTGGAGCCAGTACAGGTCGATGTAATCGGTTCGCAAACGACGGAGCGATTCTTCGCACTGGGAGATGACGGCTTTGCGGTTCGAGCCGCCGCCGTTCGGGTCGCCCATGAACATGTTGGTCAGGAACTTCGTCGCGATGACGACGCGGTCGCGCTTCTTCCGATCGTGCGCGAGGTGCTCGCCGATGATCGCCTCCGAGTGCCCCTTCGTGTACCCGTTCGCGGTGTCGATGAAGTTGCCGCCGCGATCGACGTAGGCGTCGAGGATGCGCTTCGCCTGCTCGGGCTCCGAGCCCCAGCCCCATTCCTTCCCGAACGTCATGGCTCCGAGGCAGAGCGGGCTGACGCGGAGACCGGAGTGTCCAATCGTGACGTAGTGAGCGAGCGACATGCGCCCGTCGTATCGCGGGGAACGGCGAGCGTCGAGCAGCGAGGTAGCTCAGCAGGCGCAGCATCCGCCCCTCATTCGAGCCGCCGACGGCCTATGCACTGCGTTCATGACGTGAGCCCGTATGGGCCTTTGCAGATGTTGAGCGGATACCCCGTCCCGTACTGGACGAGGAAGCTGCACGACTCGAAGTCCGCGGGGTAGTTCGCCGTGATCGGCCCGGTCCAGTCGGCCGGGGGGATGATCTCGAACTCACCTGCGCGAACCTCGCCTTCCAGCCACGCGTGAAGAGCGCTTCCAGGCCCGGCGACGCGGGGCTCCCGAGTCACTGCGCCGGCGCGATCTTCATTCCCAGCTGCGATGCGAGGAACGCCAGCTCGAGCGAGCTGTCATCGAGCCCCTTGCCGAGCGGCTCGCCCCCCGCGTGTCCCGACTTCGTGTCGTAGAGCAGCACGACGGGGCGCCCCGACGACGTGGCCGCCTGGAGCCGAGCGGTCATCTTGCGCGCCTGAAGCGGGGGGACGCGCGTGTCTTCGTCCCCCGTGCGGAGATAGACGGCGGGGTAGCGCGTGCCGGCCGTCACCTTCTGGTACGGCGAGTACGCGGAGAGGAACTTGAACTCTTCGGGCTTCGAAGCGTCGCCGTACTCGAGGAGCGCGGGCAGGTTGTTGTTCTTGAAACGGTAGTACCCGAGCATGTCGAGATCGGGGTACTCGCAGAGGACGGCGCGATACAGGTCGGGCCTTTGCGTGAGCGCCGCGCCGACGAGGAGGCCACCGTTGCTCCCCCCCTCGATCGCGAGGTGGTCGGGGCTCGTGATCTCGTTCGCGATGAGCCACTCGGCCGCCGCGATGAAATCGTCGAAGACGTTCTGCTTCTTCTCCAGCATCCCGGCCCGGTGCCAGGCCTCGCCGTACTCCGACCCGCCGCGAAGGTTCGCGAGCGCGTACGTGCCCCCCTGCTCGACGAACCACGCCGCGGTCGAGCTGAACTCCGGCTTCATGCTGACGTCGAAACCGCCGTACCCATAGAGGAGCGTGGGGGACGTGCCGTCGGCGTGCGCTCCCTTCTTCCGGAAGAGGAACATCGGCACACGGGTCCCGTCCTTCGAGGTGACCCACACCTGGGCGACCTCGAAGTCGTCCGCGGCGAACGGTACGTTGGCGCGCCAGAGCGTCTCGACGCTTCGCGAAGCGACATTGGCGCGGAGAGTGATTCGCGGAGTGGTGAACGAGGAGAAGCCGATGAAGACCTCGTCGCTGTCCCATCGGCCGCGGATGACGCGCACCGTTCCGATGCCGGGCAAAGGGAGCTCGCCGAGAGGGGCGCCATCGAGTCCGAAGAGGGCGACGTGGGACGTCACGTCGTGCAGATACGTCACGACGATCCGCCCCCCGGCGAGCTGGTAGTCCTCGATGGCGTCGGGACCTGCCGGCACGATCGTGCGCCAGTGATCGGGGCCGGGGTGGGCCGGGTCGATCTCGACGATTCGCCCGTTGGGTGAGTCGAGATCGGTCTGGGCCACGAGGCGATCGCCGGCGAACGCGGCGTTGACGTGCGCCTTCAGGCCTTGCACGAGGGGCTTGATCGGACCGGCACCGGCCGGGGTCTGGACGAAGACGTCGTCGCTCGCCCAGCCGTGCGCCACTTCGAAGAGGGCGTGACGACCGTTCTCCGAGAAGGCGCCCCCGACGCCGTCGCTGGGGCCCGTGCCGTCACCGAAGACCTCAGTGTCGCTCGCGATCGGTTTGCCGATCACGTGATAGCGGACGCGACCCCCTTTCTCCCGATCGCTCACGGAGTAGTAGAACGCGCTTCCATCCGGCTTCAGCGAGACGCCGCGGTAGAGCGCACGGGGGAGGACGTCGGGGAGATCGGTCAGCGTCTTCACGTCGCGGACGTGAAGCTCGGTCTCGTCCTCACCGCCGCGACGGATGGCGTAGACGATGCGCGAGCCGTCTTCTGCGATGGCCTCGAGCCCCATGTCGGTGGTGTGGTCGGCCGAGAGCGGATGTGGATCGAGAAGGACGTCGTCGCGGCCGTCCTTGCCGGCCTGGCCCTTCTTCCCTGCATGGCCGACGGAGCTCACGTGGAGGGTCCAGAGATCGTCGTCTTTGCGGTGCTGCATCGTGAACCGACGCCCGCCGAACGCGTACGGCGTCCCCTGGTCGTCGTACCTCGCGAGCGCCGAGAGGCGCGCGCGGATGGATGCTCGGCCGTCCTGCCCGTCGAGCAGCGCGTGCGTGTAGGCGTTCTGGGCGTCGATCCACGCGCGGGTCTCGGGGCTGTCCTGGTCTTCCAGCCACCGGTAGGGATCGACGATGTCCACGCCGTGGAGCACCTCGTGAACGTCGTCGCGTCGGGTCGTCGGCGGAACCGGGAACGAGGCTATCGTGGCGGGTGTCGGCACGGCGGCGGGCGCGCTCGCGACCGGAGGGATCGGCGGAACGGGAGCGGGCGGAGGAGCAGTCGTTGCGCCGCATGCGAGCAGGACGAACGGGAGGAGGGGCGCGGCAGCGAGAGCGAAGGGAAAGCGGGGCACGGGTGACCTCATCGGGGTGAACTGCGGCCCGGCGGCCGAACATATCGGACGCGGCGAGCAGGCGAACCTTGGAGCCGACCTGCGCTCACGACGACGAAGGCTTCGCGTCCGCGAGCCCAACGTGCCAAAAGGATCGAGAGCGGACGCGCGCTGGCCGATCGCTAGGCTGGGTCTACCCGCCGTCGTCAGCCGCGCCGTCGGAGCTGCTGCCGCTGTCGGGGGTCCCCGCATCCGCGCCTGCGTCTGGGGGCAGCGCGTCCACGCCGGTGTCCGCAACGGGGGCGCCGGCATCCTCGGTAGCGCCGATGGGCGTGAGCTTGCCGGGGGGCGAGGTCACGCCGGGGTCGGGCGCCGAGCAGGCGAGGAACGCGAGCGCAACGACGGCGAGGAGGGGCGCGAGCGACACTGCGAGCTGGGTTCCAACGGAGTGGCGCATCCCCTCTTCTTAGCAGGCCGCTGCCCGCAACGAGGTCCAAGTCATGGGCAGCCCCCTCGTCCGAAGGCTCGGCGTAAAGGCCATGTATGAGCTGGAAACAACAGGAGATTACGCGATCGTGATACACATGTATCACGATGATTCGTCACGCGTGATACATCAATCGGATGCCCTCCGCCGAGCTGCTCTTCCCCCCTTTCGTCACTCTCGCCCGCGCGGCTCGGTGCGACGCATGCGAAGCGCCTCTCCCGCGCGCGACGCGCGCCTGGCTCGTCGCGCGCCTCCGCCTTCGCTGCGACGCCTGCCTTCAAGCGCGGCGCGAGCCGATCTCGCACGAGCCCTCCTCGGCGCTCGCCGTCGTACCGCCGTCCTCGTTCGGCGCCGACGTGCGCGCCGTGGTCCGCCTCGGCGCGACGCTCGGCATCGCGATCCGGAGCTTGGCGTGCGTCGCACGGGATCGTTTGCGAGGACGGCGCGGTACGGCGCCCGCGATCGTGCGGCGCGCCTTCGAGGATCTCGGTCCCGCGTACGTGAAGCTGGGGCAGCTCGTCGCGTCGACCGACGGGATCTTCCCGGAACCGTACTGTGTCGAGCTTCGTGGGTGCCTCGATCGCGCGCGTCCCCTACCGTTCGAGGCGATCGAGCGCGTCATCGTGTCGGAGCTGGCCGCGCCTCTGGCGGACGTGTTCAGCGAGATCGATCGCACGCCGCTGGCTTCGGCTTCGATCGCTCAGGTGCACGCCGCGAGGATGCGCGACGGCTCCGACGTCGTCCTCAAAGTGCAGCGTCCCGGGATCGGCGCGACGATCGCGGCCGACGTGCGCTTGCTCCGCGGGGCGGCGCGCGCGCTCCAGTCGACGCCGCGCGGGGCGCTCGCCAACCCCGTCGCCGTGGTCGACGACTTCGTTTCCACGCTCGCGGAGGAGCTCGACTTCACCCTCGAGGCGGCGAACATGGCCGAGTTCAACCGCGCGATGCTCGACCTCGATCGCGCCGACGTCGTCGCGCCGCGGGTCGTCCGCGCCACGCGGCGTCTCATCGTGATGGAGCGCTTCTACGGTACCCGCGTCGACGAGGTTTCTGGCGCGGCGCTCGGCATGGACGTCGAGGAGAAGCTCGTCGCGGGGATGCGCGCGTGGTTCCAGTGCGTCGTCTTCCATGGGTTCTTCCACGGTGACGTGCACGCCGGGAACCTGATGGCGCTCTCCGACGGGCGCATCGGGTTCCTCGACTGGGGGATCACGGGGCGCCTGTCGCGGCCGCAGCGTCGAGGGGTCACAGATACGCTCCTGTGCTTCGCGGCGGGCGACTTCCGCAAGCTGGCCGAAGTGTGGAGGGCGATGGGATCGGCCTCGAGCGGCACCGACATGGAGGCGCTCGCGCGCGACCTCGCGGCCGTCTACGAGCCTCTCCTCGATGCGCCTCTCGCGGCGCTCAAGTTCGCCGACGTGCTCCCCGGGCTCCTCCGCGCCGCCGAGAGACACCGGCTCGTGTTGCCGCGCGACTTCGTGCTCGTGACCAAGCAGATGCTCTACTTCGACCGGTACGCGAAGAAGCTCGCGCCGCGGCTGAACGTGTTCAAGGACCCCCGCCTCGTGACGCCGCTCGCGATGGACATGCTCGCGGCGGGGATGCTGATGGCCTAGGCCTTCGACGCGTCGGAGCGGTGCCCGCGGGTCGTCGTCGCTTCCGGTCGGCTCGGTCGGGCTCGTCGCTGATGAGATCACTGACCCGAGGTGACGGTCCTCTCGGCTCCGCATCGTCATGAATCGTCATGAAACGAATCGCTCGCTCTTCGCTTCGGTGCGAGGTGCCCAATCGGCTTCTTTCGGCAGAAGTTCTTTCGGCAGAAGCGCGTCTCGGGGCAGAGCACATTCGAGAAAGGTAACCGTGCCGTGTGTCGTCCACGTACGCCAGAAGCAGCGCAGCAAGCAGCGCCCCCCGAATTCGCGGACAATCACCGCGGAGTGCGTGAGCAGGTGTCGAGTCGTGACAATGCCGTCCATCGAAGTCCCCCCAGTCAGGCCAAGTCAGCCGCGAAACCGATCTGCGCTTTGATGGTCATCCTCGAGCGCAGCTCTGGCTTCGACGCACCTAGATGCAATCGCGAGCCCACCTGCTCGGCCGAGTACGCTGCGCGAGCGCGACCTTGATCTCACGCGCGCCGCAGGACCAGGCATCGCCGGCGCGACCGCTCTCTGCGAGCGCCTCCCAACAGCTCCGCCGGACGGCGCGTGGTCGCCGCACGGGCATCTCCGTCCGCCATTCCGCCTCGGTTGTGGCGCACCCGCGAAGGGCCGAAGCGTCTCTGTGATGGGCCCCGAGCTCGTGCGAGGTGGTTCGAGCTGCGCCCACGACTTGCATTGGCCCATTCACGTCAGGAGACAATCCCATGCGCTACGTGTTGCTCGCCCTCGCGCCGATCGCTCTCTCATTTGCTTGCCAGCACGCCCAGCAAGCGGACCCCATTTCGCCGACGCAGACCACCAGCGCGCACGTCACTGCGCGAGACGCCGGTTCGACCGAGGCGCAGAGCCCGGACGAGCCGAGCCAGGGTTGGGACAACTCGAGGTCCTATCAGGTGGCGGATCCGCCGAACTCGATCCTGAAGGACGACACCGGGCACTGACCGTCTCTGCGCTCCGCGGGAGACGACGAAGCCGCCTCGGGCCCCGCCGCCCCCCTTACTCCGTTCCGAATGCCTTTTCGAGAGCCTGGAGCACATGGCTGACGACGACGTCGGCGGTCAGCATCTCGATCTCGTACTCGCCGCGCTTTCCGACGGTCCCGGCCGAGTTGATGATCGTCGTGGTCGAGGAGACCACGATCTTTCGCTCGCTGCGGTTGGCCGAGAACGAGATCTCGATGTACGTCCGCTTCGCGTCCGTCGGCTTCCGAGCAAAGGGCTTCGGTACGATCCGGAGCCCGATCGCGGCGGACGTGACGCCGCCGGCGGTGGTCGACGACTCTTCCTGCTCCTGCGTCGTGGCCTCGTGCCCGCCTGCGTTCAGCTCTTCGGCGAGCTCGCGGAGCACGGGCAGAATCGTTTCCTTCTTCAGCGTGGAGAAGCGCTCGGGGAACGCCGCCGCCGCGGCTCGATTCGCGGCATCACGGCGATCGATCTCGGCGAGCTTCTCGTCATACGCACCGAGGATCCGCTTCAACCGTGTCTTCTCTTCGTCCTTCACTGTCGACCTCCGCGTAGTTCGCCGCTCACCGTAGGCCGTACATCGCCTCTGCGGTCATTCTTCGAGGCCTCCGCAAGGTGGCTTCCTCGCGAAGGTGGGATCGCGCGGCGACGGCGGAGGGCGAGGCGATGGACCGCTACCGCGCCGTTTCACGCGAGAAGCGGTCCGAGTCGTGCCGTGCCGCGATCGCAGCGGCGACGCGCTGACGCCTTATTCGTCCTCGAGCACGGGCTGGGGGCCCGGGATGATCCCGGCGATGTCCGGATCGAAACCGGGCTCGCCCACGGCGCGGACGACGGGCTCATCGCGGCGTTGCTTTCGCTTCGCGTCTTTCTCCTTCTGCTTGTCCAGACGAGATCTTTCTTTTTGACGTTTCTGGAAGGTGGTGTTCGACGCCATGCTGGGGTTCGTTTCCTGCGAGTAGTTGAAGGGAATGGCCGGAGGAGCCACGACGACTTGCGTGGACCGCTCATAGCCGAACTCGACGCGCTGCGCTTGAGCGAGCTCGTCGTCTGGAACGAAAGACTGCCTGACTATAGCTCGGCCGGCGCGCCCCGGTGGTGCTGGGCGCTATCTATCGTTCTTGAGGCCGTTCCCCTCGACGCCGGCGAGAGCTGCGGTCACGGGCGGAACGCCGACGAGCGGCTTGACCTCTCCACCGCCCACGTGGTCGCGTGCGCTCGCTCCGTCCTCCGAGAGGCCCATTCCATGCGCGTTCGTCCCTTCTTTGCCCGGTTTCGCTGGTCCCGATGCTCGCACGGGTTCGCGGTCGTAGCGGCGTCGGCGGTCGCGAATCTCGCGCTGTCGAGTCCGTGCCGCGCGGCCGCGCCGGGCGGGTGGTCGCTGGAGTCGCACCTCGACGGCGGAACGAGCTCACTCGGCTCGTCGATCGCCGCGACGGACAACGTCGCCGCCGTCGGGGCTCCGTTCGCGACGCCTGGAACGGGGACCGGGGGGAAGCCGACGGGCGCCGTCTTCGTCTATTCCGGCGCCGGCGGCGGGTGGACCTCGCAGAAAGTCACCGCCCCAGCGCCCATCGACGGCGGGAACTTCGGCACGTCGGTCGCGGCGTCCGGCGATCTGCTCGCCGTGGGGGCCGCCGGGACGCCCCCGGCCGCCTACGTCTTCGTCGCGGATGCGGGGACGTACGAGAACGCGCAAACGTGGGCCGACCCAAAGGGCGACACGAACGGATCTTTCGGGGGGAGCGTGGCCGTGCTCCAGGGCGACGACGGGACGAGCTACGTCGCCGTGGCCGCCCCACCGGGGAGCGCGAGCGCGACAGGCGTCGTCTACGTCTCGCGGCAGGTCTCCGGCGGCGCGTGGTCCAGTCCGCTCACCGCGCTCAGCGATCCTTCGGCGCAGACGTTTGGAATCGCCATCGCGTTTGCCGCGAACGGTGATCTCCTCGTCGGCGATCCCGGCACCGGCGACGGCCAGGTCCTCGTCTATTCCCCCGAGGCCGACGGCGGTTGGGCGAGCGAGGGGACGCTGGCGTTCTCGCTCGACGGCGGGGCCGTGCAGCAGTTCGGCAACGGCATCGCGACGTGGAACGACGTCGCGGTCGTGACGGCGCCCGGGACCTCCAACGGCGCGGCCACGTACAACGGGGTCGCGTTCGTGTTCCAAGCGAACGACGCGGGGGTGTGGCAGCAGCAGGCCGTGCTCATGGGGGGTCCGACGGAGTCGTTCGGTGGGTTTCTGCCGGCCGTGAACGGTGCGCTCATCGCCGTCGGATCGGCGATCAACACGGCGAGCTCCGGGGCCGGGCAGGTGGACGTCTGGGCGTACAGCGGAGACGCCTGGGTCCCCGTCCCTTCCGCGTCGCTCGTCGGTGACTCGTACTACGGGCAAGCCGTCGGGCTGGTGGGGAGCACGCTGTTCGTGGGCGACACGTCGGCGCTCGGCGCTTCGTCGATCAGCGCGGTGACCTCGTCGCTGTTCATCGAGACGGCCGTGTACGCCGACGCGGGCGCCTACGACGACGCCACGGTGGGAGCGAACGACGCGGCGCTCGAGGGAGATGGATCCGCGCAAACGCTCGATGGCTCCGCGCCGCCCGCGGGGGACGCATCCACCGGGAGCAATGGTGAGGCAGGAGCCGGCGGCGGCACGGCCTCTTCGAGCAGCGGGTGCAGCTGCGCCCTGGCCGGCGAAGATGCACCGGGTGGACTTCTGGCGCTCCTCGGGGAGAGCGCGCTCGTCGTCCTCGCGTGGGCGCGGCGCCGCAAGGGGTCCAGGCGCGCCGGCGGGAACGTCGGTCGCGACGGAGCGTCGAAGCTCGCGCGCGGCTGACCGGCGAAGCTCAACCCCGACCCGCCCCCTCCCATCGCCTGTCTTTCGGATCCTCGCGCCAGGCGAGCGCCCCCTCGACGATCTGCGCGAGGCGCCTCTCGCGCGTGGCGTCCTTCACCGCGGCCTCGAGCCAGCGAAGGATGTGGTTTTGCCTTCCGACGGGCATGCGCCGGAAGGCATCGAAGGCGTCCGCGTCGCGGAGGGCGCGCGCGAGATCCGCGGGGACGTCATCGGCGACGGGGTTCTCGTCGACCCATAGGCGCAACGAGAGGCGTCCTCCGAGCTTGGCGTCGGCGGCGTCGCGGGTCGCCGCGTTCAGCCGCAAGCGATGGCGCCCGCCACCGCAGGGGATGATGCTCGCGTGCACCTCGGCGACGCCGTTCACCGAGGCGACGACGGGGACGATGCCGCGCCGCCCGATCGCCTTGCTCACGCCGGCGGGGATGCTGACGTAGTAGGGGCCTCCTCCCGGCATCTGCTCGAGGCGGGGCGAGAACGCGAACGCGTGCGCTTCCCGCGAGGCACTCTCCGGGCTGGAGCGCGTCGTTTTCGAAGGCATGCAGGAGGAGGGTACGGCCGACCGTCGAAGCGTTCAACGCGTCGGCGCGCGCGCGCAGAGCGTAGAGTCGCCGCCGCCTCATCATGCCGCCCACCGAAACGTCCGTCCTCCGCACCACCGCCGGGGACCTTCCCCTCGAGGAGTACCGCCTGACTCTCGAAGGGAGAGCGTGGCGCATCCTGCACACCGGCGCGATCCTCAGCCACGCCGACGAGGAGCGCTTCCTCGTCGGCGATCAACCGCGCCTCCCGTACGGCATCGTCCTCTGGCCCGCGGCGATCGCCCTCGCGCACGAGATTGCCACGCGCGCGCTGGGGGGAGCGCGGGTCCTCGAGCTCGGCGCTGGGACCGGGCTCCCGGGAATCGTGGCGGCGTCGCTGGGCGCGCGCGTCGTGCAGACGGATCGCCAGGCGGTTGCGCTCCACGTCTGCAAGACGAACGCAGAGCGGAACGGGATCACGGCGATCGACCTCCGCGCGGCGGATTGGACGACGTGGGAGGACGACGCGACGTACGACTGGATTCTCGGCGCGGACATTCTCTACGCGGTGAGCCTGCATCCGCACCTGCGCCGGATCTTCGAACGGAATCTCGCGCCGGGCGGGCGGCTCCTGCTCGCGGATCCGTTCCGGATGGGGAGCTTTGCGCTTCTCGAGGCGATGGAGGCCGAGGGGTGGAAGGTGACGATGAACAAGTGGACCGTCGGCGTCGCGCCGCCGGAGCGCGCCGTCGGGGTGTACGAGCTGACGCGGGGGTGAAGGCGAGTCTCCTGCGACGAGACTCAATCTGGCTGCGGGTCCTCGTCGACGGCGTGATTCCATGGCAGATGGGCAGGCCATGGCCGAGCTTCGTCCCCCCAACGCCCCCATTCGTGTCGCCAAGACGCTCGAGATCGGCGCCGAGGTTCTCCTCGACGCGGGAGTGGCGAAGTCGCTGCGCTTCCGCGAGATCAACGAGAAGGAAGCGTTCACGTTGCGGGACGTCGAAGGGACCTACTTTCGGGCCAGCCTCGTCTCGCTCGCGGCCGACCGCGCGGTGGCGACGATCTATGAGCGCATGACCGGCTCGCCCGAGTCGGACGCGCGCATCACGCTCGTGTGCGCGGTGCTCGCCCGGCAGCGAATGCTCCTGGTCGTGCAGAAGGCCACCGAGCTCGGAGTCACGCGCATCGTTCCCGTCTTCAGCACCCACTCGGTCGGCCCCGGAGGCCTGGCGCACGAGAAGGCCCACGCCTGGCCCGGACAGGCGCTCCGGGCCGTGCGGCAGTGTCGCCGCTCGAGCGTTCCCGAGATGCGGGCCGCGATGCCGCTCGAGAAGGTCTTCGAGGATCCGGCGTGGAAGGACGCGGCCGTGCGCTACACGCTCGACGATCGCGCGACGACCGACGGGGACACGTGGCCTGCGCGGGAGCGAGGGAAGCCGATCGAGGTCGCGTTCGCCGTCGGCCCCGAAGGGGGATGGTCCGACGCGGAGCGGACGCTCCTCGAGCGACAGGGGGCCCGCCCGCTGCGCCTCGGCGGGCGCGTGCTGCGTGCGGAGACCGCGGTGCTCGTCGGGCTCACGGTGCTGCAGTACGCGCTCGGCGATCTGGGGACGGAGCGGTGAGCAAAGAGCTGTGAGCGAGGACGTGCACGCTTCGCCAAAGGGCGCGCGCTGCGTGCTAGATCACCGCACGCGATGGCCTCGAAGAAGCTCCGTCCAGGCGGGCCCCGGCGCGCGAGCGCGGCGCGCCCCGTCGGAATCGCGCCGACGTTGCTCCTGGAGCAGGTGAAGAGCACGGCCGGCTGGGCGTTCGCGATCGAGCCGCCGCTGCCCGCCGTGGCGATTCTCGCGAGGGCGCCGGAGATCGAAGCGCGTTGGCGCACGAACGGCGGCGGCGAGGACTATTTCGTCGCGTTGCTCGCGGCGCACTTCACGACCGTCGCCACGTTCTGCCCGACCGACGTGGACGTTCGCATTCGGCAGCACGCATGGACCGGGCTCGCGAAGGATCGCCTCGCCTCCGCGGTCGCACGGGTGGAGGAGGTCGCCGGGTGGCCCGTACCTCCAGTCAGCGCGCGGCACGTCGTCCTCGACGGCGAGGTTCTGGCCGGTCATCAGGGGGAGTGGTTCAGCGTCATGGCCGGCGCGCTCGGCCGCGCGCTCGCGCTGTCCGATGCCTCGATCGTGGAGCGCGCCATCGCGTGGATCGAGGCCGAGCTCACGCGCGAGGCGCGGCTCGTCACGTGCGCGCGCAAGCACGGCACGGCGCAGGAGCTTCTGAGCGTGGTCACGACGGTCGCGCACAACCTGGGCGATCTCTCGCGCGTCGTCGACACGTGGTCTCCGGCGCACGCGGAGTCCGACGCCGGACGTCGCTACCGGCGGCTGGGGCACGAAGACGGCGCGCGCTTCGACGGCGCGTTCGTGTTCGCCGGCAATCTCAACAAGGAGCGGATGGCGCTCGAGAACCACCGCTTTCTGCCCCTGCGTGGGCCGCGAGCGCTGCGTCGTGAACGCGCCTTCCTCCTGCCGTTCGGTCCGTACTTCTACGAGTGGGGGCGCATGATCGGGAGCACGAAGCTCCTGGACGACGACGAGCGAGCCGAGATCCTCCTCGCTCTCTTGCGCGTGCACGAGCTACGCAACGAGGAGCACGGCTGCCTGCGCGCGATCGCGGGGCTCGACGTCGCGGTGAGCGGCGGCGTGGACAAGCTCGCGCGGCTCTGGCCCGCTTCGCAGCGTGGCTCGCTGGCGCGTGGCGGGGTGAAGCTCGCGCTCCGGCTGGGGGAAGCTGACTTCTTGAAGAGGTTCCACGCCGGGCTCGTGCGCTGAGCCGCCGGATGGAGCGGAGAAGGGAACCGAGCCGAAGCCGGGTTCCCTCCGGATGCTCCGCTCGCCACGTCACGCCGCACGAGTGGCTCCGCCATGGCAGGACGCCTCGCTCGTGGCAGTCGTGCATTCGCGATCAGGCGCGCGCGGGAGCTCGCTTGTCTTGAGTCTTCGGCGCGTTCGCGAGCGCGGCACAGGCCTTCCGCACCTCGCGCTTGAACTGATCGAAGTCGTACTGCACGCCGCCGATCGTGTTGCTCCACTGCGCGGTGTTTCCCACGAGAAGCGCCGTCTCGGCGATCTCATCCTGCGTCGCGCCCAAGGTCTTCGCGACCTCCGTGTGGAAGTCAGTGCAGTACTTGCATTTCGCATACGTCGAGACCGCCAGCATGATGAGCTGCTGGTACTTCGCCGGGATCTTCCCCTCTTCGAGTTGGAGCATCCGCATCTCTTCCCAGAGCGGACCGACGTGCTTCTCGGGCACGTTGTTGATGAAGCCCGGTACGAATCCGAAAAGCTGCTCGACTTCGCGGATCACCTCTTGACGATTCATGACGCCCATCCCTCCGCAATGCACGGCTAGCTCGCCACAGTGGCGCGCTCGAAAGCGGCATTGCGCGCAGGGCGAAGCAGGGGGCGTGCCGCGAGCGGTCTAGGCGTGCACGTGATGGAGCGAGGCACCGACAAGCGCGGCCGGTGTGCCCCCACACGACTCGCTCGAGGTCGAACGGACGAGCCGTGCGCGCGTGGCACGTGTACAGCACCCCCTCGCGAGCGTTTTCGTGCGGGGCATCGCGATGGCTTCCGGGCGGCGCTTGAAACTCGACGAGCGACCTTCGATGACTCTCGCAAACGAGGAGCGCCATGAAGAAACTTCGCGTGTTCGAGTCGATCTCGATCGACGGCTACTTCACCGGTCGCCACGGCGACCTCGCCTGGGCTCACGAGGGGCAGGCCGATCCGGAGTTCGCCGGGTGGGTCGGAGACAACGCCAGCCGGGGGGGCGAGCTGCTCTTCGGGCGCGTCACGTACCAGATGATGGAGGCGTTCTGGCCCACGCCGCTCGCGGCGCAGCAGATGCCCGTCGTCGCCAAGGGGATGAACGCCGCACGGAAGTACGTCGCGTCGCGGACGCTCACGCCGGCCTGGAACAACGCTCACCTTCTGCAGGGCGACATGGTCGAGGCCGTGCGCGCGCTGAAGACGGGCGACGGACCGGGCATCACCGTTCTCGGCAGCGGCAGCGTGGCCGCGCAGCTCGGCGACGCAGGGCTCGTGGACGAGTACCAGTTCGTCATCCTTCCGATCGCGCTTGGCGCCGGGCGCACGGTGTTCACGGGGCCGCGCAAGCTGCGGCTCGTCGAGCAGCGGGCGTTCGGGTGCGGGAACGTCGTGGTGACGTATGCGGTCTAGGGGTCCGACGTTCTAGGGGAGAGCGCGTCGAGCAAGCTGGGGAGGGTTGTGACGCAGACCTTCGCTGGCGCCTCGGGCGGGGGCCGTGCGACGCCGCCCAGTCCACCCGCTCCACCACGATCGCCGGGTTCAGCCGGAAATGAGGTTCGTGGCCGTCCGGCCCCGTCTCCCGCGAAGGGAGACGGGGCGCGCCGAATAGCGCGAGGGAGTTGCGGCGCTACGCGTGGCCTACGGTCGTGACGTTCACGGCGGCGGGCGGCGTAGCTGCCACGGGCGCCGAAGGGGCCGCAGCCGGCGGGGCAACCGTGACGGCCGCCGGAGGAGGGACCACCGGTTGCGTCGAGACCACGGGCGCTACCGTTGCAGCTGTCGCCGTCGCCGGTGGTGCTGCCTGCTGCGCCGCAAGCGCTGCCTTCGCAGCCGCCTTCTTGCGCCGCTTGCCCGCCTCCCCCTTGTACGCAGGGAGGCCCGAATCCGTCTCGACCGCGTTGGCCTTCCGCACGGCGGCGGCACGCTTGGCGATCGAGGAACGCACGCCGAACAGGTTCCCCAGCGAGGGGTAGTCGACCCCGATCGAGCTGTCCGTCTTCACGGCCAGCGCGAAGGCAGGAGCCAGCCGGTTGATGACGCTGCGCGCATTCACCCACGCCGCGACCTCCTGCGACTGGGCGTACTTCTGCCATGCGCTCAGCTGAACGTGCAGCATCGACCACTGGAAGGCGGAGGTCAGCGTCTGCTCGACGGCGGCCTGCGAGGGGGCCGTCTTGCCGAAGACGGACGCGAAGTCGACGAAGCGATCGATCTCGCTCTCGACGGCGGGCATCAGCTCGAGCTCCTGCTTGCGCGGGAGCTGACCACGGAGCTGCGCCGGGGGGACCGTCACGACGCCGGCGGGGACCGGCGGGAGTGTGATCGGCGGAGGGGCCTTGATGTACGGGAGCGCCGTCACCGGCGCGGTCGAGGTCGAGGTCGAGGTCTGGGTCGGGGTCGGGGTCGGGGTCGGGGCTGCGAGCGTGGCCTCGATCGGCGTCGTCATGGGAGCACTCTCTGTTTCGGTCGTGGACGTGAGGTTGGCGGTCTTCGAGGCGTGGACGTGGGCGGTCTTCGAGGCATGCGTGGCTTTCATCGGGATCTTGCTTTCGTGGGCGTGCGTGGCGGACTCGGTCTTCGCGGCGTGCGTGGCTTTCATCGGGGTCTCGCTTTCGTGGGTACGGGTGGCTTCGGACTTGTGGGACGTGCGCTTGGACATCGGTTTCGTTCCTGCGTGGGCGTGGCTATCGGTCTTCGGTCTGGGCACGGACATCAACATCAGGGTCTCCTGCCGGCCGGGTGGTTATCGCCGCCGACACCAGACCAATTAGAAGGGACCCCGCTGCAGCAGGACCGCATCACGGCCGCTTTGTAACGGGGCCCGGAAGGGGCTCGGTTACGATGGGTTGGCGGCGTGGCGCGGCCGTGATGCGGCCGTCGTGCAGCGCCCTCCAGCTGCGCGGAGGAGGGAGGAGAGCCGGGGAGCTGGGCGCGCCAAGTGCGGCGGCGAGCGGCGTCGTCCTCCCGAATATCCTGCGAGGACATCGCGGATGTCGTCGGGGGAGATCGACGATGTCCTGCCGGGACATCGCCGTGTCGTCACGGGAGATCGCCGGTGTCGTCGGGGGAGATCCACGATGTCCCACCAGGACGTCGCGGGTGTCGTGGGGGGAGATCCCGGATGTCCCCCCAGGACATAGCGCGCGTCGTGTAAGGAGATCGACGATGTCCTGCCGGGACACCGAGGGTGTCGATGGGGGAGATCGACGATGTCCTGCGGGGACATCGAGGGTGTCGTGGGGGAAGATCCCGGATGTCCCCCCACGACACAGCGGGTGCCGTGGAGCAGAGCGCGGATCTCGTGGGAGGAGGACCTACTTGATCCGCTTCGCAGATATTTCGAGCTCCGCCTCAACCCAAACGACGGCCACGTCTCCGGTCACTGTGACGCGGCCAATCGTCGGAACGTTGAACCTGCGGATCGCCGCAGCGCTTCGGATCGCGCTTCCGCGCATACGCACGAAGGGCTCAGGAGGCGCCAGCCACGCGCTCTGGGCCGCCCCTGCGCCACCCAGAAACTGACGCGCGACGCTTGCGAGACGGCATCCGTCGTCCCCGTGTGGACCGCAGCACCCGTCTCGGCGCCTACGGCTGCTGCGCACGCGCAACACGAAGCGCCTCGCACGCGTCGGCCGGGAGCTGACCCCACCGGCCTGTGCGTGCCTTCTCAGCCGCCATTGCCGCCGCGTCGCCGAGCATGTGAGGGACAGTGCACTCGTTCCCTCTCCGACGGTTGCCGTGGTGGAAGTAGTCCGCTTTGTGCGCGACCTCGTGCCAGATTGTATTGACGTAGTCGAAGGCTCCGGCCCCGGCCATCTTCACGGTGTTGATGCGGACGACGTCCGCGAAGCCGTCGACCGCGATGGCTCTCGAGCGCTTCGCTACGTATCCCTGATACCGGATCGCGGGCGGAAACGCGGCGCCCACCTGAACAAATATCGTCGCCCCATCATCGTCGGCGTGGCCGGAAGGATCCGACCGATGGTCCCATCCCGTTCCTCGCTCATGTGACGCTGGAATCGACGTGACGAGAGCCTTGAAGTCCGGCGACTGAAGCAACTGCCGCGCTGCGGTCTCCGCAGAGCTCAACGTAGCGGCCTGCTCGGGGGTCAAGTTCTCGAACGCAGGCCCCTCGTCGTCCTCGTCGACCGGATTGCTGGTTCCTCCCCGATCGGCGGCAGCTTCCGAGGGCGCAATCGTTTCAGCGCCGGGGCGTCGCGCACTCGCGCAAGCGGCAAGCACGAGCGCGCCGGCACTCACGAGGCCCACTACGCACAGTATTCTCATGAAGCCGCCTTCTCCCCGCGCGTTCCCTACAGGCGGCCTCTTCCCTCACGCCACCGCCGCCGCAAACACCGCAAACAAGTCCCCCGGCAACGCTCTCGCCAACCTCCACGTCACCGCCATCGGCAGCTCCCCCTCATGCTTCACATACGCCGCGGGCCCCAGGAAATAGAACGCGCGCTCATCGCTCCTCAACCGCGCGAACAACATGATCGCGGACCCCTGCTCCACGTGCCCCTGATACCGCAGCCCCGTCTCGCTCTCCGCGCGCGTGACCGATTGGCTCTCCCAGTGAATCAGCTCTCGGCTGATCGCATAGTCGCGGTACCTCGTGGTCGGTGAGAATTGCCCGCTCGTCTTGTCCAGTGTGAACGCCAGCAAGTCGGCCTTCGCCCCGTCGGCCCAATAGACACCGGTCTGCCACGGCGCGACCTTGGCCCCCTCGCCCACGTCGAACGCCGCCAGGATCTCTAGCCGCGTGTAGCGCGCGTGAACGCGCAGCGGCACCTCCGGATGCGTCGCGAGCGGCGCAGACACATGTTCGACGCGCTCCGCCAGAAGCTGGAACAGCGCGAGCAGCTCGGCGCGCACCTGCAGATGCCCCCACAAGAGGGCCGCTCCTTCCTGGAGCGACGTGCTCTTCGTGAGAACCCGATCGACCACCGACGCGACCAGCATGCGAAGGAACCGGCGCTCCCGCGGCGACAGCTCGCCCACCGCGGGCGGCTGCGGCCTATCGAGCAGTGCGCGGTACGCGTCGAGTCGCTGCGTATCATCCACATGGAGCATGCGTCCGCACGACCGTCGCAGCACCTCTTCGTGCGCCCCGGGTGGCTCCACCGATAGCCCCGCGTCGCCACACAGATCAGACCAACTCTTGTTCCCCGCGTAGACGTCCTCGAGCTCGAGCCCCGTCTTCTCCAGGTACTCCCCGAGCGGGAACGTCCGCGCCCCCTTCGCCAGATCTCGCAGCTCGCCGACCTTGGCGGTCCAGCGTGACGGAACGGCCTCGCGGATGCTCGCGAGCACGATCTCACGAGCGACGGCATCCAGCTCCATGTGGCAGCCGGCGGGAAGAAACGGAAAGCCGTCCTTCACCTGCTCCGCGACCTCACTCCGGCTCCCGCCGAGCAGCGCGCGGAACCGACGGTCCAGACGGAACTCGCGGCGGTGATGCCCGACGAAGTCGAGCACCGTGCATACCGACTTGCCGGTGTGACGGCGGAGGCCTCGACCGAGCTGCTGGAGGAACAGCGTGGGGCTGTCGGTCGGGCGCAGCATCAGCAACGTGTCCACCGCCGGGACGTCGACCCCTTCGTTGAAGAGGTCCACGGAGAACACGACGTTGATCCGCCGCTCCGCGAGGTCCCTCAGCGCGCTCGCCCGCTCGCCGTCGGGAGTGTCTGACCAGATGGCCGTCGCGGCGATGCCCGCCTCGCGGAAGACGCGCGCCATGAACCTCGCGTGTTCCACACTGACGCAGAAGCCGAGGGCGCGCATGCGCGCGAGGTCGTCCGTGCGACGCTCCAGCTCCTTCACGACCAGCCGCGCCCACGCATCGCTCCCGGTGAAGACGCGCGTCAACCCGTCGACGTCGTACCCGCGTCCCCTGCGCCACGGGATGTCGCGGAGATCGAGGCCGTCGTGAACCCCGTAGTAGGCGAAGGGGACGAGCCGATGCTGATCGATCGCGTCCCACAGCCGCAGCTCCGCGGCGATTCGCCCTTCGAACCAATCGAGGATGGGAAGACCGTCGCTGCGCTCCGGGGTCGCCGTGAGCCCGAGCAGCTCGATGGGTCGCGCGTGCTCAAGCAAGGTTCGGTACGAGGAAGCCGCCGCGTGATGGAACTCGTCGACGATGACCACGTCGAAGTGCGCGGGATCCAGATGGTCGAATCCCGCGGCGGCGAGGCTCTGGATCGATGCGAAGACATGCTCGAAGCGCTTCGGCCGTTCGCCTCCGACCCATAGCTCGCCGAAGGCGTGGTCCCGAAGGGCGTGCCGGAACGTCGCGAGGCTCTGAGAGAGAATCTCCTCGCGATGCGCGACGAAGAGAAGACGTGCCCGCGGGAGCTCCTCACGAAGCCGCGCGTAGTCCAGCGCCGCCATCACCGTCTTGCCGGTCCCCGTTGCCGAAACGAGTAGGTTCCTGTGATGCCCCTTTTGCCGCGAGAGCGCGATCTGTTCGAGGAGTCGCTCCTGGAACGGCTCCGGGCGGAGCTCGATGGGGCTCAGAAGAGTCGAGGACTCTGGCCGCTCCGCGCCGGCGACGCGCGCGAGAAACTCCTCGCGCGCGTACGGGACGAAGTCGCCGCTGTTCCAGTAGCTCTCGAAGACCGCGGCGACTTTGTCGACGACGCTCTGGTTTCGGGCGCTGGACACCCGCACGTTCCATTCGAGCCCGCTGACCTGGGCCGAGTGCGTCAGGTTCGACGAACCGATGTACGCCGTCGAGAAGCCCGACTGCCGGTGGAACAGCCACGCCTTCGCGTGCAGCCGCGTCCCCGTCAGATCGTAGGAGACACGGACATCGGCCCCGAGCTCGCGGAGCCCATCCAGCGCGCGGGCTTCGGTGGACCCGGTGTACGTCGTCGTGAGGACACGCAGCGAGCGCCCCGCGGCACAGTGCAGCCTCAGGGCGTCGATCATCGGCGCGATGCCGCTTCGCCGGATGAACGCCATCACGAGATCGATCCGGTCGGCGGAGTGAACCTCCGTGAGCACCTGGTTTCCGACGCGCGGCTCGCCGGGCGCGTTGGTCAGCAGCGTGGTGTCGAGGAGCGGAATGAGCGGCGCGGGGATCGACTCGAAGCGCCCGTCCGGAAGCCGCCCGAGCACGCTGCGCAGCATCTCCGCGGGTTCGAGCGGACGCTCGGGCACGAGCTCGTTCGCGTGCGTCTTCTGGACGATGAGGTCGACCAGCTGACGCGCCAGGAGCGTTCCGATCGCGACGCGCTCCTTCTTCTCGAGCGAGGCGATCGCGCTTTCGAGGACACGCGAGAGGTGGAGCGCGATGCGGTCGGCCGCTTCGGCCTCGTGCAAGGGAGAGCGACGAGCTTCGCGTCGGTCATCGAGCCCGCGGAGCTGCTCCTCTAGCGCTTCGGTGATGAGCGTCTCGTAGAGGCCGCGTTCGCGACTCATCCCAGGACGCTACCAGCAGACGCCCGAGTGCCGCCCGCGCTAATCGCTACGGGCGTTGGTCGGGGGCGACGAGCGCCACCTCCCCCCTACCTGCTGCACGCGGCCAGCACGTTCGGCAAATCCGTCAGCCCCAGCACCGCCTTCCGCGCCCCATCCTGAAGCAACGTCGTCATCCCGCGCGCAATGGCCAGCTGCCTCAGCTCATCGACCGACGCGCGCCTGGTGACGAGCTCGCGCATGTCGTCGTCGACGACCAGCAGCTCGTGAATCGCGCAACGGCCGCGGTAGCCGGTGCCGCTGCAGGCGGCGCAGCCGGACCCGTGCCACAGCACCAGCTCGCCTTGCTCATCGGCGCCGATGGCCTCGGCGAGCGCCTTGCTCCCCCCGAAGATGCGAACGAGCGTCTCCAGCTCCCGAGCGCTCGCGACGACGGGTTTGCTGCATGCTACACAGATCGATCGGACGAGGCGCTGGGCGAGGACGCCGAGCAGCGAGTCGGAGAAGCTGAAGGCTTCGAGGCCCATCTCCAGGAGCCGCGTGATGGTCTCCGGTGCCGTATTGGTGTGCAGCGTCGAGAGCACGAGGTGCCCCGTGAGCGACGCCTCGATCGCGACGGTGGCGGTCTCGAGGTCGCGCATCTCTCCCACCATGATCACGTCCGGGTCGGCGCGGAGGAACGAGCGCATCGCGACGGCGAAGTCGAGCCCGGTCTTTCGCATCACCTGCACCTGCCGGAGACCCGGCTGCGTGATCTCGACGGGATCCTCGATCGTCCAGATCTTGGTCGAGGGAGTGTTGAGCCTCGAGAGAGCCGAGTGAAGCGTCGTCGTCTTGCCGGAGCCGGTCGGTCCGACGCAGAGGATCAGTCCATAGGGGCTCTCGAGCAGGCGCAGGAGCTCCCGCAGGTTCCGCTCCGACAGTCCCATCTCCTCGACGGGTCGCGGCGTCGACGGGGGCAAGAGCCGGAGCACGACGTCCTCGCCACCCATCACCGTCGGCATCGTCGCGACGCGCAGCTCGACGTCGGTGCCGTCGATGTGATGGCGAATCTTCCCGTCCTGCGGCTTGCGGTGCTCCGCGATGTCGAGGCCGGCCATGATCTTCAAGCAGGCCGTGAGCGTCACCAGCACCGGGCCGGGGACGTCGTGGTACGGCACGCACTCGCCGTCGACACGCAGGCGAATCTTCCCGGAGCCGGTCCGCTCGCCCGGCTCGACGTGGATGTCGGACGCTCCTCGTTCGAATGCGTCCGTGAAGAGTCGGTTCACGAGACCGATGACGCCGGCATCCGGCTCCATCTCCGAGGCGCCGCTTTCGTCGGGTCCATCGCCGCCGGCGACGCCGCTGGCCTCGATGCCCTGGACGAGCGCGCCGAACTCGTTCGGCGCCTCGCGCGGGGGGAGCTCTCCGAGATGCTTGGCCAGATGCCGGTCCAGTTGCGAAGGGAGAGCGAGGACGACCGAGACGCCGCGGCCGGTACGGAGGCGCAAGGCGTCCACGATGTCCAGCGCCGCCAGCGGATCGGCGACCGCGACCGTGATCGTGCGTCCGTCGTCCTCGACGGGCAGGGCGCGATGCCTCCGGAGAAGCGCTTCGGGAACGGCGAGCCACGCGGCGGGATCGATCCGGCACTCGTCGAGGTCGAGAAGTGGAACGTGGAACTTCTCGGAGATGGCCTGCGCGAGCGCCTTCTCGGAGATGAGGCCGAGGCGGGTCAGCGTCTCGCCGATGCGCTCACCCGGATGGGACTGCTGTTCGAGCGTGGCGCGATCGATGTCGGCCTCACTGAGGAGATCCGCCGAGACGAGCAGCTGACCCAGCTTGAGCCGACGGTGCACCGGTCCGGACTTCGGTGGATCGCTATGGTGCCCCCTGAGTATCTCGTGCGCGGAGCGCCCCCCCTCGGCTCCACCCGCGGTCACGCTCGCGTTGTCGCGCAGCACCAGAGTCGACTGGAGATCGGTCTGACCCGGCACGTTCAGCGAACGCCGGAAGACGAACACCTCGAGCACGGGGCTCTTGCGATCGGCGGGGTGAGCGACGAAGCCGAGCGTGGTCCAGTGCGCCTCCGGCGGCGCGAGGACGTCGAGGACGTGGCCGGATCCGAGCTCGAGGCGCACGGGTTTGACGTCGCCAGGTGGAAGCGACGCCGCCGGCTCGCCTTTCTCCCGCAGTACGGCGACGTACCGAATGTCCTTCATCGAGACACTCGTCCGCTCCCGTACCGCCTCGGGCGCGTGTGCCCCCGCGTCGGGTAGGAGCGTGATGTGTGTCAGGTAGGGGGTGAACGGCTCGACGCTCCGTCCAGCCCGCTGCGCCCCCTTTGCGACACCCACGAGGAGGAGCGTTTGCATTCCCATGCGCGCCCGAACGGCCGATCCCGCTCGAGCTTGAGGCGGCGATGGGTCGCGCGCGCGACGAAGCAACAGGAACGGCCCCTACCGCTTCATCCCTCCCCCACCGGCGAAGTCATACACCCGCACCCGCACCCCACGCCCACAGAGCCCCCCGCGAACCAGCGGCTCGATCCGCTCCCACGTCCCCCCCGCGAGACCACACCCGATGCGCGGCATGTGAACGGACGCGCCCAGCGTCAGTGCCTGCGCACCCAGCTTCTCCAAGCACGCCCCCACCGCGTCATAGCGAATGGGCGGCCCGTCGCTCGACGCCCTGATGCCGTGCTGCGCCACCATGTTCGCGACCCACGTGTCCGGCGAGACCTGCACGACTTGCAGCGCGCCAAGCGCGAAGTCGTTCTGCTCGCGCTCGTGATGCCAGCGCCGGTACTCGCGCTCGGGCTCGGGCCAGCGGGCGGAGATCGCCACGACGAAGCCTTTGCCCCACCCGCCGATGTCGTTGCAGACGTGCGCGATGATGCGGTTGCCGTCGCCGCCGGGGGTGGTCGCGTCGCCGAGGACGAATTCCAGGAGATCCACGGGGCCATGGTTCGCAGAGACGACGCCGCGGTCAAGTGGGCCTCGGGCAGTCGTCCACGTTCCGGAGGTCGAACGCGAACGGCGCGCCCCTCGGCCATCCACCGAGAGTCGCGCCGTCCGTCGAGCGGGAATCTACGACGCTCTCAGCTGCACGTCGTCCCCTTGCAGATCGGGCCCACGCCGCCTCCTCCTCCCGCTCTGCCGCAACCATTCAGCTTGGAGCTCCATGTCGTGCCCGACGGGCAGCACATGTTGCTGCTGCAGGTCTCGCCGGTTCCGCATACGCCGCAATTCGAGATCCCGCCGCAGCCGTCGGGCGTCGTTCCGCACTGCAGCCCCCCCGTGACGCCTTGGTTCAGGCAGTACGTCTCCGGTTGGCAGGCGTACGGGATCACGGTCACGGGCACGACCGTGGACGAGGTCGTGCCGCACCCGCTCGTGCCGACGGTGACCGTGTACGGCGCCCCCGGGGGTGACGGTGTCGCCGTAGCGGTCGCCTCCAGAGTGAGCTCGTTGCTATTGGTGGCGGCGACGACGCCCGCCGGGAGGGTAGTCGCCATGACCTCGTAGGAGGTCGTGCACGCCTGCTCCGCCGCCCCCGCGCTCGTGAAGAGCAAGGTCGTGGAAGCCTTCGTGACGCCCAGCGACGATCCCTGCATCATCGTGATGCTGGACGGGCTCGCGTAGAACACGGGCGCCGTCACCGTGATGGTGAGGACCACCGCGACGCCGTTGGTACAGGAGACGCCTTCGAGGAAGGTGCCCAAGGGGAAGTTCAAGGGGAGCTCGAACTGCACCCACACTCCGGTCGGGCTCACGTCGAACCAGGCCTGCACGCCGGGCTGACTCAGATCGCCGCCGGCGCTGCACGTCACGGTCGCGGGCGTGACGTTCGCCGTCGGCGACAGCGGCACGAACGGGATCGTGGTCCCCGTGCTCCCCCCCTGGAAGATCGTCAGCGAGCTTTGGGTCGCGCCGATCACGGGCGGGATCGGCGGGTCGGTCAGCTGCACCGCGGTCACGTAGGGGGTGAATCCAATGCCGCCATTGCCGCTACTCGCGACCGACGTCATGAAGACCTGCGAGCGAATCGGATCGCTGACGTTGCTGAGGATGTCGATCGTTCCGCCGGCCGACGCCAGAGCAGATTGGGTCGTGGAGGTGGACGTACCGGTCGGGGATGCGATCGTCACGGCCGGGGCGAAGCTCTGGTCCGTCGGACCGGCGGCTGCGTAGTTCGGAGTCTCGAGGAGAGGTCCGAACGGCAGTTGGCCCCCGCCCGTGAGCGAGACCGTATGGAAAACGAGCACCGTATCGCCCGACATCTCGTTGTGCTCCAGCACCGGGAAGTCGTACGCGTTGGGACTTGCACCGTTGGAACTGCTGGTCGCCACGTTCCACTGTCGATAGTTGGGGGCGGCGGTGCTCAGGACGGGATACGTCGGCGCCGTCGCCTCGAGCGGCGAGGGCGAAGCGGAGGTCATGGGCCACCGGAAGGCGGTGACCCCCTGCGAGCCGTTGACGAAGCTCCAGTAGAGCGACCCGGGCCCGCCCGCTCCGGTCGACGCCGCCGACCAGACCGGGTGGGCGTTGAACTCCTGGCTCAACCCCGCCGGCACCGGGGCCGTCGCCTCGCCCGACAACGTCATGGACCCCATCCACGGCGTGAGATCCCAGAGCGCCGGCGACTGGGGAGTGCTCTGGAGCGCCGCGAAGTAGTTCGCATCGGTCGGCACGATGTTGAACGCCGCCACGTTGCTCCCATCCATCGTGACGAGCATCGGAAAGTCGGTGCTCGTCGGGCTGTGCAGCTTCGTGAGCATCACCGTATCCGCGAGCCCGTTCTTCATCCGGTATTCGCTCGGCAGGATCGTGAACCCCGGTGAAGGCAAGAAATTCGGCGTCAGCGTGTCGTTGATCATCTCGCTCGCGCTGAACCCCCAGACCGTTCCGAGCGCGCTGTAGCCCTCGTACGTGCTGGTGTCGTGGTAGTTCACCATCACGAGACCGCGGGCGACCATGATCTGAGCCCAGTCCTGGTACGCATTCGCGAGGGTGAAGGTGTTCCAACCGTTGGCTGGATTCTCGCAATCCACTCCCGCCGGGTTGCATTTCGTGACAGCGACCATGATCTGGCGCGCGGCCATGGAAAGTGCGTAGCCCGCGCTCGTGTTGCTGCACTTGTCCGGTACGCCGGCGTCGTTGTGATTCCCGTCCCACAATCCAGTTCCGCCGGGACCCTTCGAGGTGTCGCACGTCCACACGCTGTGATGGGCTTTGGTCATCACGAAGAAGTGACCCGAGTACTCGTCATAGACGGTGTCGCCGTCGTAGGTATTGTCTACGCATCCGTTCGGGATGCCGCCGGCGGGCGGTGCATCGAGGTACTGTACGTCGGTGGTGAACGGGCAGGTCTGCACGACGTTCACGCCCGGGTTGGCCGTGACGTTGTTGTTCGTCTGGATGTTGATCTGCGGGATCTGGTCCTTGAAGATGTCGAAGAGCGCCTTGGCGTAGATGGGCGAGCCCTCGACGATGGACCCTTTCCCGTCCGTCTGACTTCTCGGGAAGGCCCTGACCGACCCAACATCGGTGACGAGAACGTAGTCGCGTCCCACGGAGACGACCGCCCTGAGGTCCGCGGCGCCGGCGTCCGAGACCGTCTGGAAGGGCTGCGGCGTGGTCGCGAGGGCTTCGGAGGTCGTCCCGATCTCGCCGTCCTGCGACGACGTATCCGGAGTCCCGCACGCGACGTGCGCGGCCAGGATGGCGGCGCACCCGGCGAGGGCGAGCATCCAGCGCCCGCTGGCGGCCCGACGGGGCGACAGCCGGAAGGCGTGGCGAAGGCGGGAAGTGACGATGGACATGACGGGGCTCCGGTCGGGGGTTGAGGGCGCAGAAGGGCCGCGGCCGCGCGTGCATACGCGGGGGCGGAAGGGCGCGCAGAATCACGAGACCGCGTCTCGCCGCTGCGCTTGCACAGGCGTTAGCAGCCGACGTGCCAGCGCTCTCGATGAGGGAAATCGTGCGCGACGTGCACGGCGCACGTGAGCCTAGGGCGCGCGCCGAGCGCACCCACTACACAACATGTGCAGGAAGTTACCTACGGCTGCTGCACCAGTGGCTCGTGCGGCAAAGCGAGCGACCCGTGCCCCGATGCCGAAGACGGCTGCTTCGGGGCCGTCGACACGGGGGACGCGAAGCGTCTCGGAGAATTGTCGGCGCCACGCCAGTCGTGCGGCGGCGCGGCCCGCTCAGAACGTCGGAATCAGCCCGTTCTTCGCCAGGATCCCTTCCCCGTCAGCGCTCAGCGCGAACTCCACGAACTTCTCGGCCGAACGAGGCGGGTTGGAGACGACGAGGTAGAACGACCGCGTGAGCGGGTAGCGCCCGGAGAGAACGGTGATGCGCGACACCTCGACGCCGTCGATCCGCAGGTTCTTGACGTCCTTCGACATGCGATTCATCGGCAGGTATCCGATGGCGCTGGGGTTCGAGCGAATGGCGCTGATCATCTCGTCGGCCGACGGGGCGGTCTTCGCGCTCTGCACGACGCCGTCCGAGTCACCCGACAGGGCGAGCGCGCCGAACGACTTGCGCGACCGATCGCTCCACTCGCGCTCATACACGACGATGGGAGAATCCTGCCCTCCCACGTCCTTCCAGGAACGAACCTCTCCCAGGTAGATGGCCTTCAGCTGCGCGAGTGACAGCCCGTCCACGGGATTGGACGGATTGGTGATCACGACGACGCTATCGCGCGCGAGGAGATAGTTCCGAAGTGTGAGGTCGTCCTCGCTCGCCGAGAGGTCGCGCCCCATCATCGCCACGTCGACGGCCCCCTTCTTCACGGCCATCGCGCCCGCGGCCGTCCCCCCGCCCCCGAACACGACGTCGATGGTGGGGTTTCGCCGCTCGAACTCCTCTTCGAGCCCTTCGAGGTACTCGCGCATCGTCGTCGAGCCGGCGATGAGCAGCGGCTCGCGCGTGGGGGGGCCCTTGCACGAAGCCGTGCAGACGGCGGCGAGGAGTAGCACTACGTTCGTCGCTCTGGTCACGATGTTCGCCCTCATCCGAGTCACTTCATGGGCACATCGCCCAGCTCCCGGACCATGGCTTGCCCCTTGGCGGGGTCGAGGAAGAAGTCGATGAGCCCCTTGGTCTCGCTCGAGATCGGCTCGCGCGCGTAGAGCGAGAGCTGCCTTCGCATCGGGTAGCGCCCCGACGTGATGGAGGCCGCGTCGGCGGTCACGCCGTTCACTGTGGGGACCTTCGAGGCGCCCACCTCGTGCATCCCGATGTACCCGATGGCGTCGGGGTCCTTGGCCACGAGGTCGAGGACGCCTTGGTGCGAGAGCATCCGGGCCGAGGGCGTGATGACGGCACTGTCCCCGAGGACCGTCTGCTTGAAGGTCTCGTACGTCCCCGAGGTCCCCTCATGGGACAGGACGTGAATGCTCGCGTCGTTTCCGCCCACGTCCTTCCAATTGAGGATCGCGCCGCGGTAGATGTCCGAGAGCTGCTTGAGCGTCAGAGCGGACACGGGGTTGGCCGGGTTGAGGATGGGCACCAGCGCGTCCCGGCAGACGTCGAAGCGATCGAACTTCACGCTTCGCGTGCGCGCCAGCTTCTCGAGCTCCTCGGGGACGATATCGGTCGCCATCGCCACCTCCGCGGTGCCGACGATCATCGCCTTCAGCCCTCGGAACGAGCTCTCCCCGGAGACGACGACCGAAGCGCCCGGGTGCTCCTGCATGTACGCCTCGGCAACCCGCTGCGCGAGCGGGTACAGCGACGTCGAGCCTCGCAGCTCCACGCTGTGATCCGACCCTTGCGCCTGGATATCGGCGCGCCCGGATGATGGGACGAACGCGAGAGCGCACGCCGCCGCGACCGAGAGAACGAGCATGCGATGCGCCCCCATCAGCTGCTCCCTTCCGGAGCGGGTGGAGGCGCCGTGCTGTGGATGCCGCGCCCGCGCTCCTTGGCGAGGACCGCACCGAGGTGCTCGTGCGCGGCGCGCACGCTCGCGATGCAGTGGTCGAAGAGGTTCGCGTCCTTGAGCCGCATCCTCGGGTAGCGATCGAGAACTTCCGCGCGGAGATGGTTCAGCCTCGCGCGCATGCTGCGAACCTCACGCACGTTGATGCTCCGGGCGGTTTCCATCGCCGCGACCATGGACTCGATCGACACGACCTCCGCCATGTACCCGTGGAACTCCTTGTCGTCGTAGACGGGCGTAGGCTCGGCTCCGCGGAACCACTTCAGCACGACGATGAACATCCCTCCGAAGCCCATGAGGAGACCAAAAGAGCTCGTCAGCTTGTTCCAGGTCTCCAGCGTGAGGATGGAGTCGTTTCGAGCTAGATAGACCCCCGTACCCGGCGACAATGGGTAACCGGAAGGGATGGAAATCGACTTCTCGTCGAACGGTTGACGCAGCTTCGCCGCCACCGCCGGACTGTAGACCACTTCGAGGAGCTTGGAGATGGCCGCCGGGTCCGTCCCCGCATGAGCGACGAGATGTGTGTTCACCGACACCGTGGAGATCGTCTTCGCCGGCACGGGCGGGTCGAGGTTGTAGGTGTACCCCAGGATCTGGCCGTTGGCGGCCCACCCGTACCGGAGCGCGAGCGACTCGGGGAAGGGAATCTCGAGGACGTCGTAGCCGTCGGCGCGCACCAGGAGCTCGACGAGATAGGAAGGAGCCGCGGAGACTACGAAGATCCCGTCGGGGAGCTTCCTGGATGGCAGAGCGAGCAGTTGCTCGGCGTCGTAGGTCGTCGCCACGTAGTCGATGCCCTCGTGAAGACCGGCGAACTGCGTGATGCGCTCTCCGATCTGATGGGCGGCGCTCGACTTCGCGCCGAGGTTGATCGACTTCCCCTTGAGATCCACCAGGCTCTTGATTCCCGGCTTCACCAGGAGGTGCACGAGGTCCGGCGCCAGCGTCGCGACGTGCTCCACGTTCGGATGATCGGTATCGAGCCCGCCCTGAATGAACGCGAGATCCAGCTCTCCCCGACTCACCTGGTCGAGAGCATCGTCCTGCGGGTAGACGCTGAGCGTGACGTTCTTCTTCGGCGCCTCCTTCTGGAGGATTCGCGCGAAGAGGTGGCCGTTGCTGACCATGTCGCCGCCCGTCATCTTCAGCGCGTAGTGCCGCGGGATGAGACTGATGATCGAGCGCGCCGCAAGCGCAAGCAACGTTCCTATGAGCACCACGCCGAGGGCGATCCGGATCGATCGTCGCCCCTGCATGAAGTCGAGAACCTTCTTGAGTATCTGACTGGCCTCGCCACTCACTGCATGCCCCCTTGCCGAGTGCCGACGAGGTCGCGCGCCTACCCGGCGCGCGAGCGGGATGATGATGAGTGGTGCGCAGGAGAACTGTAAAGAACCTTCCGTGCGGCCGACGCAGAGAAGTGCGAGAGGGCTCCCGCATGTAAGTCGCACGACGGGGGTCGGGCACTTCGGATCGCTTCGGTTCTCGATCGCTTTTCGCGAGGCTGTGATACGCAGAGCGTTGGGGGAGTGGCGACTCAGACCTCTCGTCGAGGAGATGGTGATCGATGCGTCGAGTGTTCGTCGCGAGCGTCATGGTGCCCTTGCTCACGGGGTGCGGACTGCTCGGAAACGATGTCAATCCAGCAGCTCCAACCACTCCGAGCCCGGGTGGAGCGCCAGCGACGCCGCCGCAGGCCGCGAGCGCGGTCGACCAAGCGCACGAGACGCTGGAGAGCGCACGGTGCGCCCTGGGTCCGTCGCCGTTCGCCGACACGCCGCTCATCGCGAGCTGGCCCCTGGAGCAGCAGGCGCTGCTCGATCAGGGGATGCAGCACGGGATCGTCGTCCTCAAATACGACGCCTGCGGCTTGAGAGTCCTCGACCACTGCAAGGTCGACGGCGGGTACCGCTTCGTCGGCACCGAGTCGGCGTCGCGTGACGTCACGCTCGGCGAGAAAGCCACGCTCGCCGAGCACGTCCTCGGCGACTACCGCGGACTCGTCACGAAGGTAGTGGGCGGAGAGAAGGTCGACCTCCAGCTCGTCGCGGTCGGGAGCCTCGAATCGACCAAGGCGATCGTGCTCCCAACGAGCATGAGCGGCGACTGCGAGGGGGCCACGCACTACGTCTCGTCCGCCCTCGTCGGGAGCTACCGCATCGACTCGGCCAGCGCGGGTGGTGCGAAGTCGACCGAGCCCCTCGCGGGGGAGCCGGCACCGGCGACCTGCGCGCAGGCCGCGCCGGGAGCCACGGCGGCCCCGACGGGGTGCGATCACAAGCTCAGGGTCCGTCTCGCGCCCGCGCGCTTCATCGAGATCGCCGCAACCAGGGCGCACGAGAAAGCCTCGTGCAAGGACGACGATCCGGTGGGGTGCACACTGGCGTGCGTCCACGCCAACGCGAGCGCGTGCACGACGCTCGGGTGGATGCTCGAGGGGGGACACAGGCTGCCTCCCGACCCACCCCGGGCGGCGATGCTCTACCGCGGAGCGTGCATCGCGGGGTACCAGCTCGCGTGCAACAACCTCGCGATCATGTTCATGCAGGGGCGCGGCGTGGACAGGGACGAGGGCCAAGCCGCGCCGCTGCTGCGAAGCGCGTGCAGCGGAGGATTCACGCGCTCGTGCGCCAACCTCGGCACGCTCTACCGGGACGGCATCGGTGTCGACAAGGACCCCAAGCGCGCTCTCTCCCTATTCCAGCGCGCATGCGACGCGATGGACGGCGAGGCGTGCGGGATGCTGGGACGCATGATGGTCGACGACGGCGCGGCGGCCAACGTGGCCTTCACGAAAGGGTGCCTGCTCCGCGACGCCGACTCCTGCAACAACCTGGCGGTCATGATGCTCGACGCCGCGGGGGAGAAGCGGAACGAGGCGGCGGCCGTGCACATGTTCTCCGTCGCGTGCAGCGGCGGCTTGGGCATCGCGTGCCGCAACCTCGGCGCGATGTACGCGAACGGGCTCGGCGTCGCTCGCGACGTGCCGCACGCCATCGACGCGCTCGACGAGGCGTGCGGGATGGGCGCGACCGACGCTTGCGGGAAGCTCGGTTCGCTCTACGCGGAGGGGAAGGACGCCGCAAAGGGGTTCGGGCTGCTCGACGAGGCGTGCAAGAAAGGGAGCCAGGACGGCTGCGCGCGACTCGCGTCCCTCTACGAGGACGGGCGGGGTGTGGCGCGCGATCCCGCGAAGGCGTTCGGCCTGCTCAAGGACGCGTGCAGCGCGGGCGCCGCGACGGCGTGCGAGCGGATCGCGGGTCTCGCGCGCAAGGCGGGCAAGGTCGCGAGCAAGCCGGCGGCGTGGCTCGCTCCGCTGTGCGATCACGGGCAGCAGTCGGCGTGCACCGCGGTCGGCGACCTCCTCGCGGGCGGTGTGTCCGGGCATAGAGATGCCGAGGGGGCCGCAAGTCGCTACCTGCACGCCTGCGACGCGGGCGAGAGCACGGCGTGCGCGCGCGGCGCTCACCTGCTCACGGCAATGCCCAAGCGGCTGCCCGACTCGACGCACATGTTCCAGCGCGCGTGCGACGCCGGCGACGCAGGGAGCTGCTTCGATCTCGCGCAGATGTACCTGCAGGGGAAAGGCGTCGCGAAGGACGAAGGGCACGCGGTGACGCTCCTCGAAGCCGGTTGCCGCATCCCCGACGCGCGCAGCTGTGAGCGTGCCGCCCAGATCTACGAGCATCGCAAGAAGCCGGAGCCGATGACGGCGCAGTCGTACTACCGCCGCGCATGCCAGGCAGGCGCGACACCCACGTGCGCGAAGGCCGCTGGCCTCCCCGCCGCGCCGCCACTCCCCGATCCCGTCGCCGGCATGAGCGACACCGATGAAGGGGCAAACACACAACCGGGAGCGCCTTCGGGCGGAGCATCGAAGTGAGGCACGCACAGCTCGTTGGAGGCATCGTCGCCCTCGGCCTCGTGCTCGGCGCGCAGACGTTGCAGGCGCAGACGTACGACACGTGGAGGAGCTCTCCCGCCGCTCACCCCGAGCCGCCGGGGGGGAAGAGCAACCATCGACGTAAGAAGAAGGACAAGAAGGAAGAGAAGAAGAAGGACCCGTCGAAGGATCCGAGCTCGAAGCCGAACGGCGGCCCGCAGTCTCCGTCGCCTGGAGCGCCGGGCGCGCCCGGGTCGTCGCTCCCCTCGGCTCCGTCGGGTCCCTCGCTCCCATCTCTCGGAGGCGCTGGCTTGCCGACCGGGGTCTCGCTCCCTGGTTCCCTCCCCATGGGCGCGCCGCCCGCGCCCGGCGCACCCGCCCCTCCGGGCGGAGTACCCACCGCACCCGCGGCCACGCCGCCGGCAGCGGGAGGACCGGCCGCAGCAGCGCCCGCGGGCGTCGCAGCCGAAGGGGTCGTTGCGGGAGGACCTGTCGCCGCAGCAGCAGGCGCTGCGCCCGTCGCGGGCGCACCGGTCGCAGGCGCTCCTGTCGCCGGCGTTGCGGGAGGGGGCGCTGCCGGAGGAGGCCTCGTTCCCGTCGCCGCCGTCGCCGGCGCCACCACGGCGGTCGCGATCACGGAGGTGGGCCTGACCTCGATCGGCGCCGCGCTGGTTGGACCTCACGAAGCCGTTGCGCTCATGCCGAACCTCGTCGACGTGCTCGCCGACAAGGCGACCAGCGGGGAGCTCACCGGCGACGCCGAGGCCGCCGATCTCACGAAGACCGGTGAGAAGATGCTCGAAGGGGGCAACGTGACCTTCGCGTGCCAGGTGTTCGAGCGAGTCTTCTCGGCGAGGCGCACGTTCCCGAACCTGGCGAGGCTCTCGCGCTGCTACGACGCCGCCGGGCAGTTCGCGAGCGCGTGGCTCGGGTACTCGACCGTCGCGGGCGCGGGCGATGACCCCGCGCTTCGCGAGAAAGCAGCCGCGGAGTCGACTCGCCTCGGCAGCGCGCTCTCCCGGCTCACGCTCGCGATCGGGCCGTCGCCGGGGAGCGAGCCGTCGGTCCTCTACGACGGACATCCGGTCGCGTCGCAATACTGGGGCAAGCCGCTACCGCTCGATCCCGGCGATCACGTGGTGATCGTTCGCGTCGCGGGGCAGCCGGACTGGCTGCATCGGTTCTCGATCGCCAAGACTCCGCAGGAGGAGACCGTGCGCTGGCCGGAGCCCGTCGCAGCGCCCCCCGTGCCGGAGGACCGCCCCTGGTACGTCTCGAACTGCGTCCTCATTTCCGGGTCACTCACGGTCGCTACGGGCGTCGCCGGAGCGATCGTCGGGGGGTGGACCCTCTCGAAGCGTTCGCAGTTCGAGTCCGAGAACGGCCAGTCGGGCTACCCCGCACAGACGCTCGACGGGCTTCGCAACAGCGCGCGCACCGGCGGCATCGTGACGACGGCGCTGCTCGGCGCGACCGTGGTCGGGCTCGTCGTCACCCCCGTCCTCATCGCCACGAATCACAGCAGTGGCAGCGATTCGAAACCGCCCCCCACGACGCCGACCGTGTCGGTGGGCACGTGGGTCCAGGGGCACGGCGCGGGGATCGCGCTCGGGGGGGTGCTCTGATGACGCGCAACAAATGGATGCTCATCGCGCTCGGCGTTGGGGCGCTGGTCCCCGGGTGCACGTTCCTCATCGCTCCGCTCGACGACGTCCAGGTCTTCGATGGGGGCCCGCCCGGTGATGCCGGAGGCGCGGACGTGACCGTCGACGCCCCCCCGACCGCCGACGCAACGTCCGACGTGCCGCAGAACGATGGCAACAGCGCCGACGCCTCGGTGCCCGACAGCGGCCAGGACGTTTTCGCGCCGGACGGAGGCGACGGCGGTGAGGCGACGGCCGACGCCGGAATGGACGCGAGCGAAGCCGGCATCGATGCCGGAGTCGAGGCGGGCGTCGACGCTTCGACGGACGCGGGAACCGATGCGTCGGACGCAGGAGCCGATGCGACGGCCGATGCCGGCCAGGATTCCGGCCCGGCGGGTTGCACCTTTGATACGGATTGCGCGGCGACCCAGGACTGCGAGTGCGGCCCCAGCTCCGGCAACTGCGCGGGCGCTTCGGGAACCTGCGGTGCGGGCATGCAGGTGTTCCAGACGCCGACCACCGACGGAGTCACCGCCTCAGGGACCTTCACCGTGCCGGCAGGCTGCAACTCGATCTACGTCGAGGCGTGGGGCGCGGGCGGCGGCTCGGGTGGCCAGCCTTCGGCCTTCCCTCCGTTCTTCATACCTGGCGGCGCCGGCGCGTACCTCGGCGGGTACGTGACCCCCGGCACCTTCTCGCTGGCGCCGGCCGCCACGATCAAGGTCTGGGTGGGTCAGGGCGGAGCAACCGTGACGACGGGCCCAAACGGCATCGGTTCGCTCAACGGCGTGGCCGCGAACGGCGGCGGCGGAGACGGCGATCCCTCGATCTCTCCCGCTGGAGGAGGCGGCGGAGGTCTGACGAGCGTCTTCCAGGGTTCTGCGGGGTTTGCGGTCGCCGCCGGTGGCGGAGGTTCCGACATCACGAACGGGAGCATTGCGGGCGGGTCGGATGCGGGCGTTGGCGCCAGCACGTCCGGCGGCAACGCGACGGCGGGCACCAACGGGGGCGGCGGGGGCGCTGGAGATGTTGCAGGCGGTCCCGGAGGGGCGACCTCCAACGCTCCGGGCGGCGGCGGCGTACAGGGCAACTATTCCGGGATCGGACTCCAGCTAGCGCTGGGGAGCGGCACCGCTCCGGGGAACACCAGCGCGCCCGACTTCGACGGCTATTGTGCGGCTGGCGCCGGAGGAGGAAACCCGATGTCAGCATCGGGCGGTAACGGCTGCGTCATCCTTCGGTGCTCCGTGCACTGAAGTCGGCGGCCACGCTCTCCTCGGCATCAGCTCTCGCTACGCAGTCGGCGAGGCAACGAGAGCGAAGGGGAAGCGAGGCAAGGGAGGCCACGCCGTCGCGGCAGACCAAGTACGCAGCTCCACCGAGCGCGTGCTTCGCGCCGCCGTCCCCCGGAACGCTCGGGGCTGCATCGCGTCAGCCATCCCTGCGTCCAAGCGAATGACAGCGGCCGATCGCGCCCGCTCGTGAGGGCCCGGCGGGAAGGCTCGTAGGGGTCGCCCAGGACCTAGGCGCCTGCTCATGGCGTCGTGATCGTCACGACGAACCTGGCGACGCCCACCGAGACGAGGAGGAACAGGCCCTTCCGGCGGGTCGCGTTCATGCTCCTGCACACGCGCGCAAGAGGTGCGCGGGTCGCGTGCCCTTGGACGTGCGCCCGCGCTACGCGCTCCGCTCGACGCGGCTCGCGCACGCCGGGGTACGAAACACGCTCTCGCAGTTCGTTGCGCTTTGAGAGGAGGCCGAAGATGGAAACCAAGAGGATCGACGCGGCGAGCAAGGTCGCCCACCGCGCCCAGGAAGCGCTGCTCCTGGTCGTGGCTGTCATCGCGGTCCTCGTTCGAGTCATCACCGGCCGACGCCTGATGGCGTGAGGTAGGGCCCGCGCCGCCGTCACCCTCGGCACGACGGTGGTGGCCGCCGCGTCGGCGTTCGACACGGATGCATGACGGGGAGTCGAGTGCGTGACACTGCGGCAAGCGCGCACCGAGGGCATCGAGCTCTACCCTGCGGTTCCTTCTTCGCGCGGCCCACCTGGCGCTCGGGAGGACTCATCCGCGAGCACGACCGGGAGCTGGATGCACATCTCCGTGGTGGCCCCCGGCGTGCTCAGGACGTCGATATGCCCGCCCGCCCCTTCGATGATCTCGCGCGCGATCGCGAGTCCTAGCCCTGTGCCACCCCTCTCGGCGCGGGTGGTCTGGAAGGCCTCGAAGCTGTCCACGAGTCGGGACGGATCGATGCCGATGCCGGTGTCGCGCACGCAAAGGTTGACCATCTCGGGCTTGACGCATTCGACGGTGACGTCGATTCGACCCGGCCGTTGCGCGTCTTGGATGGCATGAACGGAGTTGGTCAGGATATTCGTGATCACCTGTGTCAGCTCGGTCCCGCCGAGCGGGACGCGGGGACTGCCGACGATGCTCATGGCGATGGTGACGCCCGCGCCGCGAGCGAGCGGCGCGACGACCTGCTCCGCGCGTTCCACACACGTGCGCACCTCGGTGACCTCACGCTGCGCATTGGGCTGCGGACGGCTCTTTGCGCGCGCGATGAGCTCGCCGCCGTGCTTCACCGCCTCGCCGAGCTCGCGCATCATCGTGACGATCTCGAGATTTGCCGTTCCGCACTGCTTCCGAAGCGACTCGACCGCGAGAGTGAGGGTCGTGAGCACGTTGTTCATGTCGTGGCACAGCGCCGACTGCGCGAAGTTGATCGCGCGCTGACAATTGGCCTCGCCGATCTCTCGTGTGAGAAGCGATCGGTCGCCGTCCTCACGGATTCGCGCTGTCCGATCGTTGGCGGCCATGACCACGCCCGTCGAGCGGGTCCCCTCACCCGGGAGCGTCCCGACGAGAAACTCGATCGCGTGCTCTTCGCCGGCGGTTGCCTGCATCGAAATGATTGCGCCCGCGCGCTGCGTGGTGCCGGCAAGCGCGACCACCTCCGCGAGCATCGCACGCGGTCCCTCGGCGAAGAACCGCACGATCGGCTCGCCGAGAGGCGGGGGCGTGGAGAAGAGCGACTTGAACTGTTCGTTGTAGCCGATGAGGCTCCCATTCTCGTCCAGCACCGCAACACCGGTGGGACAGTGACCGAGCACGACCCGAAGGCGCGCGTTGTCCTCTCGCACCTGCACTTCATCGGCCTCGCGGTGCCAGACCCAACCCGATGTGTGCATGAGCCCCCCTCCCTGCATTCCTCGCCATGCGACATCGATGCCGGCAGGCGCGACGAGGTCGCCCCCACGGGCTCCCGCGATTCCCGATGCGACCACGATTTGATCTGCGGGGTACGCGCAAGGTCTGCGTGGCGGAAGACCGGGACGGCGCTGCCCCCTCCTGCGACGCCGCCCGCCGCCCAGACGTGGAGCGCGCCGAGCAGGGCGAGGACGAGCGCGGTCAGCTCGCCAGCCAGGACCATGACGAGCTCGTGAGGGCGTCCAGCGTCATCCGCGCTCCAGTGTCGCACGTCGCGCGAGGAGTCCGTACGTCGTCGCCGCCTCCGACCTCACGCCCACTGCAAGCGGAAGCCGAGCGACGTCTCCGACATCATCGGCGACGCTTCGGTCACGTACGCCTTCCGACAGAACATCTCGACGATGCCGTGCACGACCGCGGGCATCGTGTACCGCACGTACGGGATGCCGGCGAGGCGCCACTGGATCACCTCGAGCACGGCCTCCTTCGGTCCACGCTTGTAGATGGCGATCCCCCCGCCGCGCCAGACGCGCTCCCACAGGCGAGGGATCTGCGCCAGGATCGACCACGGCGTGACCCCGGCCTGCTTCGCGAGACGGATCGCGAGCGCCAGCGACGTGCCGTGAACCTTGCGGGTCACCTCCACGCCGATCTCCCAGGCGTCGCGCTTGCTCAGGCCGAGCGCATCGCACGCGCGGTAGTGCGCGACTCCGACGGCGATCGGGAGCCACACCCCCGCGACACTCTCGTGGATGGGAGCGTGGAACTCGCCAGGAAGGAGCGTGAGGTAGCGCTCGAAGTGGCCGCGCTCGCGGATCGCCGTGAGGGAAGAGCTCATCCAGGTGCTCCGGAAGTGCGTCGCTGGCGGAACGCGTGCGCGCGGATGAGCGAACGCGACGAAGGGGACTTCGGGTGATGACAGATTGGGCACGGGCGACTCCACCGGCCGGCCTTTGCACGCCAGCGGCCAGGGGGCGGTCGCGCGCGCTGAGACCGCTCGCGCGCCTGATGACGCGCTCTTGGAAGCGGAGTGAGCGGCGGTGGGCGCGGCTACGGACGTGCTCGAAGAAAGGTGATGCGGCGGATCTGCAAGCGCGAAAGATGAAAACCGTGGGGTCCGACTAAGAAGATCCCCGGCGTCGCGTTCGACCTCCCCGGTCTCGAGTCGCGCGATCACACCGTGAACGCCACGAGCCTTCGCCCGGTGCAACCGGAGGGCGAGGTGATGGACGGCTTCCTCGGCGGCGACTTCATCCGGCGGTTCGTGATCACGCTCGACTACGCGAAGGGAGTGATGACGGTCGCCGATCCGAGCGGCTTCGAGTACCGCGGCCGAGGGATCGTGCTCCCGGTGACGTTTCGCGACACCAAGCCGTTCGTCCCCGCGACCATCACCGTAGGCGGCGTGTCCGAGACGGCGGAGTTCTTCGTCGACAGCGGGTCGAGCGACGCGGTCGACCACCCTGCGATCCTGAAGTCCAAAGGCCCCGTGCGTCACATCCGGATGGGGAACGGGCTGGGCGATGGGAGCGAGGGGGGAGTCCTCGGTCACGCGGACGTCTTCGCGCTCGGCGGCTTTCGCATGCCGGGCGCGCTCACAGCGTGCTGCGCTCCCGTCGAGTGGCAACGAAGCATGTTCGGCACTGAGATCCTCCGGCGCTTCACCGTCATCTTCGACTACGCGCGCAGCCGCATCATCCTCGAGCCGAACGAGCACCTCGGCGACCCGTTTCCCGACAACGGAGCGTGACGGCGGGAGCCTCGCCGCGGACGGGAGCGATGAAAGCGCCCCCCCGGTCCAGGCGCGTCTCCTCGACCTGGCGGGCTCCGGCCGCGGGCTCTGGGGTGAGGATTCGAACGAGTATCTCCGCCGCCTCCGCGACGAATGGGACTGAGCGCGGCACTTCAGACCGAAGGCCTGGCAGGGCTAAGCTGACGGCTCGACGGCGCAGGGGACACATGCGAATCCTTCCAACGAGGGCACGATGAAACGCACTGGAGCCAAGCAAGACGGCGAGTCCGCGTCCGAGAAGATCGACCAGCGAATCGCCGAGCTCGACGACTGGCGCGGCGAAATGCTCGGCCGCCTCCGCGCTCTCATCAGAGAGGTCGACCCCGAGATCGTCGAGGAGTGGAAGTGGATGGGGACGCCTGTCTTCGAGCACGACGGGATCGTCTGCACCGGCGAGACCTACAAGAGCGTCGTGAAGATGACCTTCGCCAAGGGCGCCGCCCTGAAGGACCCATCTGGCCTCTTCAACTCCAGCCTCGACGGGAACGTGCGACGCGCCATCGACATCCACGAGGGGGAGAAGATCAACGTGACTGCCTTGAAGGCGCTCATCCGCGCTGCCGTGGCGCTGAACGTCGCAGGCAAGAAGCCTGGCAAGAAGACCGCACCCGCAAAGCGCGGAACGCGCTGAGCCTCCCTGCCGTCAGTAGTACGGCGGCACGTAGAACTGCTCGGTCTTCGGCGGCCGCACGTAGCTCCCGGCGGGCTTCCGCGGCGTGAGCTCGACCGCCTCGGGCGGCAGCTCCTCGTAGGGGACCTTCACGAGGACGTGCCGCAGGCAGTTGAGGCGGGCGCGCTCCTTGTCGTCCGACTCGACGGTGAACCAGGGGGCCTCGGGGATGTTCGTGTGAAGGAGCATCTGATCCTTGGCCTTCGAGTACTCGACCCACTTGTCGCGTGACTGCAGGTCCATCGGGCTCAGCTTCCAGCGCTTCATCGGGTCCTCGAGCCGCGCGCGGAAGCGCCGCTCCTGCTCCTCGTCGCTGACCGAGAACCAGTACTTGAGGAGCACGATCCCCGAGCGGACGAGCATCGCCTCGAACTCGGGGCACGCCCGCATGAACTCGGAGTACTCGTCGTCGCTGCAGAACCGCATCACGTGCTCGACGCCGGCGCGGTTGTACCAGCTGCGATCGAAGATCACGATCTCGCCCGCGCTCGGCAGGTGCGCGACGTACCGCTGGAAGTACCACTGCGTCTTCTCGTGGTCCGACGGAGTGCCGAGGGCGACGACGCGGCAGCCGCGAGGGTTCAGCCCCTCGGTGAGGCGCTTGATCATCCCCCCCTTCCCTGCCGCATCGCGCCCCTCGAAGATGAGCACGACCTTCAGCCCCTTGTGCTTCACCCAGTACTGAAGCTTCACGAGCTCGATCTGGAGCCGCTTCAGCTCCTTGGCGTACTCGCGCTTCGACATCTTCTGCCGCGGCGCGCCCCCTCCGTCGCGCGCGCGGGCCTCGGCGCGCCTCTTCTCTTTCTTCTCCTGCTTCCGGCGCTTCTTCTCCTTCTCATCGGCGTCTCTCCCGGTGGAGTGCTCACCGTGGGGGGGAGTGGGTCCGTGCTTGGCGGTGATCCCATTCGTCTCGGCCATGTGTGTGCGTCTCCTCTCCCGTCGAGCCCCGAGCCAGAGGGACTGAAGAGTGCAGACTGCATTCCATGCTCGGATCGGCCGACGAACCGAGGCGGTCTGCCCGTGCCACCGCAAGCTGTTCGCGGCGCCGTGCAGACCGTGCGTGGTCGCGTCAGGGGTCCTGGTAGTAGACGATGCTGTACCCGGACCCGCCGTCGAGCTGCTCGGCGCCGTTCCCTTCGATGCTCCCGACGAGCACGTACTTGCCGGCGATGCGCGACGCGCCATACGCGCTGCCGACGCTATTGTTGATCGCCGCGACGGTCGCGTTGACGTCGCAGCCCGACCACATCGCTCCGCTGTTGCTCGAGCGGGTGACGAACGGACGCGACCCGCCGCACCCCGCATCCTGCCCGGCGAGGGGGGCGCTGCCGTTGTAGTGCGAGGCGATGGCCTCGTTGCCATGTCCGTCGGTTGCGAGCGTCGAGTAGAGGGCCGCGCCCGCGCTCAGCGGGAGGTTGACGGGGGTGTCCCACGTTGTCCCGTCGCTGGACGAGAAGTACGTGATGCTCCCGGTGGCGCTCGAGCTCAGCGCGATCGTGCCTGCGAAGCGGGGCGCGGTCCCTTCGAAGCGCAGCGTCCCGGTGAGGTAGTCGTTCTGGACGGTCGCGGTGGCCACGCTCACGAGCGTCGTCATGCCGCTCCGCCAGTAGACGAGCTCGGGAACGTTGTCGCCCGCCGCTGGTTGGTAGAACGCGACGGCGGGGCGCCCCGAGGAATCGATGGCGATGCTCGAGACGACTCCCCAGGGGAACGCGAGGCCTCCGTCGTTCCCCTCGCCCGGGACGTTGGCAGTGTCGAAGTAGTGGGGCGGCGGGGGGCCCGCGTCCCCTTCCCCCGCGTCGCCGCCGTCGAGCACGCCCGCGTCCGGCGGTATCGTGGTGCTGGAGACGAAGCGCTGGCATGTGCCGGACGGGCAGTTGAACGGGAGGAAGCCCTCGCTGAACGTGAGATAGAGGTTGCCGCCCCCCATGGCGAGCGATGGGGTGTAGGCGTTCGAGACGTCCGTGGCTCCCCACTGATTGTTGACGCTCACCTGCTGGACGACGAAGGCCGACTGGCCCGCCTTCTGCGTCGCGAGCATGGTCGCGGTGAACGCGTCGGACCACGCCGCGTTGACGCCATAGTCCTTCGTGTACGCGATGCCGATCTCCTTGGTGCTCGGATCGTACGCGAGCGACATCAGCTGCGTCCCGGGGTTGCTGCCGTAGAAGTTGACGGTCGAATCGATGATCACGGGGGTCGTGAAGGCGCCCGCGCACGGGTCCCAGCGGGTGAAGTACACGCCGTCGCACCCGACCGTGCTCGTGGGTGGAGAGCAGGCGCCGGGCACCGTGTTCCCCTGCACGCTCGCGGGGACCGCGAAGTAGGAGACCAGCGGGTCGTCGTTCTCGTCGAGCACGACCTGCGCGCCCAGCCCGAAATACTCGTCCACGGTCGACGTCACGACCTGCGTGTAACCCGGGGGGAGGTGCACGGGAGGGCCTCCGTCCGCGCACGCGAGGGGGCCCGCTTCCGGGCCGGAGTCCGCAGGCGCGCCGTCGTTCGTCACGGGGCTCGCGCTGTCGGAGCCCCCGGCGTCGTCGTTCGTCACGGGGCTCGTGCTGTCCGCGCCCCCCGCGTCGTCGGCGCTGGTGCCCGGCGTGGTGCTGCTCGAGTTGCAGGCGGCGAGCGCCGCGGCGCCCACGGACGTAGCGGCGGCAAGAGCGAGCAGAATGCGGAGCTTCATCGCGTCACCGCGACGATGCTGAACGGCCCGGCGTTGGGTCCCGAGATGAAGTACAGGTTCTTCGAATCCATCGCGTACTGGCCGGTGTTGTTGGCCTGCGCGGTCGACGACACGTCGAAGGAGGTCTGCGCGCCGGTCGACAGATTCACGGAGTAGATGCCGGCCTTCGCTCCGCCCGCCAGAACGAAGGCTCCAGCGGAGTCGGCCGCGATGGCGTTCGCCTCTTCGCCGTCGTAGGTCGCGATCGACGTTCCGGTCGCGCCTCCGACCGACTTGTAGAGCGTCGCGGTGTACGAGGCCGTGCTCCCCGCAGTCACGACGGTGCCGAGGAAGTACGCTGTCCCGCCGACGACGGTGAGCGCGCTCACGCTCGGGTTACCGGTGCCGGTGGGCGTGTAGATCGTCGACGGCGTGCCGGTCGCGAGGGGAGCGTAGTAAGCGGCGCTGGAAGTCCCGTAATAGATCTCGGTGGAGTCGACCCAAAGGATGTAAGACCCCGACTGCTCGATGACGCCGGGCTGCGTGCCGCCGTCTTCATCGGCCCCGTTCGTCGGGATCTCCAGGATGCCCGCCGGCGAGCTCCCCGCGATGAAGAGGTTGCCGGTCGCGTAGAACATGGCCTCTCCGTTGTAGTCGGTGTTGAGCGAGAAGCCGGCAGCGACGGTCGTTGGGTTCGCGCCGGTGAGCGATATCGCCTGGATCTGATCGAAGCCGAAGCTCGGATGGTTGCCGAAGTAGATCCGCGTCCCGTCGGTGGCGAGATTCCCGTCTACGCCCGCCTGCGCGTAGATCGTCGTGGGCGTCCCCGCCGCCGCCGTGCTCAGGCTGTAGATCTTGCTCGCGCTCGGGTCGGCCCAGTAGAGCGTCGAGCCGATCTCCATGAACGACGCCACGGCCGCGAGCCCGCTCGCGAGCGTCGTCTCGACGCCGCCCGAGCCCGAGCCGCTCCCGCTGCCGGAGCTCGAGCTTCCGGAGGACGACCCTCCCGAAGAGGAGCCTCCCGACGAGGAGCCGCTGGATGACGAGCCCGAGCCGGACCCGCTCGACCCGCCGCTCGACGACCCCCCGTCGGCTCCCGTGCCGTTCGTGCCCGAGCTGGAGCTGGAGCTGGAGCACGCTCCGAGCGCCGATGCGCCCGACGCCAGCGCGAGAAACCAAAGTGATGCGCGGAAACTCTTCCCACGAACGGCGGTCGACATGGCTCGCTCCTCCCTTAGTCTTCAAGCATCGGAGAGGCCCTCGCACGCGCGCACGAGGGTGCGCACCACGGAGGATCTCTCGCTGTTCCCCTGAAGAGCCGCGTCGGAG